>ERZ1034915.652-NODE-652-length-22709-cov-42.994835_pt1 | contig 22709 bp, 17 predicted proteins | sample MGYA00520592_ERZ1034915 | MGnify/ENA primary metagenome ERZ1034915 (study PRJEB33766, sample SAMN09781787) | gut metagenome | biome: gut microbiome | host: Homo sapiens | place: Madagascar | study: EMG produced TPA metagenomics assembly of the PRJNA485056 data... | reverse complement strand
TGGTAGGTGTATTGGATGGTTACTTCAACCAGGGTTCTCACCACCTGAACGTGAATGTATTCGGTATCGACAAACTCAAGGATGCGATGGAGCACCCTGAGAAGGAAGAGTACCAGAACTTCACCATCCGTGTGAGTGGTTACGCAGTTAAGTTCATCGACTTGACACGCGAGCAGCAGCTCGACGTAATTGCTCGTCAGGCTCACGAGAGACTCTAATCAATTAGAAGAATAAATATTGCCCGCTAGATTTTCTTTCCGAGGATATTTAGCGGGCATTTTTAGCTTAATTGTTATGCATAAAGGATTTGTACACAGTATAGAGAGCTTTGGTTCAGTAGATGGACCAGGCATCCGATTTTTGATTTTCCTGCAAGGTTGTCCCATGCGCTGCCAGTTCTGCCACAACCCGGATTCTTGGAAGACGGGAGTGGGAGAGGAATGGACAGCTGATGACCTTTTGGACAAGGCAGAGCGATTCAAGAGTTATTGGGGAGACAAGGGCGGTATTACCGTGAGCGGTGGAGAAGCCCTGATGCAGATAGACTTTCTCATCGAACTCTTCGAGAAAGCCCATCAGCGTGGCATCAATACCTGTCTCGATACATCAGCCCAGCCTTTCAGAAGAGATGGAAAGATTTTTGAAAAATTTGAGCGTCTGATGGCCGTTACCGATACGGTTCTTCTGGATATCAAGCATATCAATGATGAAGAGCATCGTAAGTTGACGCTTCATAGCAATAAGAACATACTCGATTGTGCCCGCTATCTCAGCGAGATTCACAAGCCGGTATGGATTCGTCACGTCCTTATTCCAGGTATTACTGACAAGGATGAATACCTGGAAGAGTTGAGAGACTTCCTCTCTACGCTCAGCAATATCCAGCGCATAGATGTATTGCCTTATCATACGATGGGTATCTACAAATATGAGAAGCTGGGAATCCCTTATCCGCTAGATGGCATAGAACCTCCTGGCAGAGATCGTGTGGCTCATGCCGAATCTATATTGCAGAAAGCATTATAGACCCGGCAGAGCGTATTTCTTATGATATGCAGTAGGGGCAATTACATTCCGAAGATTGCCTTATCATCATTATTCTTATTATGCAATGCTACCATAGTTGGGCTTGCCTTGGGGGTAGGCTCAACTATGTTTTCTTTATGGGTTTCTACAGAGCTGACCAGCTGTGCCTTGATGATAGGCTTGCAGATATAGTCATTTACCCCCATCTCATAGCAGTCGTCGATGTTGTCCTTGTTGTTGAGCAGGGAAACCACAATGATTGCCATCTCCGATTTGTCGTAAGAGGCTCTGACGTACTTGATGACGTCCCAGCCGTTTACCTGGGGCATCATCAGGTCGAGCAGGATGATGTTGGGCTGGAAGCTATCTACCAGTTCGATAGCTTTAGCTCCACCATCCGCTTTCTGAATCTCAACGTCTAAGCCTTTCAGCATATCAGCAACTAATTCAATATTCTCGTGAATATCATCTACTACTAATACTTTACATTTACTATTCATTTCTCGCAACTTATTGCGACAATCCTAAGCCTTTACCTTATGGATTCCGTAGATATCACACATGAAACCCTTATCGGTGAGAATCTTATTCATGTCTAGTTTATTAAATATCTTATGATTGGTACCGATGACTACGATTTCATACTTTTGATCGAGCACGGAAGGGTTGTCGGTAATCTTGATTTCATATTCTTCTTTTACTTCTTCTGTATCCACCAGTGGGTCGTAGAGGGTGGTTCTGTATCCTGTACCCAGAAGATTGATATACAGGTCGGCTACTTTGGTGTTACGGATGTCATCACTGTCTGGCTTGAACGAGAAGCCCAGGATGAGAACGTTGGTCTCTGCCGGAACGAAGTTTCTTACCTCGCTGGCACTCTTGATCTTTCCTGCCATCCATATTGCCATCTGCTCATTCACCTCGCGAGCCGTAGAGAGGAGGGATGGAACCACATCCACCTCCTGTGCCTTGTTGATGAGATAGTAAGGATCCACAGCGATGCAGTGACCGCCCACCAGTCCTGGGGTAGCAGGCACGAAGTTCCATTTGGTACTTGCGGCAGCCGTAACGTCCTGGATGCTGATGCCCATCTTGTCGTATATCTTCTGCATTTCATTGAAGAAGGCAATCTGAACGTCGCGCTGGCAGTTTTCCATCAGCTTACTAGCCTCTGCCACCTTGATGCTCTTTGCCTTGAAGGTTCCGTGGGTCAGCACAGAAGCGTAGAGCGAATCGATGATCTCGGCAGCTTCGGGGGTAGAACCGCTGGTTACCTTCACGATGTTCTCGATGGTGTGTACGGTATCGCCCGGATTGATGCGTTCCGGAGAGAAGCCTACATAGAAATCCTGGTTGAGCTTCAAGCCGGATGTTGCCTCCAGCAGTGGAGCGCATACTTCCTCGGTGAGCCCGGGATATACAGTCGATTCATATACCACGATATCGCCCTCTTTCAGGATGGCACCTACGGAGCGGGTGGCACATCTTACGCAGCTGATGTCTGGCTTGTTCGACTTGTTGACAGGTGTAGGAACCGCAATGATATACACATTGCACTTCCTGAGCATTTCTATGTCGCTAGTCAGTTTTAGTCCCTGAGCCAAGGCTTTCGATAGCATTTTGTTCTGATTTATCTGCGTCTGGACAAGTCTGTTTACCTTTTTCGCATTGTTATCATAACCCCACGTATCGTATTTCTTTGAGAATAAGCATGCTAGGGGGGTACCTACGTAGCCCAGTCCTATCACTCCAACCTTAAACTCGTAAGGTTTGTTTGTCATATATCTATATTGTTTTAATTATTATTACTATTTTCTGGTTTACTTTTTACCTTAGATTCCTTCCAGCTGTGCGTAGCGCGATGTCTTCTTCGGGTTCCACTCATCCTTGTAAGAGGTGCGGAAGAATAGTTCCTGAAGATGCGCCTCCAGTCGGGCAAAGCGCAGGAAGTAGCCTGTGTATGGCGACATGAGTGGCATAAACCGATAGAGGAACCAGGCGGTTTTCTTTCTTTCCGTTACCAGCAGCACCAGGATGAATGCCAGCTGCGACAGGCATACACGGATGAAGTAGCCCAAGAGCAGCACATCCACGATGTGGGTGTTGAAGGTGATGGCAAGCTGAATCATATATCCCAGCCACAGGAAGTTGAATACGCAGTCGAACACCACGCTTTCCATATTCGACAACCAGTTGAGGATGCTCCAGTTCTTGGAAGGCAGCAGGATGTCGAGATGCTTTCGCAGACGGAATCTCACGAGCGATCTCGACCATCTGATGCGCTGACGGTACAGTTTGTACCATTTGGTTGGTACATTGGTCATGCAGATGGCATCTTCGGCGAATTTCACCTTGTAGCCTGCCTTGCGGATCTTCTGCGTGATATCACCGTCGAGTCCCGGACCGATGTCCCAGTATCCCACTTCCTTCAGTGTCTTGCGCTCGAAAGCGCCAAAGGCACCCGAGATGATGTGGTAGATACCCAGGGCACTGGTTACGGAGCGGCCCACCTGTATTCGCTTCAGGTATTCGAAAGCCTGGAGCGATGAACAGATCGTCTCCTTGTAGTTTCTCACCTCGATGCAACCTCCCACGGCTTTCACCTCACTGTCGAGGTAGAAGGGCAGGAGTACATTCTCCAGTGCGTCACGGTCGAGCGATGAGTCGGCGTCGAGACTTACGATGTATTTTCCCCGTGCCATGTTCGCTCCGTAGTTGGTGGCTGCAGCCTTGCCGCCTCGGGTCTCCAATCTCAGATAGTGCGTGATGAGTCCCGCACGGTAGAGGTCGGTGCATATCAGTTTGGTGTCGTCGTTACTGCCGTCGTCCACCACGATGATTTCGTAGTGCCGGTAAGTCTGTTCATTCAGCGACTTCACCATCTTATAGATATTCTTGCCTTCGTTCTTACCCGGCACCAGGATGCTGATGAGCGGGTTTTCTCTATAGAGATAGAACCGGGCAAGCTCCTTTTCCTTGTATCTCTTGTTTCGGGTCATCAACCGGTTGAAGATCACCAGATACTCCAGCAGGTAGTATCTTGGAACCTCGATGAAGAAGAGGAACCAATAGGTGTTGGCAATGCTCGAAAACGAGAGTGTGCCAATCCAGTCCCAGAAGCGGTTGATCGTATCTACTATACTAAACATTTCTTCAGTTTCCTTTCTTCTCTTATCTCAGTACGGTGAGTGCCATGATGGCGATGAGGACGAGAATACCGGCGATAGCGACGAGTATTCCTACCAGTTCCTTGTAGAGTTTCACTCTCTTCAGAGCCTTGTCGGTTTCGTCTTCTTCCGGAGCTATGTCGAGTCGCTCTTCCTGTTGCTTCACGGTTTCTTCGTCTGTCATCGGATTTTCCGAATATCCGCAGTAGTCGTCTGGAGTCAGCTCTATGAGATTCATTTTGTCGAAGAAGTCATCATATTGTCCGCTCATTCCCTTATGTTTGGTATTGAGTACGCAGCAGATCAGCTCATCGGGTTCTATCATGTTGCTTACCTTTCGGATAGCCTTCGACATGTCCTTGCTCAGGTGCTGCTGCGCTTCATTCTCAGACTTCTCGTCATATCCCGTATAGGTAACGTAGAAGATATTGTTATTGTACGATACCTTGTGACTGTGGAAGATGCGGCAGAACTTTGCCTGCATCGATTCCTTGATCTTGACGGTCTCCTGTTGCGGGCTGAGAATCCAGATCTTACCTACGATTACTGATACCTGTTCTTCGCGGTAGGTTTCCAGAAGCTGGCGGCGCAGACGGTTCTGCAGCAGACTATACTCCATATAGTTATCGTAAGTATTGGTCATGTTGCTGAAGAGCATTCCGCTCTGGGTCAACGTACGGATACCTTCTTCTGTAATCTCGTAGTCCTCCACATCACGGGGAACCAGTGCATTGACAGGAAAGGTATTCTCGCAATAGCAGCAGGTTGCTTTGGTGATCGGAGTGGTAAACGAGTTCTCACAGTCGTTGCAGGAATAGATCACTGCTGGTCGGTCGTAGTCCACACCGATGTGTCTCAGTCTCTTGTGGCACTTCGGACAGATGAGCATTCCTCCCACATTGTATGCACTTTCCGGAGCCACGTTGGCACAGGAAAAGTGGTGGATAATGTTCTGGATCTTCAGATTCGAACTTCCGCACTTCGGGCAGCACTCCGTGTATAGCAGGTGACTGTGGTTGCACTTTGGGCAGAGATGCTCCTTGATGAGGTATTTGTGCTTGCGCAGTGCGCCATATTCCTCTAGCGTATCCATGTAGGCGAACATCTCGGCAAGATGAAACTGGCCCATGCTTTGGTAGTGCTCGAAGATAGGATTGATGTATCCCAATGACGATTTCTCCAGAAGCACGTGAGACAGAATTCTCTGGTCTCTGGAGAGATGAAACCTCAGAATGTTGGTGAAGAGCTCGTTGGGCTGAGTTGGGCGTGCCACCTCCTGCTTGATGCCATATTTCTCCTTGGCAGCCTTGATCTTGTCAATGATCTCATATACTTTCTCATTGCTCATATCGCTGACAAAGGCATCGATGAGGAATTCGATGATCTGCCCCTTGCCCGATACCGCCGTGTTGACGAATATCGGCTTGTAGCTGCATTTGTACGATAGGATAGGGCTGGCTCCAAACAGGATGGCCTGGAACGTTCGCTCACTCTTCGTATTGATATATATGCAATCGAAGTAGTCGGACTGGATATCTGGTGTCGAGTCGATATCGACATAGCTGTCGATGGTGAGCACCATGTCTCCACGTTTGTTTCTTTTTAGTCCAATCATTTCTTCTGGTTCTTTATTTTGATTTGTCGGTCGAAATCAGCTTCGAACTTCTTACGACATTTTGATTCTTTTCCACTGGGATGGTGTACATCGGCAGTGGTTTAGGATCGAGCATAGCGCTGATCTTGTTGATTCTCACTCTCACTGGCAGCTTGTTGCTCATCACCCATGCCGGAACTCTCTGGTTAGGGTTCAGGGTGAAGACGGCAACCACTGCATTGGCATCATGCGAAAAGTTACTCTGCAGATGCTTCGGAATTTCCTCTACTCTCAGACCCGCCATCTGTAGCTTGGCTTTCAGCTCCAGATCCTTGTTGATGATGACGTCTGCATCGTCAGGACTCTCCATATACTTCACCTTGTCGTTGGGCACGTAGATGATTACTCCCAGATGGCATGCTGCGTAGTCGGTATGCTGGATAGTCATGACTTCCTGGCTCTTGAATACCAGCGTCCTGTCGCTTACATTGATCTTGGTGATATAGGCATCGGCTGGAGCGCAGCAGTAGTGTATCAGTCCCTGGCTGTAGATGCTCGTGTTGCTGGAGTAGGGCATATCCGCATTGTTGGTGGCAGCACCTCTTCTAGCCATGAAGTTGTAGGTGGTGTTCTTTGCCTTGGCGTAGATTTCCACCTTGTTTGCCTGCTTTCTGAGTTCTTCTTCCACTTCGGCAATCTCTGCATCCAGGGCATTGCGCTTGGTGTTGTCGGTGAGTCCGTAATAGATATCCGAACTCTCTGAAGCCTTCTGCTTTTTCAGTTCTGCCAGACGGGTACGGAGCACCGGGATTTCTTCTTTTGCCAGCTGTGCCTGTACCTCCATGTCGTGCGTTTCCTTTACAGCCGAAGGCAGGATGTTGGGGTCATACTGGTTCACGATGTTTCCCAGCAGCACGTAGGAGTAGAGGGTGTCACCCTTGTGTACCACCTCGCCTATTTCCTTGTTCACCTTCAGAATGTAGATGTCGTCAACTGCCGAAATCGGGTTCTCATCGATGGTGATGTATCCGTCGTAGATGACCCATATCATTCTTGTGATGATATAGTATGCCGCCAGTACGATGACGAGCAGGAAGATCAGCGCGAAGATAATCTGCTGTCTTGCCAGTCGGTGGCTCTGCGACTTGAGCATGTCTGACATTGCCTGTTCCTGCGGCGTGCTATTAAATTGAAACTCATTCATAGTTCTATTTCCCTGAAAATAGTATTGTTGTCGTAGATGCTGACTGCCTTCTCGATATTGATGATGGCAAGTCCGCGGTTTAACATCAGCTTATACATTCTCTCCATGCTTTCGAGGAATCCCGTATATTCGTCCATTCTCATCAGGTAGTTGTACCCCTGCTTCTGGTTCTTGTAGGCAAATCTTCTCATATCGATGTATTTGCCGGTCTGTTCTATATGGAACGCCTCGGTGGCGATGGCCTGGTTCAAATTCTCTATTCTCTTCAGCAGGATGCCTACCGACTGCTTGATTTCCTTGACGTCGGTGCTTCTGCTGCTTCTGATGATTTCCTTTTCTGTTTCGAGAGCCTTGCGCTTGCGTGGATTCTCGTTGTAGATCGGGATGGTGAATCGCACTCCGATATCACCGTTGTTGCTTATCTTGTTGTTGCTTTGCCAGTAGGATGACCATCTGGCGAAAGGCGTGATTCTTGTTGTCGATAAGTAATTAGCCAACTTGCTGTCGTTGTCGGCAATCTGTTCTTTTACCATCACGATTCTTGCGTCGATGCTTTCCTCGTCGATGTGGTGCCAGAGAGCTGTTGTATCTACCAGAATCCGGGTTGGCTTCATGCGGTAGATGGGCTTGTTGGAGATGTCGCGGTTGGAGCAGAGGATGGAGATATCGTATTCTGCTGCCAGTTTCTCGTTCATCACCTTCAGCATCTTGTCGTTGCTGATTCGGTCTTTCTCCAGCATGTATTGGTATGCCTCGTTCATGATGTCGAGGTTGTCCAGTCGGTGAGCGATGATGGTACCGATGTAGAAGTTATATTGTTCGGTCAGCTCTTCAGCTGCCTTTTCATAGATGTCTGCTGTCATTCTCTTCTTGCTTTGCAGCCTGGAGAGTTCGTTAGCCAAAGCTACTTTGGCTTTCTTTTCCTTGCCCTGGTAGAACTTGCTGTTGATGATGTTCCATCCCAGTTCTGCCTGGGTCTTTACCTTGTATTTGGATACCTGGTCTTCGTTGTCGTTGTCGGCGTCGAAGTAGGCATCGGGTCTGGCATACACCTGTCCGGTTACTTCCAGTCCGTTGTGTCTTGCTATTGCCAGTTGCTCGTGGGCAGTCTTAGACCAGTAGAGCGAGTCAGTGTTTCTGATGTCAGCCGTGTGCTGACTGTTGAGTCCCAGGTTGATGACCGGCGACTGTACCCATATAGGGTGGTTGAGTAGGGTATCGAGTTGTGCGAAGCGATTCTTGAAGTGCTTGAGCACATTTTCATTTTTCAGATTTTCATAAACGAGCATCTTCGGGCTGAATGCTTTCTTCTTTGCCTGTTCTTTCAGATTTTGAGCCATAACACCCCCTCCTCCAATATTTATCAGAAGAACTATAGTTATGTACAGTATCAATTTTCGCTTCATCATTCTCTTAGTTTAAACACTATGAATGCAGCTGCAAGCTGTTGCAGCTGCATTCAACCAGTGTCTTTTGAATTCTATTGCTCAATGATAATTATTATCTATTTCTTATGAATTGAATATATATCAGATTCCTTATTTAGTATAAGAAACCTCAGGATCGGCATTCTTGAGTTGGAATACCTGCAGTCTGCTCTGTCCGTAGGCTACGTAGATATAGCCATTATATTCTATAACATAGTTGGCAGAGTGGGCAAGGTTGCGGTGTGCAACCACCTTGTGAGTTTCCTTGTCGAGAACTACAAGTCCGAATCCGCCGTATGCGATATATACATACTTCTTTCCTACGTAGCAGCCATTGGCATGACCTTTATACTTTCCGGCATTTTCGCCTTCCGTGATAGTAGGGGTAGGCATCTGGTAGTGCCAGAGTTCATTGCCTTCCATATCGTAAACATACATACCGGCTGCACCGCGGCAAACGTAAATCTTGTTATCATCCACACGAACCACGTTTTTACCGTTGTTTGGTTCAATGGTGCTGATAGCGAAGCTCTTGATCGGGTTGCTGAGGTCTTCATCCTTCTGGTCGAAGATTTCCACGGTAGCAGGGATAGCCTCTGTCTCGTTGGTTGCAGCTCTGTCCAGATAAACAGTAACGATCTTGCCATTACCGATAGCTATGTGCTTTACCTTTCCTGGCTTGTTGATCTTGTCAAGCTCATTATAGGTATCTGCATTGTAAACCAGATAGCCCTTGGTGGTTGCAACGATCAGATGGTTGGTTTCGTCGTTATAGACCACGCAGTTCTCATCATAACCCTTTTTCGCAAATTCTGCTGTTGCAGGATTCATCTGGATAAACTGCAATGGCTTCTCGTAGATCACGGTGTCCTTGCCATTGATGGTTGTTGTGATAGACTTTGATTGGTCTGCCAGCAGATGATTGTCCTGGATAGGGAGGTATGCGAGCATAGCACCCTTCTTGTTGGAACTTCCTGGTAAGTAAACCATGCGCTTGCCAGACTTGAGCTTGACTGCCAGCAGATGGTTGAAGTCGAGGTCTTTCTGGTCATCGCAGAGATACTGCTCCAGTGCTATCTTGTTGTTTTCTACAGGACTGAATACCTCAATACAGCCACCGTGTTTCTTGTCACGGGTATGGTAAGACATATACAATCTGCCATTGTGTACCTGTACGCAAGTCGCAGAGATGTCATGGTCGTGATTATAGTCGATACTTGAAATCAAGTTGAGTGTAGGCTCCTTTGTAGGCTCTTTGTCTGCATTGTAACCGTTAGGATTGCACTCTGTCTTCTTGATGACGTAGTTTTTAGCTTCTGGATTATCCTTGAAGAGGACATCGGCATTATTGTTCCATACAATAGTTGTATTGTCATCTGTAATCGGAGTGGTAGCCCCCTCAGATCCATAGATAACATTTGTATCCAAGATGATATGGGCATTATCTCCTGATGTGGAGAAAACAGAGCAATCTACCGTCTTGGCTCCACCCGGATTCCGATCACCCTGTTTTTGTGGCGCATTGTAGTAGAAGGCATCTGCTTTGATCACAGCTACACCATCCTTGTCTTGTAAGTCTGCATGACCTTGACCATTGTTCAGATTTATGTATTTGCCTTCGATGTCAACCATACTCTGGTCTTGCAGGTGAAGGGTTGCACCAGAATCTTGCTTGTAGTTCTTTGCCTTCAGATACAAGACGGAGAGTTCTGTGCCATAGGTGGCATAAATATCTCCTTCTATCTTGAGGGCACAACCGCTATGGAGCACAGTTGTATTTTGAATCTTCAAGCTGGTGGTTGTCATGATGTTGTTTACCCAGGCTTGTGACCGGTCTGACATTTCGAACGCTCCAGTCAAGGTAGCATTGTCTATAACATTCAATTGGGCTTTTTGGGACATAGTAACTTTATCAGCAAAGAGGGAGTTTTTGACATAGAGCTGAGAGCCTTCTACCATTTTCAAATCGTGTCCTTTTATATTTAAATCCCCAGCCCACTGATAAAATGTATTCTTGATGATATATTCTTTTTGGTTGGCTGGAAATTCAATTGTGCCCCAGTTGGATACCTTTGTATCTCCAAATACTTCAGTGTGATTTTTCGCAATCAGTTTACCTCCGCTCAATACATTGATTGTGGCACCTGATCCGTTGGCAGAACCATATTCTAATGTACCTTTCACATAGATGGTCATTCCTTCTATGTTGTAACCATCTGCGTTGAGGGTTTCACCAGCTGGTACAACATAGGTTCCAGGATGTGCATCATGTTTGTTTTTTACGGAAGAAAGATTAGGAGTTCCTGCAGGAACGGCTGGCTCTGTAGCCTCTGCTCTGGTTACCAGAGCTCTAGTTTTTGTAGTTGTATTAGCGTATGCACCTTTGTAGTTCCATACTCTGGATGCCAGCTGGTCTGCATACTCTGCGGTTACGTCTGTACCAACGATAGTAGCAGCTTTACCGATAGGGTCTATGACTGAATCGTTGCCGGAATCGCTACAAGATGCCAAGAGCATTGCAGCAAATGAGAACGTTGCAAGTTTAATATTTATAGCTTTCATATTCATTTACTTAACTTTTATCGTTAACATTCTTGTTGAATGTATTTCTTGTTTCAGCTAGTCAACTTAGCTCTAATAAGGTGAATGTTCCCTCCCACTCGCAAGGAGTGGGAGAGAACAAGGATTATTTCTTTTATTCGTATTACTTCTTGGTATCTGTAAGCTTGAATACCTGTACACGGCTCTGACCATATGCAACGAAGATGTTGTTGTCGTTATCGCCTGTTACGAAGTTGGCAGACTTGCCGTTGTATGCCTTGCGGTGGCAAACTTCCTTGCCTGTTGTCTTGTCGAGAACAACAAGACCATATGAACCGCAAGCTACATATACGTAGTTTCCTGCAACATAAACTCCATTAGCGCAACCCTTCACATAGTTCTTTCCTGCTTCCAGGTTCTGAGCCTTATTAGATGCAGTGAAAGTTGGACATGTATAGAACTGGCTAGCAGTACCGTTGGAAATCTTAGAGATACCATTCTCGCCCTTGCAGACATAGATATCGCCATTAACCTCATCTACAGCAATCACAGTCTTGTTGCCCTTAGGAGAGATTTCACCGACATTATATGTTGCTGCAACGTCCTGCATTTCATTGTCGTTATATGCAGTCAGTGTGCCATCAGCTGTCAATGCGTAAAGCTTGTCGTTTGCTGTAACAAGATACTTACCCTCAGTGCTACCCTCGTTCCACTTGTTCATCTTGGCATTGAAGATAGTGAAGCCCTTGGTGGTTGCAACAATGTGGTTGCTCTTGAAGTTAGCTACACAGTTGGCATCCATACCTTTGGTCTTTCTGTCGATAGCAGAAATCTGAATCTGGTTAGCGAATGAACCATCGCTGTTCAGTGAAATCTGTCCCATGAACGGACCTACACCTGTTACATCATCAGCATGGCTCTTGTTTCCACTCTGGCTACCTGCTACCCAAAGGGTGTTGCCATCTACCAGGATGTGGTTGTAGTCATTGGTTGCATTGTCTGATTCTACACTCTGATCGATAGTCAGGGTGTTGTTTGCCAGACTGATAGCCTCGATAGCTCCATTAGAAGCCTTGCCGTTTGTATGGTAAGCTACATAGAACTTGCCGTTTACTCCTGGCTGGATGCAGGTAGCAGACATGTCATTGTCTTTATTCTTGTCTTCTGCAACCAAGTCAAGCTTTGGAGCTGCGATGATAGTTGCAGGATCACCTGCCCACTCAAAGCCATAAGCCTTGTAGTCTGCGCCATCTGCTTTCTCCTTGACACCCTTACCATTAGTTGCCTTATCGTAGTCGAGGTAAGAAGCTGCAATGTCGAGATCCTCGAAAGTATTCTCCTTAGTTGTACCAGTATAGCACTCTGTGAACTGGAGAAGGAAGGTTGCGTTGTTGCCAGATGTAGCCAAAGCCTGAATCTGGTTGTCACCATTGTTGGTGAATTTCTTTGCCTTGATAACAGCGATGGCGTTGTCATCGTTCAAGGTAATCTGGCCAGCACTTGCGTTATCAGTTACGATATTGTTGGTATAGATATCGCTCTTGTTATTGATATTGATCTTGCAGTTACCCTTCAGATTGAGAGTAGCATCTTTCTGATCGTTGGTAACGTTGATGTAATCTGCAGTGATCCTTGAACCAGCCTCTGCGTTGAATACCTTTGAAGCCTTGATAGCAGAATTCTCGCTGGCAATCATCTCGCCCTTGACGTTCAAGGTCTCTGTTCTCAAGAATCCACCGAACTGCAAAGCACCATTTACGTTAACTGTTGTAGCGTTCATGATGTGCTTGGTTACGTTTACGGTTGCGCCTTCCTCGATGTTCAGCTTAACAGCATGGAGAGAACCGCCGATGTAGGCCTCAGAACCCTGCTTGAATGTGATGTTGTGCTTTGGAGTGATGATGGCCTTCTTATTGTTCTTGTCGTAAGGGTTGACAGAACCGATACCGCCACCGTTATTTGGAGTTCTAACATACAGCTTACCTGCTACTGTGATATCTTTATCTACAACGATAGAACCGCCATCGTTGATGATGGTTGTATTAGCTGGAATCTCCAAGGCACCTTCGCCCTTGTACTCCAATGTTGCACCGCCGTCAACGTAAATGGTACAGCCTGCAATAGAACTGTTGAAAATCAACTTAGAATTACCCTTTACGAAAATGGTGGTACCTGCGACATTGTGACCGCTCATATCGAGTTTAGTCTTGCTGGTGATCAAATATGTCTTGCCAGCAGTCATGTCTTCTGCAGAGCTCCACTGTCTTGCTCCCTCAGGAACAGCAGGAATGGTAACATTATTGGCAGAAGCAAATGCTCTTGTCTGAGTTGCTCTTGAGAAGAAGAACTTTCTGGCATTAGCTGTTGTGTTCTTGTAGTTTGAAACGCGAGCAGCGAGTTCTGCTGCTGAGCTGCTTGTAAGATTTGCAGTGATAGTCTCTGCAAGTTCCACGTTAGGGGTTGGACCAGTAGGATCGCTGTTGCTGTCGCTACATGATGCGAAAACAAATGCCGCCAAACCGATGGCAGCAAGCTTGGAATTGATTACCTTCATATCTATTAATAGTTTTAATTTTATTTTAGACTTTATTATCTTTACTTCATCATTACCTTGTGTTTCATTATTACCTTTACTTTTACTTATTTTTTAAGTTCTGTTCGAATAATCGCTTTTTAAGTTCAGTTCGGACACTTATCTTTAAGTTCAGTTCGAATAATAAATGTTTTCTTAGCAGGTGGTTAGGGCAACTGCAAAGTGCGAATGCTATGCCATTACTCTTCTATCTGCAAATTCACGGTGCAAATATACTGTAATTATTGCAAATAGAGTAGATTTACGGGTTAAATATTCTTAAAGCGGAAAATCTTTTGTACTGAGTGCTATGGAGTTACCTTTTGTTAGCGATAACGAAGTTGTGAAAATGTCTAAAATCCGGGTACGTTTCTTATGGTATCAAATTGAATTTTTGTCGTTGTTCTTTAGCCTGTTTTTGCATATTGGCAAAATAACTTCTGTAAGCTTCTTCGTTTTCTCTGTTGTATATTTCAGCTGCCTCGTGCATAATCTGAGCCAGCATTTCATCTGTTGGTTCTTCCATGCTTGTCAGCCTATAGCTATTTAATTCTTTTTCTGAAATCATAATTCTGATATTTTAAAATATGGCGCAAATATACGATTAGTCCTGATTTATAATATCTTCCAGAAATTCTTTGGGAGTTCTAACTTTGATGTTGGCTGTCTTGAAATCTTTTGGGTTTCTGGTTATGATGTAGTCAACCTTTGCTTTCTGTGCGCATTTGTATTGCATGGCATCTTCAAAATCCTCAAAATCGGATAGAGTCGCATAATTCACGCACTCTTTATCTGTAGCAACCACTTTGCAAATTTTGCAGAAATCTGCAATCAGCGTTTTTATTCTGTCGTTGTCGTTCTTCTTGCTTAAAATATAACTTGCGGTTGCAAAAGACATAGCTGCTGCGTGTAATTCTATCTTTTGGTTGATTGCTAAGCTCATGATGATTGCTGCATCATCGTAAAACCCTGTTCTGTTTCCAAGATAATCAATTATCACGTTTGTATCTAAGAAAACCTGTATCATATCAGCTTATTTTATATAGTCCTTGTAGTATTCATTTTTGTAGTCGAATGTCTCAGGCGTATGAATGCCTTTGGTCATAGCTGCAATTCTTGGGTCTATAACTAAGTCTGCCTTGGTTATTTTCTTAGCCTTTGTTTTGTTGGGAGACAATATTTTCTTGAGTGCTTTGACTGCCTTGCTAATTGTCTCGTAGTCTTCGTTAGCTATTATGCTGACGAGTGACTGGTATTCTGATTGTAACTCTAATGCTGTCATAGTGTATTGCTTTTAAAATTCCTGCGGCAAAAATACGATTTATTTCTTGAACTTGCAAGTTTTTGGGGATATATTTTCATTCCTTTGCATGTTTTTCTTGTTTCAAAAGAGCCTTACTTGCTGTCCAAAAGAGCCTTACGTAACGTTCAATTAAGCCTAACGTAAACCTTAATTGAGGCTTAATTGGATGGTAAGTAAGGCTCTATTGCAAGGCATTTGTGGCTCTTTTTGCAATCTTTTTGGGCTTTTTTGCAACCTTTCGGGTTTCTTTTGCGTCTAAGCATCAGAATATAGGAAATTTAAAATCGAAAAAGTATGAAAACAATGAGTATTTGGGTTGCTTCGGCAACTTTGTTTCTTGCCTCTATGGGCATCTGTTCCTGCAGTATGGGTTCTACTACCTCTTCTGAAATGAGAGGAAGCCTGGAGTTTACGCAGGATGATTTGAGAGAAAAGCCTTTCAAGGCTATCGACGTGGATATGGTTGCCAGTGTCTATTATACACAGAACGACGGCGATGAATGCAGCGTTCGACTGGATTACTCTGCCATCAAGGATGCTGAGTTCGCTCAGAAACTCAAGGAGAAAATCAAGGTGGTGTATCGAGACGGCGAAGTGAAGATCGGTCTGACGGGAAGACTCAAGGTGCCTGCCAGCTGTAATTCTGAAAAAAACAGATTGAAGATTTATATCACCAGTCCTGATCTGGTGAAGATTACCCAGGAAGGGGTAGGGGCTTTCTATGCCAAGTCTGTCAACAGCGACCGCCTGGAAATCGATAACGAAGGCGTAGGCTCTGTCAGCATCAAGCAGATTCTTGCCAACAAGCTGGATGTTACCAATGAGGGTGTAGGCTCTGTCAGCATCGATGATGCCAAGGGCGACGTGATGAAGATTGACAACGAAGGTGTAGGCTCCGTAAAGGTTGGCAATGTGTCGATGAGCGACCTGAAGGTGGATAACGAGGGTGTAGGCTCCGTTACGCTCGATTTCTTCAAGGGCGGAAATCTGAAGATCAACAATGATGGCGTGGGTAAGGTAAGCGCCAAGGTTGACTGCCAGGTTCTGAATGTTGATCTGGATGGTGTTGGCGGCGTGCATCTGAGCGGTGTTGCCGGCAAATATACCCGTCATAAGGATGGCGTTGGAAGCATCTCTGACGGAGGTCTGAAGGTTGGCAGATAATCGGGAGAATTTTTTAGAAAATGCAACTTTTGCACCCCGTTACATACTTGTTATATTTTTCTTTTATATATTTTCTTTTTAATATATATGATTAATATATAACGGGGTGCAAAAGTTGCTTGGATTTGGGCAAGAGACGCTCTTTTTTCAGAATCTCTTGCCTATATTTTCGGAGCTTTAGAAGTCCCATTTCACACCCAGGCAAGGGCGAACCTTTGCTCCATCGGTGCTACCGAAGTTATTGGTAATCTCAACCTCACCACCCAGGCTCAGGTTCTCGCAGCCGAAGTGCTGACCTACGTTGTACCACAGCTGTGGCTCGGTGATGAATACCGTGTGGCGGGTCTTAGCCTTGCCGTCGCCATCTACGGTTCCGTGGGTTTCCCACCAGAAATCAGCGAAGCCGTCAAACTTCAGTCCCTTTACGCCGAAAAGGTCGTTGCAGGTCCATACGGCTGTCAACTGCATCGGAACATTCTGGTCGGTCTTGCGGATGGTCTTATAGAGAACGTCCAGATTCAGGGTGTTCTTGTAGGTAGCATCGTGAATCAGATACTCCACACCGAAGAGCCAGGCATTGTTGATAGGGTAGTTCTTGGTGATACCGCCATTGTACTCTACGTGCAGGCTCCAGTTTTTCATGCTGCTGTTCTGCCAGAAGTTCAAGGCACGTGAAATCTCGGTATAGGTGCCGCCCTGTGCTACGTTTGGACTGTTAGGGTCCATCTTGTCGTAGTTGAAGTCGTGGTCAACGAAGAAGTAGGTGCTTCCCCATTTGTCCTGCTTGAACATCTCCAAGGTCAGGGTTACGTACTTACGGTCGGTACCGAAATCATAAAGAATCTGTGCATTGGTCTGTGCAAGAGTCTTGCTTGCTGGAAGCAATGCCAATGCCATCAGCAGGAGGCTTTTTAATTTTCTCATAACAATGTTTTCTTGTTTTTGATGATGAAGTTTAAAATATGATTTGAAACTGAAAAATAAAATATGATACGGAATTAAAAAAGACTGCGAACATGATACCCGCAGTCTTTTTTGTAAATATATATCGAATCGAATTTTTCTTTGCTTAGTAAGCGAAGAGAGGATAATCCTTCATGGTCTCGTTTACCTTCTCACGAACGCGGGCGATGACTTTCTCATCCTCTGGTGAATTCAATACTTCCTCGATGAGCTCTGCGATGAGATGCATCATATCCTCCTTGGCGCCACGGGTTGTCATGGCAGCTGTGCCCAGGCGGATACCTGAAGTCTGGAAGGCAGAACGTGAATCGAATGGAACCATGTTCTTGTTTACGGTGATGTCGGCTGCAACAAGCGCATTCTCAGCTACTTTACCTGTGAGGTCTGGATATTTACTTCGGAGGTCAACGAGCATAGAGTGGTTGTCTGTACCACCGCTTACGATACCGAAACCACGACCCATCAGATCGTCAGCAAGAACGGCTGCGTTCTTCTTCACCTGCATAGCATACTCCTTCCAGGATGGCTGCAGGTTCTCATTGAAGGCAACAGCCTTGGCTGCGATGACGTGCTCCAGCGGACCGCCCTGCTGACCAGGGAATACGGCAGAATTCAAGAGCATGCTCATCTTCTTTACCTCGCCCTTCTTGGTGGTCAATCCCCATGGATTGTCAAAATCCTTACCCATCAGAATGATACCGCCACGAGGACCACGGAGAGTCTTGTGAGTAGTAGAAGTAACGATGTGGGCATACTTCAATGGGTTGTCGAGCAGACCGGCAGCAATCAGACCTGCAGGGTGAGCCATATCAATCATCAGAAGGGCACCTACCTCATCTGCAATCTTGCGCATGCGGGCATAATCCCACTCACGGCTGTAAGCACTACCGCCACCGATAATCAGCTTAGGCTTGTGCTCCAGAGCCAGCTTCTCCATCTCATCGTAATCCACACGACCAGTCTCCTTGTTCAGGTTGTAGCCGATAGGATTGTAGAGGAGACCAGAAGTGTTGACGTGGCTACCATGAGAAAGGTGACCGCCGTGGTCGAGGTTCAATCCCATAAAAGTATCACCCGGTTTCAGTACGGCGAGCAAAACGGCAGCGTTAGCCTGAGCACCAGAGTGAGGCTGCACGTTGGCATACTCAGCACCAAAGACTTTCTTCACGCGTTCGATGGCAAGGTTCTCTACGATATCCACCACCTGGCATCCACCATAGTAGCGTTTGCCTGGCAGACCCTCTGCATACTTGTTGGTAAGGTAAGAACCCATAGCGTTCATCACCTCGTCACTCACGAAATTCTCAGAAGCAATCAGCTCCATACCTTTCAGCTGACGCTGATGTTCTCTTTCGATTAAGTCGAAAATCTCTTGATCTTTAACCATTCTTATTTATTTTATGTGATTGATGCTACTTACAAAGCTCCACTTTGCCCAATTGCTGCTCCTTATCGCAGTAATGGCAGCGTACGATACCGAGAGCCTTATCTACGGTGTGGAAGAGGGTCTGCATAGGCTCGTTGTTGGTGATGCACTTAGGGTTGTTGCACTTTACGATGCCCTTGAGCGTATCTGGAGTCTCTACAGTCTTCTTCTCCACGATCTCATAGTCCTTGATGATACTCAGTCCGATGTTAGGAGCCACCACAGAGAGGCGGTTGATTTCCTCATCGGTAAAGTACTTGTTGGCAACCTTGATGATGCCCTTCTTGCCGATCTTCTTGGAAGGCAAGTTGTAGCCGATGGTAACAGGAGTGTCCATCTTCTCCAACTGGAGCAGGTTGACTACCTGATAGGTTTTCTCGGCTGGTATATGGTCGATTACGGTACCGTTCTCGATAGCCGCAACCACTAATTGACTTTTGTTATTTCCCATAATTAATCACTAAAAAATAATCACTAAACACTACTCAATAATGGTCTTGTCATTCTTCACATCCTCCAGTGTGATACCGAGGCAGTGGCAGAAGATAGCCTCACGTGCATAGAGACCATTCTGAGCCTGCTGGATGTAGTATGCATGTGGATCATCATCTACATCGTATGCAATCTCGTTGACACGTGGCAGTGGGTGCATGATCTTCATGTTCTCCTTTGCCTTGCAGAGCATGTCGCGCTTCAGGATATACACGTTCTTCACACGCTCGTACTCCATCAGGTCGCTGAAACGCTCCTTCTGTACACGGGTCATATAGAGAATATCGGCGTCGGCAATCACATCCTCGTTGAAATCCTCGTGCTCCACGTACTTGATGTTGTGCTCCTTGCAGTAGAGTTTGTACTCCTCTGGCATGGCAAGCTCCTTAGGTGCGATGAAGTGGAAGGTAGGATTGAAGTGGCGCATAGCGGTGATAAGTGAGTGAACGGTGCGGCCATACTTGAGGTCACCCACAAGATAAATGTTCAAGTTCTCCAGGGTTCCCTGGGTCTTGAAGATAGAGTAGAGGTCGAGCAAGCACTGGGATGGATGCATGTGGGCACCATCACCGGCATTGACGATAGGCACTGGAGCTACCTCGCTGGCATACTGAGCTGCGCCCTCGATGAAGTGGCGCATGGTGATGACGTCGGCGTAGTTGCTCACCATCAGAATGGTGTCCTTCAGCGTTTCGCCCTTGGTAGTGCTGGATGTCTTGGCATCAGAGAAGCCGATGACACGTGCGCCAAGGCGATTGGCAGCTGTCTGGAAACTGAGTTGGGTACGAGTAGATGGTTCGAAGAAAAGGGTCGCTACGACCTTTCCCTTCAACAACTCCCTGTTGGGATGCTTTTCAAACTCTTGCGCCATTTCGAGGAGGTACATGATTTTCTCCTTCGAGAGGTCGGCAATCGTCACAAAATTATGTTTTTCCATACGAATTTTGATTGAATGTTCTGAAATCGCCCCCAAAGTTACATATAATTTCTGATTTATGTGCGAGAATTCGAAACTTTTTAGTAATTTTGCACAAAATAAATGAAGAAATAGAGATGAGAAAACATTTTATCTATACATTATGGGGCATTTTTGCCACCTTTATCGTGTCGGCTATGCTGGCCTTCTTTGCCATCTGGAACGGATGGATCGGTTACATGCCGGACATCGAGGATTTGCAGAATCCTATCAGCAGATTCGCCACTCAGGTGTATTCGTCTGATGGAAAGGTGCTGGGTACATGGAACCTGAACAAGGAGAACCGTATCGTGATACCTTACAAGAAGATGTCACCTTATTTAATAAAGGCACTGGTTGCCACGGAGGATGAACGATTCTATGAGCATTCGGGCATCGACTTCCGTGCGCTCGGTCGTGCCATCGTGAAGCGTGGACTCCTGGGGCAGACCAATGCCGGAGGTGGATCTACCATCACCCAGCAGCTTGCCAAGCAGCTCTATTCCGAAAAGGCATCGAGTACCCTGGAGCGACTGCTGCAGAAACCGATAGAGTGGGTCATCGCCATCAAGCTGGAGCGATACTATACCAAGCAGGAAATCCTGGCACTCTATCTCAACTACTTCGACTTCCTGCACAATGCCGTGGGTATCAAGACGGCAGCGAATACCTATTTTAATAAGGAACCGAAGGATCTTACCCTCACCGAGGCGGCTACGCTCATCGGTCTCTGCAAGAACCCTTCGCTCTTCAACCCAGTGCGCTATCCGGAGCGTGCCCGCGACAGAAGAAACGTGGTGCTCTCGCAGATGGAGAAGGCGGGCTATCTGGATCATGCTGAATACAGCCAGTATTCGGCAGAACCGCTCACGCTCAACTTCCACCGTACCGACCATAAGGATGGTTCGGCTACCTACCTGCGCGAATATCTGCGCAAGTATCTGATGGCTACCCGTCCGGAAAGAAAGGATTATGCATCGTGGAACTATGCTCAGTTTGTTACCGATTCCATCCTCTGGAATACTGATCCTCTGTATGGATGGTGCAACAAGAACTTCAAGAAGGATGGTTCTCCATATAATGTATATAGCGATGGCTTGAAGGTGTTTACCACCGTGGACAGTCGTATGCAGCGATATGCAGAAGAGGCTGTGTATCAGCACGTGGCGCGCTATCTGCAGCCAGCCTTCAGCAAGGAGGTTTCACGCAAGCCAAGTTCTCCATACAGCGACAAGCTGACCCCTAAGCAGATCAAGGCTATCCTGAACCGCAGCGTTACCCAGTGTGAGCGCTACCGACAGATGAAGGAAGCGGGATGCTCGGCAGAAGAGATTCACGATACCTTCCGCAAGAAGATTCCGATGACCGTGTTTACCTATCATGGCGACATCGATACGCTGATGAGTCCGCTCGATTCCATCCGCTATTACAAGACCTTCCTGCGCAGCGGATTCATGAGCATGGATCCTAAGACGGGTGCCGTGAAGGCATACGTGGGTGGATTGGACTATACCCACTTCATGTATGATATGGTAAGTCTGGGAAGAAGACAGGTGGGTTCTACTATCAAGCCATTCCTCTACAGTCTGGCGATGGAGAATGGATTCTCGCCTTGCGATCTGGCACCTAACCGCCAGCAGACCTATATGGTGGCTGGCAGACCATGGACGCCGCGCAATGCCAACCATTCGAGATACGGACAGATGGTTCCGCTGAGCTGGGGATTGGCACAGAGTAACAACTGGATCAGTGCCTATCTGATGAGTAAGCTGAACCCATCGCAGTTTGTCCAGCTGCTGCATGACTATGGTATCAACAACCCTGATATTCACGCATCTCTGAGCTTGTGTCTCGGACCGTGTGAGGTGAGCGTGAGCGAGATGGTAAGCGCCTATACAGCCTTTGCCAACCATGGTATCCGTACGGCTCCGATGTTCGTGAGCCGCATCGAGGATAACGAGGGTAACACCATCGCCACCTTCCAGCCGAGAATGAACGAGGTGATCAGTGCCGACAATGCCATGAAGATGCTCACCATGATGATGGGCGTAGTGGATAATGGTACGGCAGGAAGACTGCGTTACCGTTATAAGCTGGAGGGACAGATTGGTGCCAAGACGGGTACAACCAATAACAACAGTGATGGATGGTTTATCGGCTTTACTCCGCAACTGGTAAGTGGCTGCTGGGTAGGCGGCGAGGATCGCGATATCCACTTCGATTCCATGAGTATGGGTCAGGGTGCCACCATGGCTCTTCCTATCTGGGCTATCTTCATGAAGAAGGTTTATGCCGATGTCTCGCTGGGCTACAGTCCGGAGGTGAAGTTTGATATCCCTGCCGATTACAACCCATGCTATCATGTGGGCAGCGGTGGCGAGCAGGATGATTTCGAACAGGTAGATGCCATCGACGAAGTATTCGAATAATACGAATTGTTTGAATAAGTATTTTTCATGCCCCACACGCCCTGAAAGGGCAGAAGCTCCTAGCCCAGGGCATCGCCCTGGGAAATTACGAACGCAAGTTTGTCGCCCTGTAAGGGCAAAAGCTTTATATATCGCCTGGAATTTGAAAGCTTTTGCCCTTACAGGGCGTATTACTGATTGCTATTATACCCAGGGCGATGCCCTGGGCTAGGAGCTTCTGCCCTTTCAGGGCGTGTGGAACTTACTTGCGAAAGTCCTGCTAATAATTAAATAGTGCAAAAATGGCGGATGTTTTTTGCTTATCTCCATTATTTTTTGTATTTTTGCAAAGTTTTAGGGCTCTTGTGCCACAAATGCGTGATGACGAGGAGGTTCCCAAACACTTGATAAAGAGAAAATAATAAAAAAACATTATAATGAACGTTTCATACAAATGGCTTAAAGAA
>ERZ1034915.638-NODE-638-length-22972-cov-654.931186_pt1 | contig 22972 bp, 21 predicted proteins | sample MGYA00520592_ERZ1034915 | MGnify/ENA primary metagenome ERZ1034915 (study PRJEB33766, sample SAMN09781787) | gut metagenome | biome: gut microbiome | host: Homo sapiens | place: Madagascar | study: EMG produced TPA metagenomics assembly of the PRJNA485056 data... | reverse complement strand
GCGGGGAAAATATTTATCCCAAAGAGATTGAGGATTTACTCTATAGCTTAGAGGGTGTTGTCGAATGTGCGCTTGTCCCACAAGAAGATGAAACTTGGGGCCAAGTGCCACTTCTTTTCTACGCAGGTAGTCCTGATGCCCAAGAAATTACAAACTTTTTGAGCCAGCACCTGGCCAAGTATAAACTTCCGCGCCAGATTATCAAAATGAACGCCCTCCCCAAAAATGCCTCTGACAAAATCCTTAGGAAAAATTTAAAAAATGAAGCTTAAATCGATCAGTTTGAATCACGTCCAACTCCCGATGAAGTTTAACTTCAAGACAGCCAAAGGTGAGCTGAAACTGCGGGACACCATCATTATCATTGCTGAAGACGAAAACGGCCAGCGTGGATATGGCGAATGCGTAAGCTTTACTACACCTTTCTACACGCAAGAAACTTTTGAAAGCTCATGGGAATCCTTAGCGCAGACTTACATTCCAAAAGTAATGACGACACACTTTACACATCCCTTTGACATTCACCAATTTTTTGAGCAGCCCTTGCCGATGGCAATGGCAGGTTTGGAAAATGCCTTGGTGGATCTTTATTACAAATCCAAGGATGAAAATACAATCGCTGCCCTTTTTCCTGAGCCCTTAGCAGACACTTTATCCCGTGGTGCCGTCTTGGGAGATGCTCCTTTTGAACAGCTTCCTAGAAAAATCGATGAATTAGTCGCTCAAGGTGTGGAAAGAATAAAGCTTAAAATTAAACCCGCAGATGGTTTTGAGCGCGTCCAATACGCCGTCAAGCATTATCCTCACCTCCAATGGGCTGTTGATGCCAACCGTTCTTATACGCTTGAAAATATTGAAGCATTGACAAAGCTCGATCAATTTGGTCTTGTCTGCATTGAGGAACCTTTTGCTACCGATACTCTCGAAGACTATAAAAACATTCTTCCGCAGCTTTCAACACCTCTCTGTTTTGACGAAAATGTCCAAAGTTGGAGTGATTTACAGGCCCTTTCTCAACTTAAGGGAAAGACCATGCTCAATATCAAAATTGGCCGCTTAGGTGGACTTTATCAAACAAAAGAAGCCATCGCCTTTTGCCGGAAAAATAACATCTCTTTCTGGATTGGCAGCATGGTCGAAAGTGGTATTTCCAAGATATTGCATACACAACTGGCCACTTTAAGCGACAATGCCATGCCCGGGGATTTATCAGATTCGTCCTATTATTTTCCTGAAGATTTGATCGTGCCAGAGATTAAATTTATTGAAGGCAAGATGAAGAGACCACGTGGCAAGGGCTTGGGTGTGGCTATCAATCAGACAGCACTTGAGCATTACACTGTGAAAAAGGAGATTTTTACATGACTTTGATTGAACAACTGGGTATTCAAAAGCTAACTTTAACCCCAACAGGTTTTACTGCTCAAATGCCCTTAGAGGCCTTTCACGCGCAACCCCAAGGTTTCTTAAATGGTGGCGCAACGCTGGCCTTTGCTGAGGTTGCGGCTGGTATGGCAAGTAATCTCTTGCTTGACGATAAACATTTTGCTGTCGGCCAAGCGGTCAATGGCAATCATTTGAACCCAACTAAAGCAGCTGGAATGCTCTTTGCTCAAGGGCTTCTTCTGCACAAAGGTGGGCGCACACATGTGTGGGAGATGAAGTTTACAGATGCGCAAGAGATTTTAGTGGCACAAGTCACCGTAACGAACGCTATTGTGGAACAAAGATATGGATAAAGACAACTTAGTATTTACAGAATTGGTGGATATAAATGAAGCCGAGCTTGCGGATATCAATCAATTGATTATTGACACTTGGGCTTATCAAGAGTGGAATAAACAAGAACATGTCTTGCCTATGGCTGACTTTTTTCTTGAAACAATCCTCTTGACCTCCACAAAGGTTTTTGTCGCTAAAGATAAAGGAAAAATTATCGGTATCGTCGCTGCCGCCCTCACTCCTGATTTACTTCCTAAAAGTCGGATAAGGTACCGCCAACTTGAAGCTCTGAGTTTAATCATCAACCAAGGGAAACCCGAAACCGTTTTTGACTTTTACTTGGAAACCATGAAGCTCAATGAGGAACTCATACAGCAAAACAAGGAAACATTTGATGCTGCCTTAAACCTTTTAATCTTAAATGAGCACTATAAAGGCTTGGGGCTTGGCAGCAAACTCTATCAACTTTTCCTTGATTACTTGAAGGAAAATAAGGCAAAAACCTTCTTCCTCCTGACAGACAGCTATTCAAATTATCCTTTTTACGAGAAAAAAGGCTTAAAAAGAATCGCATCACGGCGCTTCTCCTGGAGTAATGATGCGGAAGTTTCCGAGGAGGATGTTGAAGAATATTATGTTTATTCAGGCAGTGTGGACTGACTCATCTGATAACATTGCTACCGAAATCATCGACATATCAGAATTTTCTTAACTTCACAAAGTAATCCTAGTGTTATATTGTTAGCTTCCTTCATATTCGTAGAATAGTTTTCTTCATCTCTCAATGGATATTTAAAAATTAAGACGCTTAAAATGTGCTAATATTTGTGGTAAATATATTTTAACTTGAGAACAAAGAGTGACAGGGAGGAAAAGGAGCAATGGCAAGAGCAAAATTAAATAAAGATAGGGTAAAGGATAATCAATGACTGAATTATTGACAATCCTATCCGAAATCGCAAATTTTTTCTTAGCTCTTGGTGTCATATCCTTAGCACTTGACCAGAGCCGTGCTAAAAGAGAGCTTCGGGAAATTAAACGCATTCTTTTAGAAAAAGAGTGACAGAAAAAAAGCTTATATCAATATTGATATAAGCTTTTTTACTTATTTTTCTACTGCTTTATATGCACGCATAAATTTCTCAGCATTCACTTTAACGCCAGCATAATCACCTGTTAAGGCAGGCGCTGTCACACCACCTCCTGCACTTACGGCAGTCGCTCCGACTTTAAACCATTCTGCCACATTTGATTCATTAACACCACCAGACGGCATCACATTGATGTAAGGGAAGGGACCCTTGAGATCTTTAATCATGGCTGGACCGGTAATATCTCCAGGGAAGAGTTTGATGAGTTCAGAGCCATATTCCATCGCTGTCTGTGCTTCTAATGGCGTCATCACTCCTGGAATATAAGGAATTTGATACAGGTTACAGATTTTAGCAACTTCTTTGTTAAAAGTTGGACTGACAATAAATTGTGCCCCTGCAATAATTGCCAAACGTGCTGACGTCGATTCTAAAACAGTCCCTGCACCAATCATCACATCGGTTCCTGCATATGTGGATACAAGGTCTGCAATCACATCGTTTGCCCGTGGTACTGAGTAAGTCAGCTCAATACTTTTAATCCCACCGTCTACAACTGCTTCTACTATTTTGACGGCATCTTCGGCACTCTCCGCACGTACCACTGAAACAACGCCTGACTTAATCAACTTCTCTAGTAAGTCTGCTCTTTGCATTATAAATCTCCTTGATAATTATGTGTCTTATAAAACTCAATTAACTGCTGGCGGTTGGGATAGCCTTCACTGTCTCCTGCACTTTGAACCGCCAAAGCACCAATAGCACAAGCGCGATGCACAGCAACTTCCAGCGTTTTTCCTTCAAGCAAAGCAGATTCTAAGCCGACAGCAAAGCCATCGCCTGCACCTACTGTATCAACGACTTTGTCCACTTTAAAACCAGAAACCGTATAAGCAGCGCCAGTTTTTGTTTTGACAAATGCGCCTTCGGCTCCAAGTTTTACCACAACACTTTCGGTCCGTTTGCTTTGGCCCAAATAAAAATCAGCAATTTCTTCTGGTTCACTCGACCCCATGAGTATCTGCCCTTCATTGATCCCCGGTAAAACAATCTGGCTGCTCTTCGCTAAGTCATTGAGCGTATCTACCATTTCTTTTTGACTTTTCCAAAGCGCTGGTCGCAGATTCGGGTCAAAGACCGTGAAGACTTCATTTTCCTGAAGTTTCTCATTAAATGCTCTAAAAGTTTGAAGTGTTCTTGGCGATAATGCTGGAAAGATGCCGGAAAGATGAGCAATCTGAACATCTGCTAAAGGAGACAAATCAATTTCGTCCATCTTCAAATTTGAAGCGGCTGAATTTTTACGAAAATATGAAGTAACCGGATCTCCCTTACTGACACATTGTTTCAAATAAACACCCGTCAAAAAATTTTCATCGTAAATTAAGTTTTGTGTATCCAGACCTGCTTCTTGTGCAGCCTCAGTGATAAACCGTCCAAAAGTATCTGCCCCAACTTTGGATACATAGCCTGCACTGTGGCCCAACCGCTTGATACCAAGTGCAACATTAAATTCTGCGCCTGCCAGGTATTTCTTAAAATGCACTGCTTCATCTAAGCTAACATCCACATCTTGTGAGGCCATCACAACTAGTGGCTCACCTATTGTTATAAATTTTGGCATAATTCTTTCTCCAAGGTTCAGCTCTTTATTTTATGGTTGCTTACCAATGTAGGCTAAGATTCCACCATCTACGTAAAGGATGTGACCGTTGACAAAATCAGAAGCATTCGAAGCTAAAAAGACTGCTGGGCCTTCAAGATCTTCTGGTTCGCCCCAACGTTCTGCTGGTGTTTTGGCAATGATAAAGGAATCAAAAGGATGACGTGAACCGTCTTCTTGTAACTCACGTAAAGGCGCAGTCTGTGGTGTCGCAATGTAGCCAGGACCAATGCCATTACATTGGATATTGTATTTGCCATATTCTGAGGCAATATTTTTTGTCAACATCTTCAAACCGCCCTTGGCAGCTGCATAGGCTGAAACTGTTTCACGCCCAAGCTCTGACATCATTGAACAGATGTTGATAATTTTACCGCCACCTTTTTTCATCATACCTGGAATAACAGCTTTAGAAACGATAAATGGTCCGTTCAAATCAATATCAATCACTTGACGGAAATCTGCGGCTGACATTTCAATCATCGGTGTACGTTTGATAATACCGGCATTGTTAACCAAGATATCAATGATGCCCACTTCCTTTTCAATTTGCTCAACCATTGCATTAATTCCTGCTTCATCTGTCACATCACAAACATATCCATGCGCTGTAATGCCTGCTTCTTGATAAGCTGCCATGCCACGATCAACTGCTTCTTGGTTGATGTCATTAAATACAATCGTTGCTCCAGCTTTAGCGTAGCTTGATGCTAGGGCAAAGCCGATACCGTAAGTCGCTCCTGTGACAAGGGCGATTTTTCCTTCGAGTGAAAAGGTCTTTAAAATATTCTCAGTCATAATTTTCTCTTTCTTTTTCGTTTATTTTTTATTATTTAAGTTCATTCATTGGAACGATATCCATATCGTCATAAGTGATATTCTCACCACACATTGCCCAGATAAAGGAGTAATTACTTGTGGCCACACCTGTATGAATCGACCAACTTGGGCTGATTGCCGCTTGTTCATTTTGGAGTACCAAGTGTTTTGTTTCATCTGGTTTGCCCATGAAGTGGAAAATCGCATTGTCTTCTGGTAACTCAAAGTAAAGGTAAGCTTCCATACGGCGTTCATGTGTATGACATGGCATTGTGTTCCAAGCAGAGCCTGGTGCGAGAGATGTTAAGCCCATTTGAAGTTGGCATGATTCGACTTGGTTTGGATGAACGTATTGGTTGATTTTACGTTTGTTCATGTGCTCATCGTCCCCAGGTGTCAAGGGGTTAATGTTTGCTAAAGCAATTTTTTTATTCGGATATTTTTGGTGTGCTGGAGCAGAAGCTACATAAAATTTAGCAGGATTTTTAGGATCTTTTGATTTAAAGATAACTTCCTTTGTACCCTTGCCGATATAGTAGCCATCACGATGAAGCACTTCATCTTCTTGACCTTCGATAACGATACTTCCATCCCCACCGATATTGATAATGCCAAGTTCACGGCGTTCTAAGAAGTACTCGACACCAAGTACCTTGTCTAAGACGATTTCCAAAGGTTCCTCTGTCGGCTCAACTCCGCCAAAAATCAAGCGGTCATTGTGCGAATAAACCAAATGTATAAAGTTAGGTTCGAAGATGGTTTCTACTGCAAATTCTTCGCGTAGCTCTTGTGTTGTAAACTGTGCAATATCCTTGGGTGAGTGTGTGTAACGGGTATCCATTGTTTGATTGTTCATCTGATGCTCCTTTTTTATTTGTAATTTACAGAATTAATGAACCGATTTACTAAACCGATTTACTAACATCTATTGTATTCGCTTTCAATTGTTTTGTCAAGTATAAAAAATAAAAAAATACCAAAGGATATTTTTCCTTTGATATTTTTATAGTGAATGTCTGATTTTGAGATCTGAGTCAACGACTGTAAGTTCTGCTTTTTGTGCCTTGGCTTCAATATTTTTGACCAAAAGATCCGCAGCTGTGTAACCTATCTTTACGGGATCCTGAACGATAGCAGTCAGTCCTGGGCTAATAAGTTCGCCCAGAGCTCCGTCATCATAACCAACCACTCCCACTTGTTCTGGCACAGCAATTTGCTTATCTTTTAGGATTTTAATAGCTCCATAAAGCAGACCGCCATTGAAAGCATAGAGGACTGTCCTTTTATCGTCTCTACAGAAAGGCTCGATCTTTTCCCAAAGCATTGGATCACTTGTAAAGAGATCTTTAACCTCTTCAGTAAATACTTCTTCCAGTTCAATTTCTGTCTCTTTTATTGCTTCGGTAATTCCTTCATAGCGTTTTAGACGGGTTGAAGAATTCTGCATTGGCGGAGTTAAGATGACAATTCTTTGATAGCCTTCTTTGACAATCTTTTCAGCCAATACTTTGGATTGCTCAGCGTTATCAGAGATAACAGCTGGCCAAATAAGGGGGTGAAGGTAACGGTCGACTTGGACTAAAGGCAAGTCTGAATCAATCGTCTTGTAATCGGCCGCTGCAGCTTTCAGAGGTTGAAGAATAATGCCGTCAACTTTCTCGTCTAATAATTTTTCAATATTGTATTGTTCATACTCTTCATCCAGGTCCGAATTCATAATAAGCGTATGGTACTTGGTATTTTGCAATCTTTCCATCATCCCTTTTAATAAACGTGAGGTATAAAGGTTGGAAATGTCGGTCACTAAAATCCCGATGAGTGAAGAATAACTGGACTTTAAAGCACGCGCTTGACGATTCGGACGATAGTCGAGTTCTTCAATTTTATCTTGAATCCGTTGCCGTGTCTCTTCTGACATCCCTGCAAATTTACCATTTAAAAAATTGGATATGGTTGATTTTGATACCCCAGTTAATTTTGCGATATCGTTGATCGTTACTTTTTTAGTCATATGCCCTTATTATACGATACTTTGAAAAAAATAATAAGAAAAAAGTTATTTTTCACTTGTCATGCCCCATTTTAAATCTTGCTCTGCTGTCATTGCTCCAGTGATCAGACTTATCAAGCGGTGCTGGCCGGGCTGAATCTTTCCCTGAAGACAAGGAAAAATACTCCGTGGATACAGCACATTGGTATTCACTTCTGGCCGAACAATGTCTGCGTCGTCATAGCCTTTGAGCGCTCTGATACTACTTCTCCCCAATGGCGTGTCTATTTGAGCAAATTTATGATCAGAAAAAGTTGAGCTATCCTCAATCGTTGTGGAAAAACCGCCTTCTGCCACAAACAATACTTTTTCCGTTTGGATATCGTGGATACGCAGATGCGCTTGACCTAAAGGAATAATGGTACTTTTGATGTGGACGCCTGGCATTGGCGACCAGTAATGCACCACACGATCTTCAACGATTTCAAAGGCATCGTCCTGGGCATGTGCTCGAAAATATAGCCCATCTTCACTCAACGCTAAAGTGTTATCAAAGGCACCTTCAGCATAAAAATAAGCGCCCTTGGGTACACTAAAACCAAACTGCGTCGAATAAACAAACTTGCCATATTTGGCTGGTGCATGACTCTGATTTTCGATAAACTGCCCAGCTGGATAAAACATAACCTGCTCCGAATGGGCGCTGTGCTCAATCAAGGCCCGCATTTCTTTAGAAGCCATCCGCTGACGCGACAGGTGCGGCAATTGTTTTTCGACTTGCCAAAAGGGGTGTTGACGGTCAACTGCTAAGAGTAAAAATACCTTAAATGCCCAGTAAGGCGAGCCTGCTGCGTTATAGTTTTCGGCCATATTGAGATTGGGATAGGCGTAACCAACATTTAAAATGCCATTTGCAGTAAAAATTGCTTCACGAAACCAGGCTTGCATATGAGTTGAAAAGAGCGCTTTAACCATTGGCCAAGGCAGGGCTTCCAAATCCGCAAAAACTAAGGCTGACCAAAAAGCGCCCTGTGCAAAACGATATGTCAAACTTCGTCCAAAAGGCACCGCTCGTCCTTTGCGATCAAACCAATACTGATAATCCTGTGCAAATAAAGTTGCTCTTTCCCTAATCTTTTTAAGCCGTTCAGCATCTTCATCAGGCTCTAAAAATTTTGAAATGAGCAAGCTATAGTAATGAAAGGCCCAAGGAATATAATAATCTACCTGACTTTCCTTACCGTCACAATACCAGCCCTTTCCTTGATAGCAACTATCAATGAAGGCGAACTCTTGATCGATTATTTCTTGAGAATAAGGCATCTCCAAGTTTTTCATGGTGACATTGACCAGAATACGGAAAAAACGCCAGTTATTTTTCGGGATTTTGCGTTCATTGATTTGGAGGAACCAGTGGGCTATATTTTCTTTTTCTTGCGCACTAAAGTCTTGCCAGATGGTCTCCTTATTGAGCAGCAAACAGGTCGCTAAAGCTGCCATTTCGACAAATTTTTGGTCGTAGTTGGCAAGCTTGCCAAAATAATGCTTGCTTGTAGGATCTGTTCCCGCAACAAAGGAAGCATGAATTTCTTCTTTGAGGAAAACATCTTCATTTTGACGGAGATAAGGTCCAATCGCCCAAACCAAACGGCTAAAGGTTTCCATCTGACTTGTCTCCTCATCATAGATAGCACCGTGACTGTTTCCTAAGTCGGTATGACCAGAACCATTCATTTTTTCTTTGAGCGGTTCAAACATAAGTTTGAAACCATATGTGACCTCTTCATACGAGTCCCATTTTAAAGCTTTTAATTTCTTTTCTAGCATTTTATCTCTTTTCTGATGAAAATATCCCAAGACTTCGCAAGGGATAGATGTGCTCTTATTGAACAGGCTTATTTTTTCCAAAAACTTCAATTTGGGTCAGCGCAGGGAAGGGCGAATCATCCTGTACCTTGTTTAAATGCCCCAGCTTGATAAAAGTGGTCTGCTGTGTCGGGAATTTAAAGTTTTGAAACTCTGTATGCTTTTCTGTGTCAAAGGTCATACAATGGCCATTCGAAAATGTAACTTCTACACTTTGCCAATAACTATCGTGAGGGAAGTCACAGCGGAAAAGTAAGTTCAGTTGATCCACTTCAACATTACGCCCAAAATCAATAGTTAATTCCGCATCTGCCTGCTGATTAATCCCCCATGAAGCAAAAGGATAAGAACCATGTGACAGGTTAGCACATTTACCATCGATGGCATTTTTTGCGAAAAAGACCGACTCGTCCCGTGTCTCGACATTGGCTGAAGCATGCGGATACACGCCGGAGCTCTCTTTTTGATCGTGCGCATTAAAAGAAAGATTTTGATAGTTTGTCCTTTCAAAAGATCGAGCTTTGCGCACAGTCAAACTATGACGTGCAGATTTAAACGCCGTGTCGACAGAGGACTTTCGCAGATTTTCTGCTAAAGGGATTTCGTATAACCACTCTTCCTGAGTAAAATAAAGAAGTGATGGTGCAAGAGTTTCATCAAGCTGAACCATATAATAGCCTGGAACTTCATCTACTGTAACACGAATCTTGTCTCCCACTTGGTACACATATTCCTTAATACCTAGTGTACAAAGCTGGTTTCCTTGAGCCATGAATGGTGCATATTCTTTCTCATGGTCAATTTTGCCAGAGATATTTTCCTTGTCCTTGTTAAGCAGTTCAATTTTTATCATTCTTTGTTCCTCGTTTTTCTTTATTCAGGTTGTTTGCCGATAGAGGCAAGAATCCCGCCATCAACATATAGAATATGCCCATTGACAAAGTTGGAAGCCTCTGAAGCAAGGAAGACAGCTGCCCCTTGTAAATCCTCTGGTTTCCCCCAACGTTCAGCTGGTGTTTTCGCGATAATAAAGGCATCAAAAGGATGACGCGCACCATCAGCTTGACGTTCACGCAAGGGTTGTGTTTGTTCAGTAGCAATATATCCAGGACCGATACCATTACACTGAATATTATATTTGCCATACTCAGAGGCGATATTTTTGGTTAACATTTTCAGACCTCCCTTGGCTGCAGCATAAGCTGAAACAGTTTCACGGCCCAACTCCGACATCATGGAGCAAATATTGATAATCTTTCCGCCTCCTTTTTGAATCATCGCAGGAAGAACAGCTTTTGACATGATGAAAGGCCCTGTGAGATCAACATCCACAACCTGTCGGAAATCACGCGCCGTCATGTCAAGCATCGGTTGCCTTGCGATAATGCCTGCATTATTCACCAGAACATTCACACTTCCGACTTCTTCTTCAATCTGCTGCATCATCCTTGCAACTGCCGCTTCATCAGTAACATCACAGACATAACCATATGCCTTAATGCCTTCTTTTTCGTAAGCTGTTAATCCTGCTCCTACTCCCGCTGAATGTCTGGCATTGAAAACGAGCTTTGCGCCTGCTTGAGCGTAAGCAAGGCCAAGAGAATATCCGATTCCATGTGCGCCTCCTGTGATGAGGACTATTTTTCCCTTCATGCTGAATCGTTTTAAAATATTATCTGTCATTTTTTATTCCTTTTCTTATTAAAAAGCAGGCTCATATGCAATATGAACCTTTTGTTCTTATACGGTCTATGAAAAATTTTCCAACGACTCGGAATTGTGTAAGTGAGGTAAGTCATCCGAAAATTCTTCACACACCGTGCAAGACTGATGCCTTATACAATGTGTGTTGTGTTTTATTTTGCTGGTGGCACAGGTAAGCCTAAAATACCAAATGCACTGAGGGCAATCGTAAAAATTAAGACCAACCAGATAACACGTGTAGAATTCAGTTTCTTTTGACCCAACATCCAGTAAGTCAATAAGGTGAGCAAAACTGGAATTAAGGCTGGCAAGATCCCATCTAATGTCGCTTGCATTTCTAATTTGACACCATTATTTGTGTAAACCAGTGGCGTAGCTACTTTGATAACGGTTGGAATCAAAGCACCAATAACAGTTACACCCAGAACAGTTGCCGCATTAGTAAAAGCAGAAAGTTTATCTTTTAAGGTGGTTACTAATTTCACCCCTTGTTTATATCCTAGTGGCAGCAAGGCAGCGCGCCCAAAGAGCAAGGCAATATTCGCAGCAATCCAAAGGAGACAGCCGACAGTTGAGCCTTGTTGAGCTAAAGTTCCTGCAACTGAACCAAAGATGGTTCCCCAAATGACATGGAAAAGCGAATCTCCGACACCTGCAAGTGATCCCATGAGGGCTGTTTTCAAAGCCGCCACAGTTTCCTTCGCTTTATAACCTTCTTTTTCTTCAATGGCTACATCAATCCCCATGATTAAATTTCCAAAAATAGCATTGGTATTGAAGAATTGGTTATGCGTTTTAGCCATATCTTTGAGTTCTTTATCGTCTTTGTAAAGCTTTTTCAGAACAGGCATGATGCCATAAAGATAACCTGAACTCATCATACGTTCATAGTTCCAGTTGAGCTGACTTCCCAAGATATAACGCCAGCTAATTTTATTTAAATCTTTTTTTGTAATTACTTCTTTATTGTTATTCATCACCGTCAAAGCCTCCTTCAAAGTTTTGGCCACTTGTTGCACTTGCTTCAGCTTGTGCAGGTTTTGCGCTGTCACGTTTAAACACTAAGAGTGCTGCGACTATTCCGACAATCGCAATTCCCATCATTGGAACTTGTAAATATGCTGCCAGGAAAAAGCCGACCATGAGATAGGGAATGTATTGTTTCGTTGGCAAATAACGCAAGAGTATCGCCACACCGACAACAGGCAATGTGCCCCCAGCAACTTGGAGACCTGTCATCAACCATTCAGGCATTGCATTGGTCAAGGTTGTTACCGCAGCGTCACCAACGATGAGCATGAGTAAGATAGGAATAGCACGGGAAAGCCCCCAAAGAAATGAACCAGAGAGAACCAAACGTGGTATACGACCGTATTGCTCTTTATCAATAGCTTTGTCAACTCTGTGAAGTAGGAAGACATTACAGAAACGTGCCACAACGTCAAGTTGGAGCATCAGAAGTGAGACAGGAACAGCTAAACCAATACCATATGCTGCACCTTTCCCTGAAATAATAGCGAATGCTGTACCCAAGACGGCACCTGTGAAATAGTCAGGTACAGAAGCTCCACCAAAGGCTGCAATACCTAAGCGCATAAGCTGGAGGGTACCACCGACCATTAAACCAGTTTTCAGATCCCCCATGATTAAACCAGAAATCATACCGGCAATGGCGGGCTGAGTCAACGAATTCGAAATCAATGAATCATTGATCGCAATAAAGGCAAAAATTGTAATTAAAATGATTTGTAGGACTGTTAAATGCATTTTATCGTTCTCCTATTTTGTTAAGTTTTTCCATAAAGTCAATGGCAGGCTCACTTGGAACCAATTGGGCCGTGATTTTAACGCCACCAGCAGCAATTTCTTGGAAGATATTTTCTTCTTCCGGCATGACTTTGATGCTCTTTGTGACTTCTTTTGAGCCTTCTTTATAGCTCATGTTCCCTACATTAAGACTTTCAAGTTTTCCACCTGCTTGAATAAATTTTAAAACATCGGCAGGTTGTTTAAAGAGAAGAAAAATCCGTTGTAAGCCGTATTTCCCCGCATTGATATTTTCTGCTGCTTGGGCTACCGGAATAACTGAGAGTCGCATTGCTGATGGGCAAGCCATGCGTAAAGATGATTTTTGCAAGTCATCGGCAGCTGCCTCATCATTTGCAACAATGATGCGTTGTGTCCCCAAACTTGAAGACCAAATCCCGGCCACTTGTCCATGAATCAAGCGCTCATCAATGCGCGTGTTAACAATTTTTGCTTTACCTTGGTACTCCGAATAGTCTGCCATATTAAGCGTTACTGCTTCTTGTGCCTTTGCTTCATTCAGCAAGTTTTTCGCATTAACCAGCGTTGTTCTGCTCGAAGTAACCAAATCATCGGCGGAAGCAGTATCGCTCACTGCTGCTTCTAAAACAAGAGAAAGGTTCATCCCAGCGATGATGGAAACATCATCATTATCTGTAAAATGCTTTAAAGCGACATTACAAGGTGTTCCTCCTAGTAAATCAGCAATGATTACAGTTTCACCCTCTAAGGTCTGCATCTTTTCTAATAACTCTTGTTCAAACTGGATATTATCACTATCCTCGGGCATACATACCACATGCATCTGTTCTTGCCGTCCGATGATCATCTCGAGACTTTCTTTCACCCCGGCAGCCATCGAACCATGGCTAATCAATACTATGTTTCTCATTTGACTCCTTATCAATCACGCAAGCGCTCTTTTATTTAACATGTTATCTTCTTGCATTATCAGTATATAACATATTAAGTGGCTTGTCAAGAGAAAATGTACACGGTTACATCTTTTTTTGTAAAAAGCTCCTTAAACCGCGCTCTAAAGCCTTGTATATACAACTTGCATATTCCAACTTAACATGTTATCATTCTAATATAAGTTATATAGATAGGAGTATTTCTATTGATTCCAAAGTATGAACAAATCAAACAAGACTTATTATCTGAAATCAAAAATCATAAATTTATCCCTGGGGATAAATTTTATTCAGAAGCCGATATTAAACGAAAATATGAAGTCAGTTCTATCACTGCGGTGAAAGCCCTAAACCAATTAACAAGTGCGGGTTACCTCTACCGTGTTCAAGGCAAAGGTACCTACGTTTCTAAATCAAAAATTTCCCAAAATGTTAAATTCTCAGATATCGAATTGCATTCTCAAGACCACGAAACGGTCAAAGTTCTATCAATAAAAGAAGAAAATGAGCCTTCAATCTTAAAAGAGCTTGGACTTGACTCAGACCAAAGCTATTATAAAATTGTTCGGGTACGTTATTTTGATGGAACACCCTTTCTCTTACACTTTACGCACCTCCCAAAAACTTTAGTCAAGGATCCTGTGTCAGAGCAGTTGGAAGACTATTCGAGTGTCTATGAGCGCGTAAACAAAGACTTTGGCATCGATCTTTATTCCATGTCCTCTGTCGAAACAAATGAAATTATTTTTCCGGATGAAAGTGAGCTGTTAAACGCACTCAACTTAAGCTTCCGCGAACCTGTGGTTAAACAAGTGAAACACACCTATCTCGTGGATAAGAGTGTTGCTGAATATATTGTCAGCTACAAACATTGGAAATACTTTAAAACAAAAATAGAAGTGGATGCCGAATAGCATCCACTTTTACTTTTGTTTTATTTTTGCTTTAACGTATCAAATACCGGTTGACTTGAAAAATTTAAGCTTTTAATATCCACAGATTCTGTTTCAAACACAAGAATTTCATTCTTTCCTTCATGAAGAAAGTCCTGAGGACAATACAAACTGTACACAGGTCCTTGGTTCCAATAACGCCCAAGATTTTTACCATTCACAATGATGACACCTTTGCCATAGTTTGAGCAATCAATGAAAGTATCCGCCACCTTATCCAAGTTAATATTAAAGCGATAAAAAGAAGGTTGTGCTGGATTTTTGCCCGCACTAAAGTCAATTCCACTTAACTGTTCTGCAGAGAAATCTAAAGGATATTGTGTATAGCCTTGGTGAAAATGTATGTCGTGCATCATCCCCCCACGTATCCCTTTTCGTTGACTTGGATGATTAAACTTAAAGCCATAATTGACACGTCCTAAGTTTTCCACTAAACAGTCCACCTGAATCTCTTCTTGATTTTCCGCTACATCAAGTAAGATTTCTTGCCCAATTTCTTCTTGGTATTGTGTGTGTTTATGTTGACCATCCAGATAAATTTGCAGGCGGTCGCTGGCTTCAACAATCTTAAGTTTAGTTTCTTTACCATAGTTTTTCAAGACACTAGAATAAAGCATATAACCATAGCCTGTGCCTGCTTCTTCTAAAGTGAGAGGATAAGCGGTTGTTAAAGCCTTCATCATGTTGTCTTTGGTCTTAAATAAAGATACACTCTCTGAAACTTTAAAGGAGCCAAGATTTTCAATTTTCTTGACACGGGGCTCCGCTTGCCAAACATCTGGGCACACTTCTTTGATTGCTTTTTGAACAGCGTAATATTTGGCGGTGGGCTCTCCTGCTTCTGTAAGCAAGGCATCGTAATCATAGCTGGTAATTTGCGGTAGATTTCCCGTATCACGTGCAGAGCAACCATTATAAAAACCAAAGTTGGTACCCCCATGGAACATATAAAGATTAAGCGAACCAAGCTCCAGCATGGTTTTAACTTCATCTGCTAAATCTTGCGGCTCACGTTTAATAATTGGTTCTCCCCAGCGATTGAACCAGCCATCCCAATATTCCATGCACATAAGCGGCCATTTTTTGCCGTGTTCTTTCATAAATCCTGCGAGCACTGCCGCGTTTTCTTTCGAACGGCTACCGAAGTTTCCTGTAACCAAAACATCATCTTCGATCAAAGAACCCGCATCAAGCGCTGCTTGCCAAGCACCATCTGAAGTAAATAAAGGTACATTAATCCCATATTTTTTCATAAGTGCCATCGTTTGACGAAGATACTCTTTCTCCATCCCATAAGAACCGTATTCGTTTTCAACTTGCATCATGATGACAGGTCCGCCTGCAGTGATTTGCAATGGTGAAATATAAGGAAGTAATACCTTAAAATAGTTTTCCACCTTAGTCATAAATCGTGAATCTGTGGAGCGAAGACGCATTTCTGGTTCCTTCAGCAACCAGGCAGGAAGACCGCCAAATTCCCATTCGGCACAGATATAAACCGAAGGCCGTAAAATAACCATGAGCCCTAAACTTTCAGCCAGTTTAACGAAAGCACGAATATCTTTCATACCTTCAAAATCAAACACCCCTTCTTCAGGTTCATGAATATTCCAAGGGATATACGTTTCTACAGTGTTTGCACCAAGTGCGTTCAGATTATAAAGGCTGTCTTCCCACTGACTCTGGGGAATTCTAAAGTAATGAATAGCACCACTTATTATTTTAACTGGCTTATTGTCCAGCATAAATTCTTCTTTTATTTTAAATGTTTTCACTACTTCTCCTTACCAGTATCGGTTCCATTGGTTATTTGCTAAGCGCATGAGCGCCTCAAAGTAGAAATAATCTCCCCAGAGGTTAGGTTCATCAATGCCTTTACCTTCTGCAAAAGCATATACACCATGTTGCAACAAACCTTCATTTCCCTCTGGTGCATCTGTATAAAGTTCCCCCAGCTGATAAATAAGCCCCTTCGCAATACCTTCTGCTTCTGGATAAGCTTTTTGCTGTGCAGCTTCTAAGAAGCCACAGGCTGCAATTGCTGCTGCTGAACTGTCTTTAGCAGATGGTTCTGCATCTGTATAATCAAAATCCCAATACGGAATGAGATCCTTAGGCAAATGGTTCAAGAAAACTTCTACCACGGAAGGGTATACCTCAGGAAAAATAGCAGAATGAATATAACTTTCATTCAGTGGAATACCTAAAATAGCCCACGCCTGCCCACGCGCCCAAGTTGACGTATCACTATGTCCTTGGTGTGTAGCTCCATATGCCGGTTCCCCTGTTTCGATATCAAAATAATAAGTATGATAAGTACTTGCATTGTCACGGAACACTGTTTTGAGCAAAGTCGCATAATGCTTCAGTGCGACTTCTTTGTAAATTGCTTGACCAGAATATTCTGTTGCTGCAAAAAGTAAGGGAAGATTGATGAATGAATCAATAATGACACGATATTCTTTAGGATCCCCATACTTGCCCCAAGCTTGAATAAAATTGCCTTTTTCTTGAAAACGATTGAGCAAAACATCTGCAGCTTGAAGTAAAGTCGCTCGATAAGTCTCATTTCCAGTTAACTTATAGGCCGCTCCCGCTGACAGACTATACAGAAATCCGATATCATGATGGTCTAACACAAAATGATCGTCTAATCTTTTTTGGAAACTCACCATGTTAGCTTCAATACGATGTAAGAATTTTTCATCTCCGGTATATTCATAAGCTAAGGCTAACATTCCTGTCCAAAAACCGTTGGTCCAGTCATCATTTCCCTTGATACGATATTTCCCGTCTGTGGCACAAGCCGAAGGAAAATCATAACCAAAACGCTCCATGTTTCTTTCAATTTTTACAATTATTTTCTTTATTTGACTCTCCAGCCAAGCCTGATCGATATTCTGACCGAGCTGAATTAATTTTTTCTTATTCGTATTCATCACTCAACCTCTCTTAATATATTAACATGTTATATTATAACTTTTACTTGACAAAATAGCAAGGAATTTTTGATGGCTCAAGAAAAAGCTCTCACTGATATTTTAAGCCTTGAAAATTTTCCATCCCCCTGTAACACCAAAGTAAGCGTTATCTTAATTCATTGACAATCTTCTTAACATACTATATACTTACTCATAGATAATATAACATGTTAAATTATTCTACTTATCATAGAGTAAAGGAGAATCCAAAAGTAAATAAATAAAAGATTTAGATGAACTGCTCTAAGTCCTTTTCGTTTACTTTAAAACAAGCATTGAGAACATAAATAAATACATGGAGAATATGAAATGATAAAAAAACTATTTTATTTTATTGCTTTCTTACTTGTGAGCATTTCAATAAGTTTTACCTTCAGTCAACAAGTTAGAGCAGAAAGTTATACTTCTGATTTCAGTAATCAGCTTGGGACTTGGGAAGATTTGGTTGGTCTAGCGGATAGAAAAATCTCTCAAGGACAGCTGAATATAGCCAATCAAAAGCTTTCTACAGGTTATGAGAGTATTTCGCTGAATACAGAAGCAGGAAATCGTAGTTCTGGTGATGTCCAAATAACTTTTGTATATAAGGGACAAACAAATTTTGGGCTTGTCTTTCGCGCTGGCGCAGGGAACACCAAAAATTATCAGTCCTTTGCTTATATGAATAATGGAAACTGGCAGCTTGGTCAGCCAGGAGGCAAATGGATAACAGATATCCACAGTCAAAGCCTCGAGGTCGGGCAAACCTATAAACTACTTCTACGTTATCAGGGCACAAGTGTTAAAGCTTACCTTAACGGCAAGATAATCTATGATAATCCCCGTGTGACTTACAGTGATGGGTCAACCATTGATGGGGAATGGACTGGAGCCACAGGTTTACGTCTTTTTGGTAATCTGAGTCAGTTGTCGCTCTTATCACTGAAAGCTGGAGAAGTGAACAGTATACCTGAAGTTTTAGATACGCAACAATTTATTAGCTTACGTGACAAGTGGAAGCAACAATTAATCACTGAAAATTATGATGCTAACAATACACCACTCGTCAAATATGTGAATACTTTGTCCGATAATGCTAAAACCCTTTACCAAAGTATGAATCGCAGTCCTGATCGAAAAGAGTTGTGGCCTTTGAAAGCCGGCGATACCCCTTCTGCAAATCTGACGACCCAATTTTCTAACCTCTACCTTCTCTCACAAGCTTATGGCACGAAAGGGACAGCTTACTATCTCAACCCAGAACTGCTCGCTGATATTCAGTCTGGCCTTGATTTTATGGTAAGTCAAAAGGGTTACAATGGCCAGAAATATTATGGCAATTGGTGGGATTGGCAAGTTGGTATTCCTCAAAAATTTATTGGCAGCTTAATGATTATTGGTGATAAGCTACCCTCAGATAAAATCCAAGAATATAGTAAGGCAATCCAGTCCTATGTTCCTAATCCTTATCAACAACTCTATACGAAAGCACAGGATGTATTTGTTGATCTGGCTTTCATTCCTAATTTTTCAACTACAGGAGCAAATAGGACAGATTTAGCCTTATCCGTGCTTGGCTTAGGAATTTTACAAGAAGATGAAAGTAAAATCGAACTGGCATCAAACAGTATCAAAGAAGTTTTTCAAACAGTTACCAAGGGAGACGGCTTCTACCCAGATGGCTCTTTTATTCAGCACAATAATATCCCTTATACCGGTTCTTACGGCAATGTTCTTGTGAAAGGTGTCGGACAAATTCTTGCCACCACCAAAGGCTCACTTTTTGAAATGGACAGTCAAACTGTTTCAAACTTTGTCTCTACCGTCGAACAATCATTTTTACCCCTCATTTATCAAGGAACAATGCTTCCAGGTGTCAATGGACGTTCAATCTCACGCGCTCCGAAAGAGACGCAGATCGGCTACGGTTCAACCACGATGTATAATTTGCTTATTGTGGCTAACTTAGCACCTGAAGCAAATCAAAATAAGCTGCAGGAAGCGGTCAAATACTGGATGCAAGCAAATCCTGATTATTATCTCAATAACACGAGAGACTATAATGACTTACGTGGCTGGCATACAGCTGATGGCATGTTTTATCTTTATAATAACGATGATGTCCAATTCAGTAACAGTTACTGGCCAACTGTTGATCCTTATCGCTTACCTGGGACAACCGTAGATACTGTAGCCCTTCAAGATGAAAATTCATCCTTCACTACCGTAACTTCTCCCGAAACATGGGTCGGTGGAGCAGCTGCAGAAAATCAAGCCGTTATGGGCATGGCACTTAATAAACAAGGCACCAAAAACAACGGCACTGTCCTTCCGATGAATCTTCGTGCTAAAAAATCCTGGTTTGTTCTCGAAGATCAGACGATTGCCTTAGGGGCTGGAATTAGTGGTGACACCACCGTATCAATCGAAACGGTGGTTGACAACCGCTTGCTTAATACGTCTTACCAATATCAAATCATTTCAAATAAGGGGAATATCACTGATGCCTCAGAAGAAAGTAAAAAAGAATGGCTCCTCTTGCAGTCTGATCATCAAAATACTTCGATTGGCTATTACTTCCCAACTGCTTCAGACGTTACCGTGCAAAGTGAAAAAAGAACAGGGACTTACGCCGATATCAATAGCGCCTTTCCTAGTAACAAGATTTATAACGGTGAGTACCGTAAATTCCTGATCAATCACGGCCAACATCCTCAAAATGCAACCTATGCTTATGTTATTCTTCCAGAAGCAACACAAGAAAGACTTAAAAATTATACCCAAGATAACGCACTTAAAATTCTTGCAAACACCGAAAGTATCCAAGCGGTGCAAATGGAAACTGCTGGTTATTTAGGAATTAATTTCTGGGCTGCCACAGGAGGAAGCATCGCAAACATCACCACGGATAAGCCTATCTCCTTATTAAAACAAACTCAGCAGACACAAACCACATACACAATTGCAAACCCAACTCAAACCAATGAGACCGCTCATATACAATTGCCAAAAGATTTCAAGCACATCCTTTCGATGAGTGACGGGCTAAGCTTTGATGAAGTCACGCACACTTTAAGCATTGACTTTTCGGGCAGTGCGGGGAGTGCTAAACAAATTGTTGTGGAGTGATTTTGTTTAATAGGTGTTCTCTTCCTTATTTTATATAACTCCCACCCCTAACCTGACTTCAAATAAAAAAAGCATCAGAAATTTCTGATGTCTTTTTATTTTATATTACTTTTTTCCTTATTTTTTAACATAAATTTTCTTACAAATACTAAAAACCATGCGAGGATAATGAAAAACAAACCAACTAGAGCTATCTTTGTAACCTTTTCTCCAGCATTTGGCAAATGCTCCGAATCTCTCTTCATATCTTCATTTGAAGTTGCGTTTGTTATCTCTGATGAAGATTCTGTTGTAATTGAGGACTCTATTGTTGGTGGCTCTGTTGTTGGGGGTTCTGTCGTTGTTGGAGGTTCTGTCGTTGTTGGAGGTTCCGTGGTCGTCGGAGGTTCCGTTGTTGTTGGAGGTTCTGTGGTCGTTCCAATAAATGTATTTTTTATTGTGAATTTATTTCCATTTTGGGTAACTGTACTTTGAAACTCATCTGGTACTTTTACTTCTTCAACTTGGTAAGTAAAGTCATCACCATTATTATTATACAGCGGTAAGTCAACATTTTGAGTATTAATCTCTAAAGTTTTATATTCTTGCTTAAAGCCTTCTTCTTTTGTGAGTTTAATAACGTCACTTGATGCCCATGTTTCAGAAGTTACCTGTTTACGTGTAACGATAAATTCTATAGAATCAGGTGTTTGATTTTTATCTATATTTTCCCAAACTTTTTCAACATCTAAAGAAATCTTTGGTGCTTTTATTGATGGTATCGGGAAATCTAATTCCTCGCCTGATTTGTTAGGGTCTAAAGTCGTTCTCCCGTTACACAGATACCAACTGTCTCCCTTAAAATCAGAATTTTCGGTGTCAATGCGTACCTGATAGCTCAAAGTGATACGTTCATCGCTTCCAAGTGCAATTGAAGAAACAGAAATGGTTTGATTTGCTTCTGTAACTTTTATATCCTGAACCAAATCTGGTGCTTCTTGCCACACACCGTTATTATCTTTACGCCAGCCTTGCAGCTTGTAATTTTCTTCTGTGAAATTTCCTGAACCCTGTAAGAGAATCCCTTCACCCATCGGATCTGTAATCGTTCCATTAGGGATAGTTTTTAAAATATTATTTTGCAGGTTCTTAAAGACCTCTGCTAATCCTTCTAGATTTTCATCAATTGTATAATATCCTGAAGGATTGGAGGAAATATTTTTCGCAATATACTCTCCTCTTTCAGAAGGTGCTACGCCGACTGAATAACAAAGTACCCCTCTCTTTTTAAGCTTCATCACACTTCCCAAAGTGTCATCATTAATAACATTTTTACTCACTACAATCCCATTTGCATCTGAACCAGCACTTGTGGTGTGGTATAAAGGTGAGTCTGTCTGAAAATCTTCATGATATGTCGAGGTATGGTAGCCATTATAGTCGATAAGTTCTCCATTATTAGGATACTCAACAGCATCTGGAGCAGGAATATAACTGCGGTTAGCACTTCCATCTCCGATATGAACCAACATATGTTCCGCATCTCCACGACCATCTTCCGTAAACATACGTTCTGCTTCAATAAGTCCTTTTTGAGTAAAGGTTCCAGATTGACTCTTTGCTCCATTAATCAAGAAATCATCTAAATAGTTGGCATCTGTGGAAAATGTTTGTGTGGAGTAAAGATTTCGGTTATAACAAACCAATCCTACACGAACATATCCTTCTTGCAAAACTTCAGCAATACTGGTTAAAAATTGATGCACTGCATTTTGTGTATTTAGGAGTTTTTCGCCAGACATTGTAGATGAAAAGTCAATAACTAAAACCAAATCTATATCACGTGGCGGATTAATATCATTTCCCTTCACATCAAGGGTGACATCAAATAAACCTTGTTTTTCAGCATTTTCCTTTACGCTTTTTTTAACGTAAGCTTTATCATCGTAATTAACATAACCTTCGCTATCAAAAGAAACGCCTGCTACATTACCATAATCATAATTATGTGTATTACCATTTGTAACACCATCTTTAATATATTTTCCTTGTTGGTCGTTCATATAGGGGAAATCTATTGTTTCAGCCTTGGCCAAAACTGCCCCTCCTCCAACAAAAATTAAAATCAAAAATAGTAAAAATAATTTAAATATCTTTTTCACTTTTTGTTTTCCAATCCGTTTATTTAGTAAATATAATAGTTGACTAACAAATTTAAATTTTTCACTTTATAGCAATAATATTTACATTGATGCGTTAATATCATATTAAGCAAAATTAAATCATACTATTGTTCAATAGCATTATCTTTTCTTTCTAATAAATTACAATTTTTCTGACAATCACATTATTGTAAGCTTTACTATATCTAGTTTT
>ERZ1034915.635-NODE-635-length-23016-cov-61.377684_pt1 | contig 23016 bp, 29 predicted proteins | sample MGYA00520592_ERZ1034915 | MGnify/ENA primary metagenome ERZ1034915 (study PRJEB33766, sample SAMN09781787) | gut metagenome | biome: gut microbiome | host: Homo sapiens | place: Madagascar | study: EMG produced TPA metagenomics assembly of the PRJNA485056 data... | reverse complement strand
AGGGAGTACAGCTTATAAAGCCACTTCCGATTATATTATATATTTACCATAGTTAGAGGAGAAAGAAATGACAGTAAAAGAACAATTTTTAAACGACATCAAAGAAGCATTCCAAGAAGATGATCGAGGATTATTAGAAGTTTACATTGAAATGCCAGACATGCCAGCTAGAGAAAAAATTACAAATAGTTTTATGAATTATCAAGCAAAGCATGATTACTATGAAAAAGCTTATGATGATGATTTACATTTGAAAGCTAATTCAGATATCTTCATTGTCTTTTATGAAGTAGGTGGTAAAAAAGTTGAGGTAACTGAGTGACATGGACCACAGAGAATTAAAACTAAACTATCACTGTTATTTATGCGGTAGAAAAATAAAAGAAGCAGAAGTAATACCAGGACAAGATAAACAAGTCTGTGATATATGTGAAGCTAGATTGGAGTTTGAATGAAATCAAGCTGGAAAAAGCAAAGGCTTGCTACTAAGAAGAAGCATATTAAACGAATGCGTTCTAAAAACAATTGGTTCATTGCTTTCAGTCTATCAAGAGCTATTAAAGCTATGAAGAAAATTGGGGAAGCTTTCCGTAGCCTAGGAACTTCAACTAGAAATGTCAGAGAAGATTTTTTAGATAATAGAATAGGAGTTGGCATGTGACAAAGGAACTTACAAAGGAACAATGGCATGATGTTCGTATGACATTACGTATCATCTTGAGGAATAAGAAAGATGCAAAGAGATCAGAGTTAGTAAATAAAGCTATGCTTAATATTAAGGATGAAGATGATAGAAAGATATTCAAACATTATTATATTGATGGTTGGGGAATCATTAAGATTACCATGAATATGTTCTACTCTAAAAGTGCAGTGATAGCTAGAAATAACAAAGCTACTCAACAATTTGTAGAGAAGTATGATGACGGTCACTTGTTGAAGATGTTTAAAAATTAATAAAGAACGCTACTTTTTTGTAGCGTTTTTGTTTTACGATGGAATTATGATTGATGTTAGTACAAGAGAAGCACGGCATAAGTTCTATTGTTCTGGTGATTGGAGGAGAGTGCGGGAACAGGTTCTTCAACGTGACAATAAAGAATGTCAATGGTGCAAGACGGAAGGAAAAGTAACTACAGTTAAGACTGCAACACTAGAAGTAGATCACATTAAGGAGTTAGAATATTATCCAGAATTAGCGTTAGAAATGAGTAATCTACGTACTCTATGCCATGATTGCCACAATAAACGGCATAACCGAAGTAAAAACAAAAAGTTTGACGATGAAATATTTATATTTTAAGAAATTGAAATTCGGAAATTAATGTGAATCCCCCCCTTTACTAAAAAATTGGACGTGAATGTTCGGAAATCTTAGACCGGTTGGTGGTCTTTTAACCAAAAAAAGGGCTGTTTTTTTAGAAAGGAGTTGAAAAATATGAACGTTCGATTGAAGCAGATACTGGAAGATAAAAAAATGAGTTTTTCTGATTTAAGAGTGCTTTTGGAAGATAAAGGAATAAAAGTAAATAATAGCCAACTTTCCTTATATTCCAGTGGTAAAAGGAATCCTAAAAATAAAAAAATCTGGTTAGAAATTGCTGAAGTTTTGAATGTGGAACTGCAAGAAATTATTACTGATATTAATTATTATTTGGCAATAATAAGTGAAGCAGCTGAAAATAATGCTGAAAAAAATTGCAAAACTGAAAACGAAAAGATTAATGACTTACTTTATCAAGAATTACTTTCACTCATTGATATAAATAGAGCTTCTGAGATGGAAAAAGTTCAAAGATATTGTAGTTTAGCAGCTACTTTTGAAAGACTCGGAGAAGATATTGAGAAAGAAGGGGCAGTTATTTATGTTCCGTCGGGGGATTCAATGATTAAAAAGACGAATCCAGCTATTTCTGAGCAAGTGAGAGTAAATGCTGCCTTGATTAAATTAGATGAGTTTTTTGATAAAAAGCGGGAACTTAACCCTAAAAATCAAGTAGAAAAAGATTGGAGTAAATTTACGAAGTGATTGATTACGTTCAAAAATATATCGAAGGTTATTATGCGGGCATGGTTAATTTCAACTATGAACGAAAATTACTTGTTGATTATATTAAACGTGAAGTAGTGCCTCGTCTTGAATCAGGCGAGGTATTTTTTGACGTAGAACAAATCGAGAACTGTATTGGTTATACTGAAAAATATTTCTTTCAACTGGAAGATTTTCAAAAATTTATTATCAGTTTTGTATTCTTATATTTTTCAGAAAATCATCGGAATGTTTATCGGAAAATATTGATTATGATTGCTAGGGGGAATGGTAAAAATGGTTTGTTATCTGCGATAGGGAGTTATTTAACAACTCCTATGCATGGAATCTCTAAATATAATATATCCATTGTAGCTAATAGCGAAGATCAGGCTAAAACGAGTTTTGAAGAAGTTTATGACACTATTGAGAGTCATGAAGAGCTAGAGGAGTTATTTGGGAAACCTTGTAAGTCTGAAATAAAAAATTTACAAACAAAATCACTTTTCAAATTCAGAACGTCAAACGGAAATACTAAAGATGGACTTCGTGATGGTGCGGTTATCTTTGATGAAATTCACCAATATGAAAGCAATAAAGATGTAAAAGTACATATTTCAGGGCTAGGTAAAAGACCTAATCCACGGGAGTTTTATATTGGTACGGATGGATATGTTCGCGATGGATTTATCGATCAGATGAAAGACATGGCGCTCAAAGTTTTGAAAGGTGAAGCGAAATGGAATGCTATGTTTCCGTTTATTTGTAAGCTTGATAAAGCAGAACAAGTGGATAATCCCCAAAATTGGGAGCTTTCAAGTCCAATGTTTTCTCTTCCAATGACAGAGTATGCACAAGGGCTTTATGAAACAGTATTGGAGGAATATGAAGATTTAGAGATAAATCCGAGGGGACGTGATGAATTTATGACCAAACGAATGAATTTTCCCGTTACTGATATTGAACGTAGTGTAGCAACTTACGAGGAATTAAAAGCAACGAAAAAAGAATTCCCAGAATTACGAAATTTACCAGCTATTGGTGGGTTTGACTTTGCCTCTACTCGAGATTTTATTGCGGTTGGCGCTTTATTCAAAATTGATGGAGATTATATTTTTAAATGTCATTCATTTGTTCGAAAAGAATTCGTCGATCGAATATATAGTTATTCAAAACCAAATGAAAATGTTAATGGTAAGCGTCGATTTGCGCCGATTAGACAATGGGAAGATGAGGGATTGCTTACGGTGTTAGATGAACCTTCAATGGATCCGCAACACGTTGTTGATTGGTTTATTCGAATGCGGGATGAAGAAGGCTATGATTTCCAAACCATATGTGGAGATGCCTATAAGATGAAAGGACTTCTCCAACCTTTGTTTGAGAAAGCCGGCTTTGAGGTTTCTTGGAATGGTAAATTTGAGGCCCCTTTAGGTTATCGTGTAGAAGTTATTCGTAACTTTAGAGCTATTGACGCTCAATTATCAGCTGTTATTGAAGATGGTTTTGCCAATCATAAATTTAATTTTGGAGATAATGACATGATGCGCTGGTATACGAATAATGTGCTTCGGCATTTGAAAAAAGATGGGAATGTTGAATATATCAAAAAAGAAGATGTGAGGCGAAAAACAGACGGTTTTAAAGCATTTGAAGCCGCAATGTTTAAAGCTGAATTATTGAATGAAGTAGATTCTACAGATTTCTATGATAATTTAGATTGGTTTATAGGTTAAAAACGCGACTTTTTCGTTCTACTTTTTGAGTAAACTTGAATAAAAAGACAGAAAGGAGAACTTTTGGGATTATTTTCAGAGATTTGGAATTCAGTAAAAAATAAACGTCAAAGTACATATATTTCCGGATACTCAACGTTGTTTGGTCTTGAAACAACTTTAGGAATAAAGAGCGTAGCTTTAGAAGCTTGTACAACTTATCTTGCACGCCTAATCTCTAAAGGTAAATTTGTATTCAAGCATGAAAACTCTATTATGGCTTCAGATTTTGATTATGCATTAAATGTAAGGCCCAATCCGAATCAAACTGCTAGTGAGTTTAAAATTGCAATGGTAAAAAAATTACTGAATGGAGAATTGCTTGTCGTAAGAGATGGTGACAAGTTTTATGTTGCTGATAATTTTGTAACTCATTATTCGCTTAATGGTAATACTTTTTCTGATGTAGTTGTTAATTTTGATGAAAATAATGTTGTCCTTTCTGATTCTGGTTTGAGTACACAGAAATATTTTGAAAAAATATTTACTCAAGGAGTGGACTGTTTTCATTTAGCAAATGATAACATTGAGCTTCAAAAATATATAGATAGTCTATGGAAGGACTATGGCAAAATGTTCGGAATATTGATAACTAACCAACTTCGAGTGGGACAGTTAAGGGCAAAAATTAGTATTCCAGTTAGCAATAAGCTTGATGATGAGGAAAGAAAAAAACTTCAACAACAATTTGCGACGACTTTGGTTGAAAAAATGAAACGTGATCCAGTAGTTTTTGTTCCAGCTGATGGAACTTCTAAATCATCTTATGACGAAATATCTGCAAATAAATCAGCCTCACTTCAAAATCAAATTACGGATTTTGGAGCTTTACGAAAAGTGTTTATTGGGGAAGTATCCGCTTTGTTAGGAATTCCCCCTGCTTTGGTACTTGGAGAAACGGCTAATAATTCTGAGAATCTTGATTTAGCAATTGAAGCAGCAGTGTTACCAATTGGGAATAAGTTATCAGAAGGATTTACAAGTTTACTCATAAAAGAATCTGGTTATAAAGTAGGGAAAACTTTAAGTATGACAGGATTTAAAACTATTAATATTCTTGATCGAGCAGATGCCATTGATAAAGTGGGGTCAAGTGGTGTCGTTAAAATTAATGAAGTTCGAGAAGCTGCGGGTCTCCCGGCTATGGATAATGGCGATAGAATTATTATGACTAAAAATTATACAAAGGAAGGAGAAAATAGTGAAAACTCTTAAGTTTAATGGTGTGGTCGCAGCTAATAGTGACAAAGAAGTTTATGACTGGTTCGGTATGGAATGCATTACGCCTAAAATGGTTTCAGATTTTTTAAATGAGGCTGCTGGAGAAGATGTGACGATTCAAATTAACTCTGGTGGTGGTTCAGTGTTTGCTGGAAGCGAAATTTTTACGGATTTAAGTAAATATCAAGGAAAAGTTATTGCGGAAATCTCAGGAATTTGTGCGAGTGCTGCAACTTTTCCACTTTTAGCGGCTGATTCTGCAGGAATTTCTCCTATAGGACAAGTGATGATTCATAATGTTTCTTCAATTCAGCGGGGCGACTATAGGGATATGGCAGCGAGTTCAGAATATTTACTGGGTTCTAGTAATAATTTAGCTAATTTGTATGCTCAGCGAATGGGGATTTCCGAAGAAGAAGCACAGGGATTAATGGATAAAGAAACTTGGTTTAACGCAAAACAAGCTGTTGAATCAGGGATTGTGGATGAAATTCTTTTTGAAAATACTCAGCCAGTACAATTAGTTGCTAGTTTTTCACCAATGTTATCTCCTGAAAAAATTAATCAAATTAAAAATATGATTAAGGGAGAGAAGAAAAGTTCAGGCACAATTGATGTTCATTTTGATGATGAGCAAATGAAACAACTTACAGCGATGATTGATGAAAAAATTGCTGCAGCAAAAGTAGAGATACAAGTTAATGACTCGGCAGACAAGCCGTTAAAAAATCAAAAATTTAAACCGATGTTTGGAGGAACTAATTAAATGGACTACAAAAAATTACCTAATTACACAGCAGCTGTTGAAACATACACAAATACAGTGAAAGAAGGCGCTGACGAAGCAAAACAAGCAAAAGCATTTAGCGATATGATGAATGTTCTAGGAACAGAAATCATGGAAAATATGACAGCTTCTACTTCAGAAAAGATTAATGAATTGTTGGCGTCACGTCCGATGAATGGCCTAACTGAGAATGAAACTAAATTCTTTAATGCTATTACTTCTGGGGTAGGTAATCCAGAACTTACACTTCCGCTTGAAATTATGAATCAAGTTTTCTTAGAACTTCAAGAAGCACACCCACTTTTGAATATTATTAAGTTCCAAAGTGCAGGTTTGAAAATGAAAGCTACGGTTGCGGATTCAATTTATGATGGAGGTTCAGCAGTTTGGGGTGACGTTTTTGATGATATTAAAGGACAATTAAAACAAGCTTTTCATGAAGTTGATTTTGCTCAAAATAAACTCACTGCTTTTGTTGCCATTCCTAAAGATGCTCTAGAAAATGGCTATGATTGGTTGAAGTCATTTATCATTATTCAATTGTCAGAAGCAATGGCAGTTGCGCTTGAAACAGCTCTAGTTTGTGGTGATGGTGATAAAAAGCCAATTGGATTGATGAAAGACCTTGCTAAAGGGACAGTTTCAAATGGTAAAACAACTTACCCAGATAAAGCACAAGAAGGTGATTTAACAGATTTAACACCGGAAAATGCAGCTAAGAAGATGGCGCCATTGATGCAAAAACTGTCTAAAAACGAAAAAGGTGTGACGGTTAATATTTCGGGACAAGTTAAACTTCTCGTTAATCCAGATGATTATTACGATACTTTGGCTAAATTCATGTACTTGACTCAAAATGGTCAATGGGTTGCAGTTCTTCCGTTTGGGGTAGAGATTGTTCAATCTATTGCAGTACCAGCAGGTCAAGCAGTTATTTTTGTTGCGAATCGTTACTGGGCCTATATGGGCGGAACCAAAATGCAAGAATTTGATCAAACTTTTGCTCTTGAAGATTTACAACTTTATACAGTTAAATCTTTCTACTATGGTAAAGCGTATGATAATAACGCGGCTTTGGTTGTGAAACTTAATGCAACGGTCGCAAGTAAAGCTGATAAAAAATAAAAAGTGGAGTGGTAAAGATGGATAACGCCAAAAAATGGGCAGAGGAAAATTTGGAAGCTTTTAAGCAAAGAATGCGAATAAGCACGACAGATTCTAATGAACTTGCCAATTTAACAAAAATGTTGGTGGCTTCCTATACTTCTATTCTTCGGTTGGTTGGTGTTTCTGATGCTAGTGATCCTGAAGTTGAGGAGTTAATCTATGAACGCTCACGTTATGTTTACAATGATGCCCTTGATGAGTTTAGAGAAAATTATGCACAAAATATTCGTGATGTTTTTCTAGTTCATCAATCTGAAGAAAGTGAGGAAAGTGATGATAAAATCACAGAAAGTTCTCCAATCTTCTAATCGAACAAATAATGGAACAATGCGAACATTGGTTACTTTTAAGCGAGTTGAGCTTGATACAAGTTTTGATGGTAGAGGTGGAGAGCTAGTTGAACAGTTTAGAGCTTATGCGGATGTTTATAGTCCGAGTAATAAAGATTTGAATATTTTGGGGAATCAAAATGTAAAGAATGGGGCAACGATTAAAATTCGTGACCCCTTAACGAGTTATCAACCTAAAAATGACGATAAAGTTATTATTGATGATCCAAGATATTCAGGTCAGATTTGGGAGATTATTGATATTCAACCTGATTTTCATGATCGTACCTTTTTAAAAATTATCTTAGGAGGAACGAATCTTAATGAGTAGCACAATGGATATCAAAGGTTTAGAAGAAATTCAAAGAAAATTGAGAGAAAAGTTCAGTGAATCTCGTGTGAAATCAATTGAAAGTAAAGCTTTAAGAGTAGCAGCTGATGAAGCAGTGCAAGATTTAAAAAGCACCTTATCCCAATTTGCGGATACAGGAGATACAGTTGAAGGTGTGGTTCATGGTAATGTCTCTCGAGCTTCGGGGCAACCTATTATAAAAATAGGGAATAATGGCAAGCATTGGCGTTTGGTTCATTTAGAAAATAATGGTTTCACGAGATATGGTAAAAGTTATCGATATAGAAGTTTTGGGGCTTTACAAAAATTTGCAACTTCCCAGGGGAAGAAATTTATGAAAACGACTCAGAAAGAATTAAAGGAGTTGCTTAAATGAAAGACATGCTTCATGAATTAATGATAACTTTAATTGAAGAGCCTGAGATTTTAAAAATACAACAAACCGGTGGGCTGAAAACTTATAAAAGGCGAGAAGAATTAGGAGAAGAAATGACAAGTATTACTGTTATTCCTACAGGTCCTCCAGCACAAGCCGGTTTTGGAAGTAACACTTCTCTTGTGAAGCATTTTATGTATCAGGTATGTATTGAAGCCACTGATCGTATGGTATGTAAAGAGCTTCAGAAAAAAGTTGAGAATTTATTTCAAACGAAGGGCTTTTATCAAATGTCAGAGGGCTTGGATGAATATTTTATTGAAACGAAAAGGTTTGTGGATGCTCGATTTTATCAAGGGTACAGCAAACCTTATGAAGAATATTAAAGTTAGGAGAAGAATATGGGAACTGCAGCGGTAGGTTTTGAAAAATTAACAATTCGAGTACTGGATGAACAACCAACAACACTCGGTACGAATTTGTTTGTTATTGACGGTAAGAAAGATAAAGGAGCAACATCAAGTGCTAAAATTTCAGGTTTAGCTGTTGATCCTGTAAAAACTTGGGGATCTAATAAGGTTTATCATATTTCGGGTAAAGGTGTTGGAGATGGTAAGGTAGAACTTGACATCATTGATATTCCTGATAATGTGTTGGCTGTAATTTTGGGATATCATGTTGATGAAAATAAAATTATTACTGCAGGTAGCGATACTCAAGCACCAGATTGTTCTATTCTTATAGAAGATAGTGATGTTCGTGGGAATAAATATATGCTTGGTTTCATGACAGGAGTTTTCTCTTTTGATGGTGTAGAACTTTCAACAGCACAAGGGAAAGCTGAAGAAATTAAAGCAGATACGGTAAGCTATTCAGTAGGTTCGGCAGATAATGGTGACTTTTTCAAAAAATATGTTGGAACAGATTCTAAAGCTCAAGAAGCAGTGCGTGCAGCATTAAATATGACTGCAGTAGTTTCAAATTCCGGAACAAATAAATCTAGTAAATAGGAGTTAGGACATGGCAAAATTAGAAATCACACTTCACGAAAAAGGTGGAGATGTCACCTATAGACAACATCATGTTAGTGGACAAAAATATTTAGATTTCTGGAATCTTCAGGAAAAAATTGAAGAAGGGAATTTAAAAACCGCTGAAATAATCAAATTGCGCTTAGAATTTATTGCAGGATTATTTTCGGATGATGAATTAACTCCAGAACAAATTCTTCAAGGTATTGATCCTTGGGAGTTAGATGAGACGATTATTCGTATCAATAACATAGTTTTGGGAGTAGACAAAAATGCTGAAAAAAAGAACTGATAACTGCTAAAGAAGGAAAGAAAAATTTTCTTAATTTCATTAAACATCTTGTTTTGAATACTAATTTTACGGCATCTGATATTCTTGATAATGACTTTGATACTATTATTGGTGTTATTAATGTAAATGATGGTAGTGAAAAAGAAAACATAAAGGAAGAACCAGAAGAAATGTCTCTCGGTGATTTCATGAATAAATTATAAAAACAGCTTTAAGAGCTGTTTTTTTGTTATGGAATAAAAAACGCGACTTTTTAAGGGTATATTTTGTTTATTCTTGAATTAACAATAAAAAGTTCAAGGAGAAAGCAATGGCAGATACACCTTTGGGAAAAATGATAATTGAAATGGGTCTGGATGATGCCAATTTTTCAAAAGGAGTTACTGGAGTAAATAAGCAGTTAACAGCCTTGAAAAATGATTTGAAAACTTCTCAAACTTCATTCAAAACTTTTGGAAAAGGGATGAATGGTGTTAGAAGTCCAATGGAAATTTTAAATAAGTCTATTGCTAAGCAAAAAGAGGAAATTGATTTATTAAAAAAATCTTATGCTGGATCATTTGTGGACGGAAAAGCAACAGCTAGCACACAGAAATATGCAAATCAAATTTCCAGAGCTAATGCGCAACTAGCGCAATATCATGCTCAATTGAAAAGTGCTGCAGTTGAACAATATAAACAAACCTCTATTCTTCCGAAAATTTCTTCAGGTTTTGGTAAGGTAAGCAGTGGTCTTGATTCAGTTGCTGCTAAAACAACACCAGTTACTGTTGGAATAACTGCGGCATTCGCAAAAGGTGTCCAAGCGGCGACAAATTTTAATGGACAAATGACAGAAATTCGAGCCCTTCTTTCTGATGGGACACCTGCTACAACTCTTTCAAAACAAATGGATACTTTAGCAGATAAGTCGAAAAAGTGGGCACAGCAATATGGTATCGATACTTCTTCCATTAATGAAGGAATGGAAGAAATGATAAAACGAGGATATGATTTTAACCAAACCGTGGGAGCCATGCCTTCTGTATTGGATGCGGCTAGGGCTTCGGGTGATGATTTTGGAACGGTTATGTCTTCGTCTACAGCTATTCTTGAGCAATTTGGTTTAAAAACTAATGACACAGCTTCAATGATGAAGAATACTCAACGTGTTACTGATAGTTTGACTTTTGTTGCCAATAAAACTTCTGCTGGTTTTTCAGATATGGGAACAGCCATGGAATATGTTGGTCCAGTTGCGCATTCTTTAAATATGAGCTTAGAAGAAACATCGGCAGCTATAGGTTTGCTTTCAAATAATGGTATTGAAGGTGATAAAGCTGGGACTTCTTTACGTGGGGCTTTGACACGTTTGCTTAAACCGACAAAAGAATCTGCGGTAGCTTTTAAGAAATTAGGCGTGAATCTTGATGAATGGAAAAAGGGAAATATTGGTCTTCCTGAGATGCTGGACACAATTAAACGTTCAACGGAAGGTATGACAGATGCAGAGAAAAGTTCGTTGATTGCAAAAGCCTTCGGAACACAGGCTCAAACAGGTATGAATATTTTGATTGAGCAAGGAGGAGATGCTTTACGCAGACTGACGAAAGAAACTCAAAATGCGACTGGCTATACTAAAAGTTTAGCGGACCAAATGAATAATTCTGATAAAAATGCTTTTAATAAAGCAAAAGCTACATTAGAAGTATTATCTATTGACTTGGGTCAGAAATTATTGCCATCTATCATTCCAGTAGTAAAAGAAGCTAATAATTTGGCAGGATCATTTGAAAAGTTAGATCCTAAAACTCAACAATTAATTATAAAAATGGCTTTGGCAGCTGCGGCAATTGCTCCAACATCTAAGGCGCTTAGTGGGTTAACTCGAATAGTATCTGGTACAACAGAACTGTTGGCTAAATTTGGAGCTAGAGGGGCAGGAAAATTAGCTCTTAAAGGTATAGCCACAGAAGCTACTGTGGCAAGTACAGCTATTGGAGCTAGTGGTACAGGATTAGCAGGTAGTATTAGTGGCCTTACACCAATATTAGCAGGGATTGGTCCTGTAGGATGGGCAGCATTAGGCACAGCAGGACTTGCGGGAACAATTGTTGCTCTTAGTAAAGTTACCGAGAAGGCAAGAAGTGAACTACAACAAACTAGCGACTGGGGAACTACAGTTGGTGAAACTGCAAATGAACAGTTAACAGTTTTTGAAGATAAACTGCAGAGGTTTAATTCAGCATTTTCTACCTTTGAATCTTCAGGAACAAATTCTGCTAACAATGTAAAAAAAGCATTTAAGGAATTAGCAGAAACAGCTTCAGGAGATATAGATAAAGCTAAAGAGGATTTAGCGAAAAGAGCTGAAGCTCTAGGAATATCAAAAGAAGAAGTTAATGCCTGGAAAAACAATATGGATCAGCATAAAAATAATGTTCAAATTATGTCTGACCAAGTTATAGGTATTTATGAAACAGCATCAAAACAAAAGCGAGATTTAACGTTAGAAGAGCAAGAAGTTATTAAAAATAATGAAGCTCAAATTATGGAGGCTGAGGTTAATTCACTGCAAATCAGTGGAGATAAAAAAGCAGTAGTCCAAGCAGCAATATATGGCAAAATCAATGCTAATTCTGAGAAGCAGTTAAAGGAATATAAAATAGCAATTGAAAAAGCAGTTGATTCAGAAAACGCAAGTTATAAATCAAATATGGAGACACTAAAGCAGTCTTTAGATGCTGGTATGATCAGTAAAGAAGAGTATTATACTCGTTCCAAAGCTTTATCTGACCAACACGACCATATTTTAGATACTTACGGTAAAAACTTATTAAAGGTACTTCAACAGAGTAAAGATTATTATCAAACAGACAGTGATGCTGCAGCGGCGTGGAAAGAAAAAACTTCTAGATATTTTAAAGATCATGGATTAGACTATGGCGATATTTCTAAAAAAATGCAAGAACACGCAAATACTGTCAAAAATACAAGCGGTCTTGTAGCTAAATACACTGATGAAATGTCTAAAGAAGGAAAAGATGCATCCGATGCATGGAATGCCCTTGTATATGATCCAAAAACTGGTGAAGTTTCAACTAACGCCAAAGAAAAAGTATCAGAAGCAATGCAAGCAGCTGGAGGATGGCAAAACATCCAATGGATTGAAAAGAATGCAAAATTAGATACTAATGCATTAATTACAATTGCAGAAGCAGCACAAGCCAATGGTATGTGGAATAATCTTACTCCTGAAGAGAAGAATCTTACTGTCAATAACAAGCAGGGTTTATCAGCTATTGTTAATAGCAAACAGAATCTTGATACTTGGAATAAGATGCCTGCAAAGGTAAAAGAATTACTTGGAAAAAATGATGATTTTGTTAATAAGGGAGGTGCAGCAAAGGCAATTCTTGATACTTGGAATACACTTACTCCAAAAGAGAAGGAGCTTAAAGCTAAAAACCTTACTATACAGCCTACTGAGCAAGCCAAAAGTATTATTAATACTCTTAAAGATAAAAGAGTAACACTAAGTGCTCAAAATATGACCATTGTTCCAACTTTTGAAGCTAAAACTACCATGAATACGTTAAAAGATGTTGAGCGTTTATTAAAGTCTAAAAACTTAACCAAGGCAGAAAAAGAAAAAGCTCAAGCTACAATGAATAGCTTGCAGGATGTCCAACGTACTTTAAGTTCGAAAAATGCTACTCTTCCACAAAAAATCGAAGCACAAAATACAATGAACAGTTTACGTGATGTAGTTCGAAGTCTTCAAGCTTCCAACCTTACAGGGCCAGGAGTTGCTGCAGCAAATAGTTATATTGATAATAATTTTAGAGGGAAGACAGCTACTCTTACGGCAGATTCGAGCGAGGCTCTTAAAGTTCAAGATGCTTTCATAAGAACACCTGCTTCAAAAACAATTCAATTGATAGCTTCTACTATACATAATGCACAAGGGACACCTTACCACCCGGGTGGTTTAGCGATGGTCAATGACCAAAAAGGACCTACATATAAAGAGCTAGTTACTCTTCCTAATGGTGTTAGTTTTGTCCCTCAAGAACGAGATGTCGTATTGCCTTTGCCTAAAGGTTCTAAGGTATTGAAGGCGAGTCAAACAGCAAAGTTAATTCCTAAATATGAAAGTGGTACAGGAATACCAACTAATGCAAAATTTTTGCGAGATATTAGGCAAACTAGCCAAATTATTGAAGTTCGACAAAAGCAAATTTTTACTAACGAGGATAACAAAGAACAACTTAATTCGATCATCAAGTTATTGGAAAGAGTAGTGGATAAAAAAACGGATACCATTAATTTATATGGAAAAGAACGTAATATGACCGCAAGAGAATCACAGAAAATGATGGATGAATTTTTAAGGCGAGCAGCACAATCATTTTTAAATAATTAGGAGAAGTCATGGAATTACTATTAAAAGAAGATATAAAAATACAAAGAGTTGGGGCTATAAATCAATTTGGAGATACTCTTTATGAAGAACCATTTGTAATTGATGGTGTTGAAATTGAGAGGTTCCCACTATTTTTAGTTGATAATGGTCAAAGAGTTAGAAGTCAGAGAGCTAAAGTCACTATTTTCTCTTCTAAGGATTATTCTAAAAAGAACTTATTACATGCTCGAGTTACTGATGAGGATTGTAGGACTTATTTTATTAGTGATATTTGTCCACAAAAAAATGACGATGACAAAATTATAAAAACAGAGATTATACTTGAAGAGGAGGGAGGAAATGACAATTGAAAATGAAAAAATAACATATGTCAATGAGATTGGGGATATGGTTATTTTTGAAAGCAAGAAACCTTATGTTCTTTTAGAGAAAAAAGGGTTTGGAGGTTCTTCAAATAATATCACAAGTCAGAAAGTATACGGCATTGATGGTGAAATTGAAGTTGAAGAGAGCTTACTCCCTCGAACACTCAGCATATCAGCAGTAATTTCTGGGAAAAATAGTATTGAGGATAACAAACTGAGAAAGAATTTATTGAAAACTTTTAATCCAAAATTAAGTGGAACAATTATCTATGAATCATACGGAAAAACTTATGAAATTGATGTCAAAATTGTTGAGGGGTGGGTAGATGAAATTGAGTCTACATCGCATCTTTGGAAAGGTTCAGTCTCTTTTGTAGCCTTATATCCTTTATGGCGAGATATATCTGAATCATCGTATACAGTTCAGTTAGGGCAAACTATTAGTGAGTTTTCTTTTCCATTAAGTATTACTGACAATTTTAAATTTGCGACTGTTGAAGCTGGAAAAGAAGTTGAGGTAATTAATCCAGGACATGTTTCTGTAGGTATGGAGTTAAATATAGAATGCACTGCAGAAGTAGTAAATCCACGCATTTATAATCCATATACTCAAGAATGGTTTGCTTTTAATTGGACTTTTTCAGGAAAAGACACCATCTATCTCAACACAAATGAGAATAAAAAACAGGTACTGATAAATGGGGAGAACGGTTTTTTCAAGCGTAAATTAGGCTCTAAATTTTTACAAATTAGTAATTTGGAAACGAACTATTTTATTTTAGAGGCGGATAAAGGTGTTGAAAATATGATTGCAAAAATGAAATACTCGCCATTATTTACGGGGGTCTGCTAGTGGTTATAAAAAAAGAATTAACAATTGAAGTATTTTCAAGGAAAGAAAATTTTTCCTATCAATCTGAAGGATTTTTAGATAATTTTAAAAGCTGTATTGTAAATTGGAGGGCCTATAATTTTGATGTGTTCCAACTCAGTATACCTTGGAATACTGGTTTACTTAAATATTTTAAACCAGATAATATTTTGTCTATTAATGATTATTTTTTCTTCATTGAAACACCAAGTTATGACAGTAGCAGTTCAAAATTTTTAACACTTAAAGGAAAAAGTCTTTTTGGTAAGGCCACAAAGAGGATTATCTTACCTCCTTATTCTACAAATGCAAATAAAGCAGAGAAAATTATGTACGATTTAATCAATAAATATCTTACTTCTGCTAATTCGGATAAAAGGTACGATTATTTAAGTGTTGAGTCACCTCCAAATTTAACTCTAACAACTTTACCTTATCAAAACAGTTATGGAGATATAGCCACTGAAGTTGCTACATTAGCTGAGAATAACCAAATTTGTATCAAAGAAATACCTGTTGACTTAGAAAGTCCTAAAGCTGTGATTCAGCTGTATAAGGGAAGAGATTTGAGTGGAGACGGTGGGGTAGAGTTTGATTTGGACAATGGAGGGTTGAAAACAGAATCCTTTACTAGAGATATTTCAGATATGGCCAATGTTGCTTACGTCTTTGGAGAAGGTGAGGGATTAGCAAGAAAAAATGTTGTCGTTTATGCAAGTGATACTCTACCTAAAGGAATTGATCGTGCAGAAATTTATGTAGATGCTCGAGATTTACAAAAAACATATACAGATGATAATGGAAAAGAAATAACACTAACAGATGCCCAATATTTAGAGCAGCTGAAGCAACGTGGGAAACAAAAACTAGCAGAACATGCAGAAATTATCCAAATTGGAGGAGAAGTAAATTTTGATAATTTGAACTTTCAATATGAAAAAGATTATCAAGTTGGCGACACGGTAAGAGTAACGAATGCAAGATTTGGTTACTCAAAAGCTTCAATTTTAACAGAAATGCAAGAAACTTGGGATGAATCTGGTTATCATCTAGATCCAACCTTTGATAAGGACAGAGTTTCATTAACAAAAATAATAAAAAGAAAGTAGGATAAAATGGCAATTTGGACATTCCCTTTAAAATCAATTAATGGAAGCAACATGTATAGTGATAAAGATTTCAGGCGTTTTTATGCCAATATCTTTAGTTCAGGTATTATTCCGAATATAGATTTAAAAGGTAATCTATCTCTGCAAGTTTTGCAAACGGAAAGTCCTTCAATGAGCATTCGGGTAGGGCCGGGAGTAGATATGATAAATGGTGGCCATATTATGAACACTAATTTTAAATCTTTTTCTGTCCCAGCACCGCTTACAACTCAAAAGCGTATTGATTGTATTGTTGTACAGTGGAACGAATCAACCAATAGTGGGGATATTATTTACAAGAAAAATACTACACAAGTTACTCGTAGTCAAAATATATGGGAGCATAAGTTAGCAGAAATAGTTGTTCCAGCAAATGCTACAAGCATTTCGCAAGTAAATATTAAAGATACGAGAGCAGATCCAGAGGTCTGTGGCTATTCTTCTCCATTTGAACAAATTGATGTTGGAGATTTAATGGCTCAATATGAAACGCAAGTTCAGGAGTGGTTTAACCAAGCTAAAACTAATGTTAGTGGTATGATTTCAAACTATGATCAGCAGTTTCAAGTATGGTTTAAAAACCTGAAAAATCAACTAGATGATAATCAAGCAGGAAATTTACAAAATCAGATTGACAATTCAATTCATGATGCAGGTTCAATAGCTTATGGAACGGATTTAAACACTCTTATTAATCCAGGTTTTTACACCATACGGGGTGAAAAAGCAAACGCAAATTTACACTATCCATCGGGAGTTTCGTTAACGGCTAATGACACCACGTATTCTTTTGTTGTTGTTTATAAAAGCTCATCAAATAGTATGGTGACTCAGCATTTTCTGGATAATCTTTCGGGAGATTTTTTTGTTCGAAAAAATGATTGGGGTGCATGGAGTGATTGGAAAAAAATTGCTTTTGATTCAGAGGTTGTCCATCTTACAGGCGAAGAAACTATTACAGGATCAAAAACATTTAAAGAATTGCACTTTTCAAGTGATACTCCAAAAACTCCTCTTGAAATTGATACGAATTGGACTGCAAATGGTCACTATGTGAAAATGACAAATGGTATCTTGTCTATTCATATAGAAGGTATTCGTCCTAAAAAAGATGGATTAACAGGTCAAACTTATTATACTGTTGCTAAGTTACCTTCTAATTTTAGAAAATTTGTTTCTGATCATCATATTGAATTTGTATGGAGCAATGTGAATGGTGGAGCTTCTAGGTATGGAGGAAAGGTAGAAAAAGGTACAGGGAATATCATATTCTATTTGATGCCAGGGGCAGATAAAATCAATTCGAACCATCGATTTAGTGTTTATATTCCGTATGTGCCAGTGTAAGAAGAGAGGAGAAAATATTGAATGCAATAGTAGAATTTTTTCGAACGATAACCGGGATTGAAATGTCGTTTGTCTTGGTTTTTATGGTTGTAATCGACATTGGTTTTGCGGCTTATGCTCGAAAGAGTCTGTTTTCAGACCCACTAAAAAAAGGAGTATTTAAAATTGGTTATTCTTTAGTTCCAGCGATGGCCAGTTATGGAGAACAGGGCATAACTGTAATTGATATGACAACATCCGCAGGGCGTACTTTAGTTGCGGTAGTCATTTCTATATACTTTATTTTGATTTTTTTAGCTGAGACGGTGAGTATTGCCAGTTACTATAAAATTATCAATCCGACGGCCACGAATTTTATTACTCGATTTGTGGATCGTGTTGCCCCAGCAGAAGTTAAAGCGAAAATGGATAAGCTGGGCCTGAATGAACTACTTGATGAAGAAATTAAAAATATGGAGGATAAAACCAAATGAAGATTAGTAATAAAACCTATGACATTGTTAAATGGATTGTGCTTACGGTGTTACCAGCACTGAGTGCGTTAGTAGGTGTGCTTGGGAAAGCTTATGGCTGGGAAAGCACAGATTTAGCAGTGATTACTCTCAATGCAGTCACAGTCTTTTTTGGCGCAATTACAGGATATAGCTCTTATCATTATGGTAAGCAAGAAGGAGAAGAAGAAAATGACTGAAGAAACCATTGAAAAAGTAGAGCAACCAACAGGCATGAAACCTATGACGGCAGAAGAACGCAAGAAATATGGCTTGCCATCTTTGGAGGAGGTTCAACATGAAGTGGAAACAAAAAATAAAGCCTAATGTGAACGTGCCAGGCGAGAGTGGTGGCTGCTTGGCCTATGTGGATGATGGGATAAACCCACCTAATCGCCAACCAACAGCGCAAACATCTTGGCAGTTGGCTAAGAATATGAAAACCGCACATCCTAATGAAGAGCCGCCTCTTAATGTCTGGGTAGCTGTTTATTATGAAATTTTAAATGGACGATGGGCAGGTTACGGTCATGTGGCCTGGTTTTATTCAAATGGACATACGACACAGATTTTTGACAGTGAATATGGCTGTGGCAATCGTTCGGTGCCTTATTCAAGTGGCTTAGATATGTACAACTATATGGGCTGGCAAATGCGCTATTTGGGCTGGTCTGAGGCTGTGGACGGTAAACGTGTTGTAGAAGCTGTTAAAGAAGTACCTAAAAAAGGTACAGATCAAATAATTCAAAAAAGGAGAGATAAAATGATTGTTGTAGATACAGAAAAAAATTCATATTTAGTAACGAGTGATGGAAAATATATGTGGCTTTCAACAAAGGCTTATCGTGATAGCTGGGCTAAAGTGTGTGGATGTGTAAAAATGAAAGATTCAGACATGCGAGCAATGTTTGGCCATAAATTAGGATAAAAAATTTTAAGATTATGCTTTGGCTTCGGTCAGGGCGTTTTTTTGTTTGTTAAAGAGAATATTTAGGAATTTATATAAAGTATATTGTTCAAGGTTAAAATTTTATTCTTAATCATAGGGATTTACAAAACAACAGATATGTTATATAATTAAATTACCTAATAGGTAATTTGCTTATTAGATAACAATTTTCGGAGGAGTTATGCAAGTTCAATATAACAGTAAGCTAGCTGAGAGACAGTGTACGGATCTTAAGCAGGCAAAACGAGATTTCTCCGAGAAAGTTGCAAAAAAATTGCATATGATGATTAATTTTATTGAAAGTGCTGATAATTTATTGTCAGTCCGTTCTTTTCCCAGATATAGATTTCATAGTTTAAATGGTAAAAGAAAAGGACAATATGCATTAGATATAGATGGAAAAAATAGTCCATACAGATTAATAGTTTGTTTTGATGAGGAAAATGATTCAAATGTTTTTTCAGAACCCACATCTATAAAGGTAATACAAGTCGAGGAGGTTAGTAAACATTATGAGTAATAATGAAACAGTATATAAAGACTTAATTGCTTTTCATCCCGGGGCTTATGTTGAAGAAATCATTGAAGATTTAAATATTACTCAGCAAGAGTTTTCCCAAAGATTAGGAATATCAGCTAAAACCATCAGTAAATTGGTAAATGGTGAGGAGTCAATTAGTAAGGAAACAGCAAATAAATTATCAAAACTTACAGGAATTTCTATTGCAACGTGGTTGAACTTACAAAATGCGTATGATATAAAAGTAATTGAAATTGAGGAACAACAGAAAACGGATGAGGAACAGCTTTGTAATCTTGTCGATTTTAAATATTTTAAAGAAAATGGTTTTGTAGAGAAGAAGACTTATAAATTAAAAGAAAAAATAGTTGAACTTAGAAAGCTTCTTCAAGTTTCAGATTTATCTTATTTGTATAATTTCAATAATTTAGTAAGTTATCGTAATACAAAGGGATTCACAGAAAAATCAATTGTTAATTCTAATATTATGCTTGAATTAGCTATAAATTTTTCAAAAGATATGACAGATAATAAGTTCGATAAGAAGAAATTAGAAAATATTCTGCCAGAACTTAGAGCTATGACAATTCAAGAACCACAAGTATTTTATCCAATCTTAAGAAAAAAACTTTTAGAATGTGGAATAGTTCTATTTGGTTTGCCAGCTTTAAAGAATGCGAATTTAAATGGAGCAACAAAAAAATTTAAAAATGGTAGTATTCTATTACTCATGACAGATAGAAATAAGGCTTCGGATATCTTTTGGTTTTCACTGTTTCATGAGATAGGTCATATTCTTAATAATGACTTTTATTCAGATCATGAAGATAGTGAAGCCTATAAAACGAAAGAAGATAAGGCAGATAAGTTTGCTCAAGAATTTCTTATTCCTACAATAGATTACTTGAAATTTAAACAAAATAGTAAATTTACTCAAGAGGAAATATATAAATTCTCTAGAGAGTTAGGAATACATCCTAGTATCGTTGTTGGAAGACTACAAAAAGAAGGAGTCATAGATTATAATGGATACTATAATTCATTTAAAGTTAAGTATAATATAGTGCTTAATACTAAATAATATTTTAGAAAGTATAGTTTATAATAATTGCAAATGTTCTACCTAATGCCACCTGATTCGTCGGGTGGCTTTTTTCTTTGCAATTTTATAAAATAGAAGAGGCAAAAAAATATTATGTGAATCTTTATCAAATGAGCCACGCCTTGCCACCGTGGCTTTTTGAAACTTTGTAATTGAATTATTAGAAGGGCTTGTTTTGTAAAGCAGTTTATTTGTTATTTAAAACGATGAAGTGTATAATAAGAGAAATAATAAAAGAGGTGCTTTCATGACTTATAAAACTCCTTCTCCTAAATTATATATCGATGTTGCATATATAAAAGAAATAATGTCTTTGCCGAAAGAGAACCAAGGTAAGTGGTGGTCAGAGATGTACCGGATTATTAGCTATAAAGTATTAATGAAATCTATTTTAATAGCTGTTAAAGGAACATCTGATAAAAAGTTTATATCTCATGTCAAAAGTTGGATAAGGGCCAATAAGAAGTATTCAATTGGTAATTAAGAAAATTTTTGTTATAACGTCATCATGTAAGATTTAATCTTTTGAGTAAGGTGTCGAGAAACTTTTTTTACTTTTCAAATTTTAAATAATTTTATATAATAAAAGTACCAAACTCGTTCCAAAATCAACTTTTACTAAAAATCAACACGTTCTATTAGAGTTTGGTGACTTCCTCATTATAGGGGAAGCTTAGCTCTCTTAGCTCAGTTGGTAGAGCACTTCACTCGTAACGAAGGGGTCACAAGTTCGAGTCTTGTAGGGAGCATCGTTTCTTATGATAAAAAATTCAAATGTTACTTGAGTCAAAGAAGTGTTTTTGTTATAATTTTGCTTGTCAGGCATTACTTAATTAATATAATATAATATCAGAATACACTTGTTTCTTGTTTATGTCTGATTGAACTCTCTTTGGTGATTAAGAGAGTTTTTATTTTCATAAAAGAAAATTCTACAATAATTAATTGAAGAATTTTTCACTTAGTGGTAAACTATTTGTGTCACACTAAAATAAATATTTATTAGTGTGATAGGGATATTTACAATTTTTAATAGAAAAGTTCCGTATGATTTACGGAGCTTTTCGTTTTTTTTATTTCGAAAAAGAAAAAAATATATAATAACATTTTAAAAAGTGTTAGAATACTTTTGTATCTAGTTGTAAGATACCTTCGTTATGACCTTCTCCTCACATTGTGAGGAGTTTTTTTCTTAAACGAAATAAATTTTTTTTACGTTTGAAAATTTAAAAAACTGATGTTAGAATATGATTGTATCTGAATGTAGGTACACTAGTAGTATAAGGTCGCTCCCCATTCTAGTAGATTTCTGGGGAGTGCTTTTTCTTTTAAGAAAAAATCTTTTGATAAAAAATAAGATATTCACTTGAAGATAATTTGATGAACTGATAGAATAGTAGTGTCGTAATTGTGAGCGACAATCGTATTATTCATGGATTAAGAGCTTTGCGGGTAAGTGAAGCTCTTTTTATTTGATGCTTTACTTCTGGAATTCAAATTTGATAAAATATAATTGTCAAACTCAGTTAAAAACAAAATCAAATCAACTTTTCTATAAATTCTTTCTGATGATACAATAGAGATGTTTTGAGTTTGGCATTGCTCTCTTGTCGGGCCAAGAGAGCTTTTTTTTATTTCATGATTAAATCTTTTACGCTCGAAAATGCGAGTGAATGGATAGAAAAACAATTGCTAAACGACTCTATTTAAGCTGTTTCTTTTTGTGTGAAAATACGCTTGATTTATTTCAACAATTAAATCCAAACCTGTCGAATTCGACTAGTTTAGAATTCAGTTGTTGTATTTTTACAACGATTCCATTATTGCCGACGTCACGAAAATTTGATATTATGCGGTTTAGAGCAGATTTAAAATCACTCAAACTCTTGATATTACTAACTTTATCATAGTGCGCCCCTCATTTTTGATGGTCGCAAATTTTTATTTGATAAAATGTCAAATAGAAATCCAATAATTTTAGCTATTTGATAAAATATTAAATATGTTACAATAGAGTTCTGTTCTTATAGGTATTTCTATTTTAGTAGGGATTTTTTTATTTACTTGAAAAGTAAAAAATTTTTTTATATAATCAAATTGTGAAATTGATTTTTTAGTGTTTCAATTTGAATATAATAACAACGGTTAGTTTCTTTAAATAAATGTAGATGGTAATCAGTTTCACTGAGTCTCCTGTTGTTTCAGGGGATTTTTTTGTGAAAAAGGGGGGCAAAAAGGGGGCAATATTCAACGAGTTTGCAAATATTAAATAAATATATATTAATGAATAATATGTGGTAAATGCAGTAATAGTAAGGGTTTTGACTATAAAAAGCTATTATGCAATAATGTTGGTCTCTGTCCGTGCATTGCAAGGTAAAGCGGCTCGTATCCCAGAACGTCGTAAATAATTTTGACTTGTCTAACCGCTCTGTTGAGCGGTTTTTCTTTTTGTTTTA
>ERZ1034915.633-NODE-633-length-23030-cov-6.056627_pt1 | contig 23030 bp, 14 predicted proteins | sample MGYA00520592_ERZ1034915 | MGnify/ENA primary metagenome ERZ1034915 (study PRJEB33766, sample SAMN09781787) | gut metagenome | biome: gut microbiome | host: Homo sapiens | place: Madagascar | study: EMG produced TPA metagenomics assembly of the PRJNA485056 data set... | reverse complement strand
GGTTTCCACCTGCTATATTGACGCAATCCGGGGGGATGGCTGAACGGAAAGAGGTGATTGTGGGGCGATTCGGTTTCGGGCGCATCCCGCGCCGCGCCGCCGTGTTGTGCGGGGCGGTTTCCGGGATGGTCGCGCTGGTTTGCATCGGGTATCTGCGGTGCTGTCCCGGCGACTATATCGAACCGGCGACGATGTGGAAACTGACGGCGTCGGCGATCCTGTACGCCGCCGCGCTTTCGGCGGCGCTGCTGCTGAAGCGGCGGTGGGCGCGGCTGGTCTATTTCGCGTTTCCGGCGGTGCTCGCGTGGGAGGAGGCGTTGAATTTCGCGCCGGTCGACCGCTACTATGCAGCATACCAGCTCGCGTTCGCGATGCTGGCGGCGGCCTGGTGCTGGTGCGCGGATGCTGTGGCCGGAGAGCTGATAGCGAAAAGATGCCGTTGGCTTGCCGGATTGCCGACGCTGCTGCTGGGCGGAACGCTTTTTCTGCTGCCGGTGACGATCCTGGCGCACCGGCTGACTTCAGGGCGCAAATTCACTTACGATTCGATTCAGGCGGTCTACCAGACGGAGCCGGCGGAGGCGTTTTACTACTGTTTCACTCATTTCATCGGAATTTTCCTGCTTCTGCTCGGCGCGGTGGTCTGCTGCGGGGTTTTCTGGTTGAACCGGCTGGGAAAAAAGGAACCCGCGCCGCGCGGAGTTCTGATCGCGACGGCAGCCGTGACGCTGGTGCTTTCGCCGTGGATCCTGCAGGAATTCACCGGCCGGGAGGCGTTGAACCGGACCAAGGTGCTGTTTACGGACAGTCTCGGCTACTTCGATGTGATCGAGTCCTACGCTGCCGGTGATGCCGCACGGCTGGCGGAAGTGGAGAAGAGTGTGGAGAAAAGCGGTGATGACGGCATCTACGTGCTGATCATCGGAGAGTCTCACAGCCGCCGCCATTCGAGCGCCTACGGTTACGAAACGGACACCACGCCGTTTCTGCGCCGCGCCGCGGCCGCGCCGGACTGCGTGTTGATGAAGGAGGTTTACTCCTGCCACGTGCAGACCATGCAGGTATTGACCATGCTGCTGACCGCCCGCAACCAGTACGAAAAACGGGGCGAGGGGATGTATCCGAGCATCTTCGACGTCGCGAATTACTGCTCTTACGAGACGGTGTTCCTGAGCAACCAGTATCCGCACGGACGGTTCGACTCGCCGGTGGCGGCGCTGGCTTCCGGGGCGCAGCAGGGGATCTGGCTCAACACAATGGAGGATTTCATCCTGTGGCGGGCGCGTCCCGACGGCGCGTTGCTGGAACGGCTGCCGGAGCTGCTTCAGGGGAAGCGTAAACTGGTGGTGGTGCACCTGATGGGGAGTCACGGGCCGTATTTCCGGCGTTACCCGGAGAAGTTCAGGCCGGAATTGGAGTGGTATCCCTACGATAAAAGCATTCTGTACACCGATACCTTGCTGGAGAAGATGATCGGGATGTTCCGGGAGAACCCGCGCGTGAAAGCGGCTGTCTATGTGTCGGATCACTCCGAAGTGCCGGGCGTCGGGCATGCCGCCGACCTCTTCGAGCCGGAGATGACTGAAATTCCGATGTTTCTGTATCTCTCCGAAACATTGCGCAAACAGCGTTCCGCGCTGGAATGGACGCTGCGGAAAAACGCGGGACGGGTTTTCACGAACGATCTGGTGTTCGAGCTGATGCTGGACCTGATGGGAATCCGTCACCGTTTCTGCACTCCGGCGCTCCGGATCGCTTCGCCGGAGTATGCGCTGAAGCCGGAGGAGGCGCGCACACTGTGGGGCGCGTTGCCGCTTGAAAGAGCGGGGGCGGAGTAATCCGCGCGGGGCAGGGGAGGCCATGCCGCCTTCGCGGCAGGCCTTATGCGCTGCGCGGACTGATGCGCAATCGCATCTCCGGCGGCCCGGATCGGACTTTTCCGGCGGTTTGAAAGGCGGCCGTCCAGACTTAGAGCTTATTCAGGGATAAGCTCTTACGCAGACGGGAGCGAAGATGAGCCGGAAAGTATGGGCGTCGTCACCTTGCCGTTTTTACCAGCGAATGTGCGTCTCTGTGTCGTAAGTTGCCTGCAATCCGGTATATGGGTAATTTTCATTTCGTTCCGCAGTTCCTGCCGGGATCAGGCGGGCGTAGCCGGTTATTCCGGCGTTTCCCCGGAGATTTTCGACATGGACGGCGATGTCCAGTTTACCGGATTTCGTAAGGGCGGCGGGAATCGGGTAGAGACGCCGCGCACACCAATAGCCTGCTGTTTCTTCTCCGGTTGAACCGATTTTCACTCCGTTGACGAATGTAGCGTCAAGATCATCGACGGCGCCGATGTCCAGCAGCAGCTCCCTGCCTTTCCAATCGGAGGGCAGCCGGATGCTGCGGCTGTAAACTGCGGTTCCGACAAAGCCGTCATGCTGCGGATGCTGATAGTTGTAGTAACCGGGGACATTCACGTTCAGGTCCTGTCCGTCCTTGCCGATCCTGAGGTTCCACTTGCCGTTCAGGCTGATGATGCGGGGGCCTGCCGCGATCCGTTCGAGGCGTTTCGCCAGGGACGGCTGCGACGGGGCGTAAGCGGCGATGACACGGTTTCGGAGCTGCCGAAAACGGCCGGCGAGAATTTCCGCACTCCAGAGTACCGAAGAATCCGTTCCTTCCCGGCTCCCGCGTTCGGCCTCGGCCGCTTGGGGATTGGCCGGTGTTTCGAGAAAAATGACCTTTCCGCCGCCAAGTTTCAGTTCGGCGGCGAAAGCCGGTTCCGTCAGCGCCGTCAGGCCGTGCCCGGCAAGTACGGTAACCTCCTGCGGGGCGCGCAGGAAACCGTCCCGGGCGGTCAGGTCCGGCCAATAACGCCTGCCCGCTTCGGTAAAGGAGAAACGGTTCAGCGACATTTTCCGGCCGGAGAGGCCGAACAAACTGAAACTGCCCGGCGGCGCCAGCAGTACGGCGCCGGCTTCCACCGCGCTCCGAACCGCATTCAATTCGGAGGCCGGGAGTTCCGCGGGAGAAAGGAATTTCCCGGAAAGCGGCACGGGGATCGGTTTCGCATATCGCTCAAGCAGCCCGGCGAGGAGAAGCTCGGCGGCGGGATCGGCCGACGTGCGTCCGGAGATTTCAAGCTGGGACACCACGATTTTCCCTTTGCCGGAGCGCATTTCCAGAAGCGCCGTGTAAAGCAGGTCTTTTCCGCACGGAAGAAGAATCCGGCAGTCACCTTCCACCGGCCTCCTGACCGGATAGCTCGACACCATGTTGCGGTTGCTCCAATGCCATAACGGACTCGGCACCTGCTCCTCCGTTTCGGGGGGCGGCGGCTGTTTGGACGGAGCCAGCGTTCCATCCCCTCCCCAGTTGCTGAAATCTCCGGCGGCAAGTCCGGGAATGCGCAGCGAAGGCGCGGCGAAAAGATTCCGCGCATACACGGCTTTCGTTTGCAGCCCGATCGCTTCGAGCGCCTCGGGGCGCTGTTCGCAGATCAGCACATTGAGGCCGCCGCCGTCGATCTTTTCGCCGAGCCGATGTTGCCGGGCGAATTTCGAGAAGCCGGGAGTCAGGCTTTCGCGGCCGATCACCAGCAGCGCGACGCCGTCGAAATCATCCAGCGACCGGGCGTCGCGCACTCCCGGAGCGATCCGGTTCAGGATTCCGGCCGTCATGCCCTTTTCGTCATAAAGCGCCACCGAAGTTCCGGCAACCGGCTTCCGGCGCGGGAACACGGTGAGCTCCAGCGGTTGCTTCACCCCGGAACCGATCAGATGGAACACGCTTCTTGCAGCGACTTCCGGCAGTTTTACCTCAAGCTTTTCATGGCGGATTTCTCCGGGCGTGAGGGAGCGCTCCACGTTGCCGGAAGCGGCGGTTTTCCCGTCCGGCCCGGTCAGCTTCCAAGCTACGGAAAAATCGCTGTCCGATCGGGTATCGTTGATCAGGGTCAGCCCCTTGACGAGCGTATCGCCGCCATAATAATTGCGCCTCCGGTCCGCCGGTGATTCGGGGCCGCCGTCGAAGAATGCCAGACGCGGCGCCAGCACCCCTGCCAGCGCTTCGGCAAACGGCAGCGGTTCATCGGGATTGATGTCGCACTGGTACTGGAACTTCCGCAGGTCGGGATTCCAGCCGAAGCGCCGGAAATCGCGCGGAACGACCTCCCACGACCTGGCGACATGGCTGGTGCGCGGCGGGGCGTTTTTGCGGAAAGCGCAGTACACCTCCGCAAACGGGCAGATTCCGGAGATGCCGGAACCGCGCCACAGCGGAATCGTTTCGCTCACCAGATCGGATTTGAGCTTCTGGTGGAACGGGGCGTCATATAGGACTTCCGCCGCTTTCCCCTGCGTTGAATCCGCCGTGAGCTTCAGCATTTCGGCGTCCCGGTCGAGATAGGCTTCCGGGCCGTAATAGCGGGCGAGATTCTCGTAGTAGAACAGCGGGCGGGTCTGGGAATATTTGAGGTCCATTCCGTTGAACGAGCGGTGGTACGGAAAAGAGGTCTCGATGATATGCAGCGGTTTCTCTCCGATGTTTCTCCATTCCTCCGGCCAGGCGTTTCGCTCCGCCTGCGGCCACCAGCAGAAGTAGGCGTTGTTGGTGATCACGGGGCCGAAATTTCCGCCGGCCTGGAAGAAGAACGGGCGTGAGGAGTCGTATTTGCGCATGATATCTGCTCCCTCCAGACAGATCCGGTAACGGTTCATCAGGAACGGCGGCTGATAGCCGTCCGCCATCTTCAGGGGGTGGTAATCCCAGCCGTAGCCGAGGAAATTGCTGGAGAGAAAGTACATCACGTTGGACGGGTGATTCCGGTAGCGGCGGATCAGTCCCGCCATTTTCCGTTCAAGGTTTTTCCGCACTTCGGGATCGTTCCAGACGGCGAACTCCCGGCCGGTCACGCCGTCGAGACAGACGAATTGCAGCAGCCCCTCCTCATCGCTGACCCGCATGATGTTCGCCGGGAAATTATCCTTCGCTTCGACCGGGAACAGGGTGCGCACGCTGTTGTAGCCGAGTTTTTTCAACGTCCGTGCGACCCTCCGAGCTTCTTCGGGGGCGGAGCTGTTGTTGACCCAGCCGTCGTGATTGAAGAGGTGGATTCGGCTGCCGTTCAGGTAATAATCCCGGCCGCGAAGCTCAAACTCGCGGAAACCGAAGCGCACTTTCTCCGGTTCATCGACAAGCTGCCCGGCGTCGTTCCTGACTTGAAGCTGTACGGTGTAGAGATTGGGCGTGTCGGGACTCCAGAGCAGCGGATCCGCCCAGTTGCCGCCGAACGCGATCCTGCGTTCCTCCCCCGGCGCGAGGGTGACGGTCTGACCGGCGATTGCTCCCGGAGAGCGGGGGCCGGAAATCCGCGCTTCGGGATGCAGCGCGGCCTCTTTTCCCGAACCGTTTTTGAGCGTGATTTCAAATGTGATCCTCTGATCTTTCACTGACGTGGTCACGGCGGGATCGTCCGCGCAGACCGGAGGCTTCACCAGCAGTGAAACGTCCCCCTTGATGCCGCGCCACGCCCATTTTTCGCCGCCGTCGACGGTATGGATGGTCAGGAAGTTGTCCTCTCCGAATTTCAGCCGCCCGTGCGGCACCGGTATTTCAAAGAATGCTCCGTGCGGCAGGCCGGCCAGCTTGCGCCCGTTCAGGTAAACGGTTCCTTTCTGGGAGTTGCTGAGCTCGTCGATCAGCAGAATGACCTGTTTGTCTTTCCAGGTCGGATCGGCATGAAAGCTTCTTTCAAAATAACCGCTGACATAATCGTAGGGGGATTTCCCGTGATAGTCGGCGTTGCCGGGAAGTTTCTTCAGATTCGCGTCCCGCCTGAAAAATTCGGCGTCGGCCATGCCGTTGCCCTGACCGCTGTAGCGTCCCGGCACCGCAAGGTATTCCCAGTTCCGGACATCGAAGGGCCTCTCCGCATCCGTCAGCTGAAAACGCCAGAGGGCGTTCAACGTGATCCTCTCGCGGGTGGCGGTCGTCACCTTTTCGGCGCCGTCCAGCGACCAGAGCGCCTCTTCTTCGGAACGTTTCGGCAGGACCGGCAGGGAATCCGCCGCCTGTTTCTCTTTCCATTGCTTTCGCTCGGAAAGCTGCTGCCGCCTGACTTCCGCCGGGGTGCAAAAAGTATTGACCGCCAGCAGACCGGAAATCGCGCCCTCCAACTGTCCGGCGGAATAGGCGTCATGTCCGGCCAGATCGCCGATTCCGAGCGTTCCGGCGGTTCCCGGAGTGCTGCCGGCAGCGGAACGGAAGTTCACCGGCCGGGTGTTGGCCACGTCATCGACTGTTACACGGATCAATCCTTTTTCGGTATCGAATCCGGCGGAGATCAGCGAACTTTTCCCCTTTTTCAGAGGAGCCGCGCTGACTGACACGCTCTCTTTGCGCCCGTCCGTTTCCAGTGTGAAAACCAGCATTCCATCCTGTTTGACGAGATCGAATTTCCGGTTGTCCGTCCGGGCGTAGAAAATGCCGTGCGTCCCGTTGTCCGCACCGTTCCAGTCCGGAGTGATGAAAGCGCTGACGGTCAGCGCCGGACCGGATAGGCCCTTCACTTCCGAGAACAGAAGGGAACCCTTGCGATCATAGCCGTGGCGGACGATTTTGACGCCGTCTTTGCTGAAAACAAGCTCGGAGGCATTGAAGGAGCCCTCGCCGCGGGGTGCAATTTCGTTGGCGAGGGGGTCGTAAAGAAGCGTCTGCCGGCGAGTTTTTCCCGGCGTGGTCTGCATGATTTCCCTGATCTTATCCGGACCGAGCGCTTTATCGAAAATCTTCAATTCATCGACGGCGCCTTCCAGATGGCCGTTTTTCGCGTCGAGACTGCCGATACGCAGAATACTTTGAGTTGGCCCCTGCTTTTGCACATCTTCATTTTTGATGTAAGTCGCTTCGTTTCCGTTGATGTACGCCGCGCGTTCACCGTCCCTGTCGGTAAAAGCAAGATGAATCCACTCGTTTGCGGGAAAGGCGGCGCTCGGCATGGCCAGACTGCGGTAATTTTTATCCGCATCGAACTGGGTCAATTGGAATTTCGCCCAGTTGTCGAACCCGGCGTAGATCGTTCCGTCCCCCCATGCGAACCCGGTACGGAAAATATTGCGCCCCGGTTCCTTGCTGCCGTAATTTGAATTTCCCGCTTGGTCGAGCCTGAGCCAGAGCATGATGGTCCACTCCCTGCCTTTCAGGGAGCTGCCGAGGTCGTAGAGCAGACCTCCCGCCGGATTTTTTCTGCTGAAATGGAACGCCTTTCCGAATTTGCCGTCAACGGCTGCAAGGTCGCCGCTTTCACGCAATTTTGCCCCGCCGACGGCGATTTCAGGCTGTGCCCCGTGATCGAACGACGCATAGAGCTTCAGATGTTGTTCCTCCGCATTTGCAAAAGCGAGTGAAGCGAGCGTCAGCAAAGCCGGGATGAATAATTGTTTCATGCGAATATCACTCCTCAATAACCGTCCTGAAGACGCCCTTGGCCGATTTCGTCACTCTTCCAGACCGTCCAGACGGATGTGAACTCACCCAGGGGAACGGAACGGACATGGCCGCCCGCAAACAGGAAGTTGCCGCTGTTGATGTGCCGGGCCTGAACCTTCAACGTCGGCATCTGGAAGTCGGCGGTGTTGAAGCAGTAGCTGTTGCCGGTGTTTCCGGCCGCGTCTTCCGCCAGCAAATAGGCATTGGCGTAATTTCTGACCTTGCCGCGTTTGAAGAACCGGTTTTCAGGCATATTGTTGTTGTCCCAGTTAAGGCCGCCGATATATCCGTTCATCGCGTAAGAGGTCACAACCGTCCATGCGTCAACTTTCGGTTGCAGGGAAGGACAATTCAGTTTGGCTTTCGCAATATCGTTTATCGAAGAATCGGCGATGCTGAGCGAGCTGTTGAGCAGCGGATAAATCTGCCGCTGCCAGAAACGTTCCGATCCGGCATAACCGCCGATGGGACCGTAGCTGCGGGGGATGAAATCGTCATAGGTCATCGCATAGAATTCAAATCCCTGTCCGAGTTGTTTCAGGACCGAAATGCAGGCGACGGACCGTCCCCGTTCCCGCGCCTGATTCAACGCCGGCAGCAGCATGGCGGCCAGAATGGCAATAATGGCAATTACCACCAGAAGTTCGATTAAAGTAAAATTGAGTCTCTTTTTCATAAATCTTCTCCCTGTTGTTTCAGACATGTTTCATATCCCATTCATTCACAAGAGTATCAAAATAAGGGTCTTCTTTCTGTTCCTCGTAATAAGCTCTGATTTCTTTTCCTTTCATGAAAATGGCCGGTATCCTCCATTGTTCGCATTTTTCCTGCTTGGTTTCTATCATTCTGATGATGCATTGAATGCTTTGGGTAATTTGTTCTTTGAAGGGATTGACGATGATTCCTGCAACCGCGGGATGGGCGCTGTAATCCGTCGGCAGGGTATAGCTGTAGATGAATTCCGGATGATGCCTGATTCCCCGTTTTGCATAATACCTGAGAAGCTTGAAGACTACCGTGCTGGCGCCGCTGAACACAGTCTGGGCTCCAGTGGCCTGAATCGCCTGATGCAGTTCTTCGCATGACGCGAAATTCCGCATGTCCAGACAGGAATAGTCCGCACAGTGCTGCTCCGCCTGGGTCCGAAAGGTCGAATACCAGATATTGTATGGATCGGCGTCGTCAAAAAGTCCGGCCAGCCTGCGTTTGCCGCGGGAAAGGCAATCCCGGATCGCCTCCGCGATCGGAGTTTCGATATCAGGCAGCAGACTGTTGAAGTCCGGGCTGGCGGAACTGAGTTGGAGGATCGGATAATGCTTCAGATAATCCGCCATCTGCGGTTCGGGTTTCAGATAAAGATTGTAAAGGATGCCGTCCGTCTGCCGGTCGATCAGGCTTTCGAGGCATTCCAGTTCTTCTTCCCGTTTGAATCTGGTGACGGAAATCAGAAGCTGGTAGTTGTATTTGATCGCCTCGTGCAAAAGCGATTGGGAACAAAAACTTGAATAAATTCCGGCGATCTGCCCGATTACCAGCCCGATGGTACGGCTTTTCCCATTGCGCAAAGTGCGTGCCGTGATGGAAGGGCGGTAGTTCAATTCCTTGACCGCCGCGTCGATCCGCTTGCGGGTTTCATCGGCAATTCGTTCCGACAACGGATGGTGATTCAGATGCATGGAAACCAGAGAAACGGAAACTCCGGCTTTTTCGGCTATCGTTTTGAGGGTCACGCGCACAATGGAATTCTCCAGATATTCTCTTTTGTTGTAACGTTTCAACAGGTTTACTATAAGTATACCAAAAAATAATGAAATGTCAATAGCCTTTGTCGTTTTTTTTCATTTTTTATTTGTCGGGGAGAGGCGGGATATTTCTTGTTTTTTCCGGAATTCCTGCAGTTTATGGCTTTACGGAAGGCATAATGCGATTATATTACATGGATCGCCGGAAAATGTGCCGAAATGGTTTCGGTGTTTTCAGGTGCAGGTAATTGAATGGCGGGATTGTGAGTTATTCGTATCGAAAAATATGGCTGGTGGCGCTTCCGGTGCTGGTCAGTGTGTTGATGGAACATATGATCGGCCTTACCGATACCGCTTTCCTCGGGCGGATCGGTGAAGTCGAGCTGGGCGCGTCCGCGTTGGGAAGCGTCTATTTTCTGTCGATTTTCATGCTGGGATTCGGTTTCAGCATTGGCGCGCAAATCCTGATCGCGCGGCGGAACGGTGAGAAGCGTTACGGTGAAATCGGAAAAATCTTCTATTCCGGTCTGGGATTCCTGCTGGTTCTGGCCGCAATCCTGTGCGGAGCGTCGCTGCTGCTGTCGCCTCATGTATTGCGCCCCGTGATTCAGTCGGAGGCGGTGTTCGACGCGACCGTTCAATATCTCAACTGGCGGGTGTTCGGCTTCTTTTTCGCTTTCACCGGCGTGATGTTCCGGGCATTCTTCGTCGGCGTTACGCAGACGAAAATCCTGACGGTCAATTCGGTGGTGATGGTGTTGACCAACGTGGTGCTGAACTATGCGCTGATTTTCGGGAAGTTCGGCTTTCCCGCCCTTGGCATCGCCGGCGCGGCGATCGCTTCTTCCGCCGCGGAGCTGGGGTCGGCGATCTTTTACTTCTGGTATCTCGCCAGGCGGGTGGACCTTCATAAGTACGGATTTTCCGGCGGGTTGAAGCTCTTTGACGTGACGGTGCTGCGCCGGGTGTTCGCAATCTCCTGCTGGACGATGATGCAGCTGTTTCTGGCGCTGTCGGTCTGGTTCATTTTCTTTATCGCGGTCGAGCATCTCGGTGAGCGGCCGCTCGCGGTGGTGAATCTGGTGCGGTCGCTTTCCGCGATTCCCTTCATCATCCTGAACTCCTTTGCGACGGCGGGGAGTTCGCTGGTCAGCAACCTGATCGGCGAGGAAGGCCCCGGCGGAGTGTTCAAACTGGGCTGGAAAGTGGTGGGGACCGGTTATCTGGCTGTTCTGCCGGTACTGGCGCTGCTCGCATTGTTTCCCGCCGCGGCGCTGTCGATTTACACGGACAACTCCGACCTGATCGCGGCGACGGTTCCGGCGGTCTATGTGATGATTGTCGCCCACTTGGTGCAGACGCCGGCCAATATCTGGTTCAATATCGTTTCCGGGACCGGAAGCACCCGGGCTGGGCTGGTGATCGAGCTGATCACACTTGCAGTTTATCTGGCGGCGGTGCTTTATCTGGTCACTTATCTGCGCTGTTCGCCCGCCGTGGCGTGGACGACCGAAATCCTGTATCAGGTGGTGATGCTGGCCGGTTGCGGCCTCTATCTGTGGAAGGGGCGCTGGCGCGACCGCCGGATCTGAATTTACCGGGCCGGATCGTGCGGCAGATATTTTTCTTCGAGCGGGCCGGGCGGCGATTCGCGGAATTTGCGCACGTATTCGCGCGGAGTCACTCCGAACACCTTGCGGAACCGCTTGGAGAGGTAGCTGCCGTCGATCAGGTTGGTCCGGGCGGCGATCTCCCCGATGGAAAGTTTTTCGGATTTCAGCAGGATTTTCGCCATCTGGAGCCGGGCCTGCTCCCGGAACTGCCGTGGAGAGAGGCCGTGGACGCGCTTGAATTCGCTGAAAAAAGTGGAGTGCGACATGCCGCATTTCGCGGCGATCTCATCCATCGCAAGATCGTTTTCCGGCCGGCTCAGAAGTTTCACCGCCAGCAGCATGCGCCGGTCGGAGGGAGCGTTTCCGGCAAAGCGGTTGCCGCGCAGGACCACGTTGTCGATCAGGTTTCCGGCCAGCTGATACCATTCGCCGCGGCATTCGGTGGTCAGGTTGACGGTCTCGATCAGGTTGCGCAGCATGATACGGTGTTCCCGGCGCGGCGGCTGAATCCGGAAGATGCCCGGATTGATTTCGGGCCAGAGCAGCGGCAGCCGCAGGGGGAACAGCACCCAGTAGGCGTCCCAGCTTCCGAACCGCTCGAAAACGCGCGATTCCGCCGGTGCCAGCAAATAGACCGAACCGGGCAGCAGCACGGTTGACTGGCGGCCGTTCCGGACGGTGCATCGCCCCGACATCACGATCAGCAGATTGCAGGCGCGCGGGTGCAGCCCCTCCCAGATATCGTGTCTCGCTGTGCCGAAGCTCCTGCCGGCAACCAGGTCGAGGTTCCAGTAAGGACTGACCCTGTCCCGTTTATCTTTGTACGAATTGACCATTTTCAAAGACCTTTTTACTTTGCGACTCCGGACGGTTATTGTATAATATAACTGATGAAAATGAATTTCCAATGAGAGAATCCAAAGGAGCCGCAAGATGAAAGTTTGTCAAATATGTGATTTCCGCTTTTATACCGCTCTGCGCAAAAGAGAGGCGGCAAGGTGCCGCCGCCGGGGATGTGCGTCGTCACTGCGTTCCTCCTGCTTATCCCGCTGGGGAGCTGTGCTCCCCCGGCCCCTCGTTCCCGCTCTGCGTAAAAGAGAGGGGTTCGGGAGAGAGAAAGCGGCGACTTGCGCCGCGTCTCTCCCCGTACCAGACCTCCTCAATCTCTTACATACTTCCGGCAAGCTCTCACGTCTTCGTCAATGCTCTGCAAGCGGCAAGTCGGAGCAAAAACGTGAAGTTGTTTTTCCGCAGAAAAGCGGGAAGACAACTTCACGTTATTGCGGATCTTCTTCCCCCGACGAGCGGCTGCGCTCCCGCCAGTCGACCGTCCCGTACCCGGCACCGGCACCTTGCCGGACGCAGGGGGCGCGGGGGGCGGCGGACACGCCCCCCGCATACCGCCGCTTAAGGCCGTTCACCCTTATTGAATTGCTCGTTGTGATCGCCATCATCGCGATCTTGGCGGCGATGCTGCTGCCGGCTCTGAACAAGGCGCGGGAGAAAGCGCGGGCGATCCAGTGCGCGAACAACCTCAAACAGTGCGGGATGGGACTGGCGTTTTACGGCGATGCGAACAACGGTTACTATCCTTTGACGATGAAAATCAGCGGAAATGACTGGAACTGGACCGAGATCATCGGTCCGAAGTATTCGAGCGCCGGAGTCGAATACCAGACGCGGCCGTGGCAGGCGATGCTGCCGGATGCGGTGGTGCGCTGTCCGACGATGACGGTGCTTGCGCCGAAAAACAGCTACTGCCGGTACGGCATCTGCGCCTATGGCGACTCCAACGTCTGGTTCCGAAATTCGGGTGAGCTGGAAAAGACGGTCGGTTCCATCTGGAACCGGATCGACCTGAGCAATAAATTTCTGGCGGCTGGACCGGCTGGGGCACGATTATTCGTGGATTTTTCTGATGGGGGCTGAGCGTCGCCGGATTCTGCTCGCTGCTGGTCGTGTTCCGGCACTTCATGCGGCTCGGCGGCGATCGGGGATACCGGCCGCCGATGGTGGAGGGTAAATAGCGGGAATGACGAAATTTTTCTGTTTCCTCTTGCATTTTTATCAGCCGGTATTATTTTAATGATTAGAGAAATTAGTTGCGGAATTTGACGATGTTGTTGAATTCCGATACAAACAGGAGGAAAAATGGTTATGAAAAAGATTCTGGTTGTTGCGGCGGTTGCAGCGGTCGCTTTGCTGGCGGTCGGTATTTACACTTCACTTCCGGCACAGGCGGACAACAGCGGCAATTCGCAGCTCTTCACGCCGGGCCGGTATGCGCTGGTGGAGGGCGAGATCAATGTGGCGACCCTCTCCCAGCAGGGCGGGCGCAATGGCAATGAACAGAAGGTGATGTTCAAGGTGGACACCACGACCGGACAGGTCTGGGTGTTGCAGCTCGGCATCGTCGCGCCGAACGATCCTACCGTCAACAGTGCGGTCTGGGCGCCGGTTTCGAACAGCGGCGGCTTCACCCCGTTCGGGCAGGGGGGCAACATCAGCCCCATCGATCCGCCTCAGCCGCAGATGTGAGCGGCTTGCTGAAATCCACCCCGGCCGGCGGCCGGGTTTTTTTGTCGGCAAAGGGCGGATAAACGGAGCCGGTGGGAAGTTTTTCTGGAAAACTCGTTTCTCAATTCTTGCAATGAGCCTTTTTCGTGGTATACTTTTCTGTTATGAAAAAGTGAATGGAGTCTCCCATGTTGTATGCGCAGTTGGAAAGCAGGGTCCAGACCTGTCTGGATGAGTTGGTGAAGTCCGGGAAGGCGGTCGGCCTTCAGGCGGCGGTGGTCCATCGCGGCGAACTCGTGGCCGAAGCGTGGTCCGGCATCGCCGATACGCGGACGGAAAGGCCGGTGGACCGTGATATCCTCTTCCCGGTGTTTTCGATGACCAAAGGAGTGGCGGCGACGCTGGTTCACCTGGTCGCGGGGGCGGGACGGCTCAACTACGATGCGCCGCTCGCCGACTACTGGCCGGAATTCGGCTGCCGGGGCAAGGAGAAGATCACGATGCGCATGGTGTTGAGCCATACCGCCGGCGTGCCGCAACTGCCTGAGGCGGAATCCCATGAGGAGTTTGCAGATTTCGAGCGGATGGCGGCGGCGGTTGCGGCGCTGGAACCGCTCTGGAAGCCCGGCACGGAGTGTCACTACCACGCGGTCACTTTCAGCTGGCTCGCCTTCAAGCCGCTGAAGAACATCACCGGCTGCTCCTTCAATGAACTGGTGCGCCGCTACCTCGGGAAAGACTGTTACTGCGGCATGACGCTCCGTGAAGCGGAAACGCTGCCGATCGCGTGGCTGGAGCCGAATCCGTCGCCGCCGGCGCTGTCGGATACGGTGCCGCTGAACGAGAACGACCGGATCGCCCGGCTGGCGATTCCGCCGCAGGTCTGTCCGCTGGAGCAGTGGATGAACAACACCACGATCCGGACCGCCTGCATCCCCGCCTCCACCGGAATCATGAACGCCCGGTTCATCGCCGGGATGTACGGCGACCTCGTCCACGGCAAGCTGATCGCTGCCGACCAGTTGACGTATGCGGTTTCGCCGGTGCACCAGCCGCTGGTTCCGCCGGGGAAGCGGGGCAACTTCGGGCTGGGCTATGCGCTGGACGCGACGCCGGGCGGGCCGATCGGCCGGGTGTTCGGCCACGGCGGTTACGGCGGCAGCAACGCGAAAGCCGACCTGGTCGGTGATTTCGCGGTCGCGGTGCTGAAGAACCGGATGGACTCCTGCGATGTGTTCACCCCGGTCTGGCAGCTGGTACGTGAGGCGCTGGCCTGAAAAGCGGTTGGTCAGGGAATCTGATAGACCGGCGTCTTTTTCCAGCGGCGCGGCCGGATTTCCAAGATCGAAACATTGCCGCGGTGATCGACCAGAATCGCCTGCGGCTCCTTGCCGGAGCGATTGAAAAGCCGGAAATTGTCGTTGCGGTTGAACGGCTTCAGGCGGCGCGGCGAAACCATCATCGACGGCGCGGTCGCGGCGGGAAGCTGATACAGGCCGATGGTTTCGTCCGCGGCCAGCGTGAGCAGCAGCCGGCGGTCGGAAAAGTCGTAGCAGCCGGCCTGTCCGCTCTTTTCCGCCAGCGGCCGCAGGCTTTTCCCGCTGACGAGCCACGCGTTGCGCCCGGATTCGACCAGCAGCAGTTCATCCAGCTTTTCGGAGAGGGCGAGGCCCCAGTCGGGCGTGAAGCCCTCCGGCAGCGGCATCGCGCGCAGCAGCCGGGGCGGTTCGGCGCCGACGTCGTAGATTTCCAATTGGCCGGAACCGTAAATCGCCAGCGTGCTGCCGTCGGGCGACAGCAGCAGTTTCCCGCCTTTTACGAGCGTCTGGGCTGTTTTCGGGGAAGCTCCGAACTCCCGGAGGCCGAGTGAATGAAACTGATTGGCGCCTTCGAGGGTGAACCAGCACTTTTTGCCGTTGGTTTCGGCGGCGGCGACCGGCCGGTCCAACGCTTCGGATTCGGCGACGGTCTTGCCTGCGGCGAGGTCGATCAGCAGCAGCCGGTCCGGGCGCGCCAGTTGCGGCTGGGCTTTCTCGACGGCGAGCAGCGTCGTGCCGGACGGCAGAAAGCGCAGCGAACCGAGCTTGCGCTCCGGCAGCGTGATTCCCGACGCGAGCTTTTTGTTGAAGAGGTTGAAACCGATCAGGCGGCTGGAGTTGGGGCCGTCCGCCGCGCCGACCCGTTCCCCCAGCAGCAGGAAACTTTCGTCGGGACTCTGGACCGCGTCGAACAGCGCGGCGCCGCCGGTTACACGGGAAGTGTCGTCCGACGGCGTCCAGCGGTAGACCCTGCCGCTGACGGAGAGCCGGCTCGCCGTCGTGCCGCGCGGCGTGTCGATCGCGTTGTTTTCACCGGGGGCTTCGATCACCAGAAAGTCGCCGGTGGATTGCACCCGGGGCCGTTCGACGGCCTCGTCGGCCCGGATCGGCGGAAGTTCCGCCGCCAGAACGGTCCAGGCCGTCAGGAGGGCGGTTGCCCCGGAAAGAAAGCGCAGCGTCATGAAAAGCCTCCTCTTGCGTTGAGTTTCAGATAAAATGTGCTATCTTATATATAAATACACGATCAAGACTTCAAATGCAAAAAAAGATCGGTTGAATTTGCTTCTTTTCAACAGGGAACGACTATGGCTGTGAAACAAAACTTTCTGGACCGCTTCAGCGAAAGGCTGGAGGACCTGGATGCGAACAGCCGGCAGGCGTACATCCTGCGGCTGGCCCGCGAACGCGGCTTCTTCGAGACGGTGTTCAACGCGGTCGAAGAGGGAATTCTGGTGGTGGACCGGCGGTTGAAGATCCGCTACTTCAACCGGGCCGCGCGGGAGCTGCTGGCGCTGCCGGAGGATATCACCTCGCTCCGGGTTTCGCAGCTGCTGCAGGGGGTGGACTGGCGGCGCATCCTCCGCGAGGACGAGGAGGAGTGGACGCGCGTGGCGCGGCAGGAGGTGGAGATCCTCTATCCGGTGCGTCGCTTCGTGCAGTTTTATCTGGTGCCGTATCCCGAAGACGCGGGGCTGGCGGCGGTGATCATCCGCGATGTGACCGAGAGCCGCAACCGGACGATGAACGAGCTGGAAAACGAGACGGTACAGGCCGTTTCGATGCTGGCCGCAGGAGTCGCCCACGAGATCGGCAATCCGCTGAACAGTCTCTATCTGAATCTGCAGCTTCTGGAGCGTTCCGTGGACGGTTCCGGGAGCATCCCCCCCGGAGACGCGGCCGACATGGTGCGGATCTGCAAGGAGGAAGTGGAGCGGCTCGACAGCATCATCCACCGTTTCCTGAGCGCGATCCGCCCCGGCGAACCCAATTTCGCGCCGGTGGATGTCCGGCAGCTGATCATCGACGTGCTGACCTTCATGCGCCCCGAAATTGAAGCGCGGCTGATCGACATCAAATGTACCTGGGGCAGTGAAGAGCTGCCGCCGGTGCAGGGAGACGCGGCGCAGCTCAAGCAGGCGTTTTACAACATCATCCGCAACGCGGTGCAGGCGATGAGCAACGGCGGGGCGCTGAACATTTACGGCTATTCCGACGCGGACTTCCTGACGGTGGAGTTTTCCGACTCCGGCCGGGGGGTTACGCCGCAGGAGCTGAATACGATGTTCACCGCATTCAAGACCAACAAGTCCGGCGGCAACGGGATCGGTACGATGATCATCGAACGGGTCTGCCGCGAACACGGCGCGGAGTTCGGGATCGTGTCGGTGCCGGGCAGGGGGGCGGTGTTCCAGATCCGGTTCCCGCGCGGCAACCGGCGGCTTCGGATGCTGGCGGACGGGTCCGGGGATTCCCCGGCAGACAGCGACAATTTTGAGGAGAAGTGAGATGTTTACTGTAGCGATTCTGGCCGATCTTCATCTGCCTGACGCGGCGGATACCGTAAAGGAAACTGTGCTGGATTGGGCGCTGACGGAAGCGAAGGCGCAGAAAGTAGACCTGATCGTCGGGGCGGGGGACCTGACCGGAACCGGAACCGAGGCCGCCGCTATGCGGATCAGGCTGAAGCTGGAAAAGACGAAAATACCGTTCCTGCTGACTCCCGGCAATGCGGAGATGCGCGATCCGGCCTGGAAAAAACGCAGTTCCGCGATTCTGGCGACTCCCCGGCAGTACGACCATGTGGTGCTGCTCGACAGCTCGACGAGGATGTTCGCCGCGCGCGACCGTGAGCTTCTGAAAGAACTGACCCGGCAGGGAGGGCAGAATCTGCTGGCCGTGACCCATTGCCCGATGGCGACGCTCGACGACGGCGACCGCAAGCTGCTGGAACAGGCCGCTTCGGCCGGAACCATCGGCCAGCTGGTGGCCGGTCATTACCACAGCGACACCCGTGAGGTGAAGTACAGCCTGGTGCGCGGGCTGGATCCCGACAAGGCGGCCGGCGGCGCACCCGCGCTGGCGCTTTTCACGCTGGACGACTCCGGCAACTGGTCGCGGCGCGATATCGCGTGTCCGGCCGCCGATCCCCGGCTCTGGCCGGAAAACGAACGCCGGGAGTGGCTGAACCATCTGGGCATCTCCGGCATGGCCGCGCCGCTGGATTCCCTGGCGCTGGCGGTGGAGGCGGAGGTGCCGGCCTTTGAATTCCGTTACGATTCGATCGCGAAGCTGGATGTGTCGCTGCTGCTGACCCGGCTGGCGGCGTGGCGGCGGCGCGGCGGGCGCTATTTGTCCTTGCAGTTGCCGGATTTACGCTGGCGGGACGGCATTCTCGAAGGGGATGTCCAGATCGCCCGTGCCGCCGGGCTGGCGGTGGAATTGCACTGTGACTCGGTGGCGATTCACGCGCCCCGGGTGAAATTGAGCGTGTTCCGCCGGGCGCCGGAGGTGCGGCAGCTGATGCTCGAAAAGATGTGCGCGCTGCTGAAGCCGGTCACGGACGCCGGAATCGTGGTCGGAGTGGAGAATCTGCACATGAGCGCGCGCGATCACAAGAGCGGCGACCGCGGCTTCGGATACACGCCGGAGGAGTGCCGGGAGTGGATCGAAGCGATGCGCGCGGTTGCCGGTACGCCGCGGATCGGCCTGCAGCTCGATATCGGCCACGTTCGGAACAATGCGCCGTATTCGAGTCTGTATACGCTGAGTCAGTGGTATGCGTCGATGGGACGGGAGGTGGTCGGATTTCACCTGCACCAGATCCGGGTGGAGGAGGATGGTTCGTATACCAACCATGCGGCGCTTTCCGGCTTGTTCGGCAAGCTGATCTCGCTCTCCTCGCTCTTTATGGCATGGCGGGCGGGGCAGCTCAATCACGCTCCGATGTTTCTTGAAATCCGCGAAGGCAGCTCCTTCGAGAGCTGTCAGGCGCTGCGGCGGGAATTGGATATCTGTTCATGAATGCGAATCAAAAGCTCAGAGTGGAGATGACTTCCACCGCGTTTCGGGGCAAGACCGGCCTGAAGAATTTGGAAAAGTGCCGGGAGGCGGCGGAGAATTACGGCTGGGAGTTCGGAGTGCAGCTGCATAATTCGAGTGAACCCCGAGAGATCGAAACGCTGGCGGCCGCCGGTGTGCCGCTCAGCGCCCACGGGCCGCTGAATTCGCCGTTCAACTGGAATCTGGCGGCGGAATCGGCCGAACCGACGTTCGAAGGAATCGAGGCGAATGTGAAGCTGTTCCGCAAGCTGAAGATCAAGTCGTGCGTGTTTCACGGTTTCTATATGACCGACCGGCCGGTTCCGGCCTTCGGGGGCGGCCGCAGCTATGACGAGTGCATGAAAACGGTGTTCCGGCCTGAACTGGCGATGGGGCCGCGCGAACGGCTGAACGGACGTTATACGCTGGGCGCGGAGTTCCGGAGGCGCCGTCTCCGGGTCCGGGAGCGCCTGGCGGAATTGCGCCGGAAGTACCGGAGTTTCCTGTTCTGCATCGAAAACGATTTCCCCGCCTACGGCGCGTCGAACATGCTTGCTGCCGACGCCGCGCTGCTGGACCATCCGCTCTGCCTCGATACCGGCCATCTCTGGATGACCGCCCGGCTCTTCGAACTTGATTTCCATCTGGAGGCCGCCGCGTTTCTGAAAACCGGCCGGGTGCGGATGGTTCACCTGCACGCTTCCAAATACACCCGCGAGGGGTATCCGCTTGAGGAGTGGGGAGACGGCCATCTCCCGCTCGACACTCCGGGCGAAATGGACCTGCCTCGTTTTGTCGGCGCCTGCCGGGAAGCGGGCGTCGATTATTACGTGCTGGAAGTCGTCAAGGGGAGTGCGGCCGATCTCCGGCTTCTGAAGCGCTGGCTGGAGGGCTGACCAGCCGGAGCGGCCGGTAAAATTCCGGGAAGGCCGGGTTGGCCCTGCCTGGCGTCGTGAAACGGTTGAGCCGGAGCTGCGAATAGATCGACAGGTCCCACGCCGCGAAGCGGACGGCGGCGACCGTTCCGCCGTTTCCGGCGCCGGGTCGTTCGGCGAGGCCGGCGCGTTCCAGCTCATCCCACGGCAGGAAGAGTTCGGCGGTCCATTTGCGGTCCCGTTCCAGACTGCGGTTCAAGGTGCCGTCAACAGAAACGCCGGTGCGGGGGCGCGGCAGCGTTTTCCCCGGCGGCGGGACGAGGTAGACCGCGTTGGCCGGGCTGAGCTGAAGCTCCAGAAACGGTTCTCCGGGCCGGGCATGGCGGGCGAGAAAGAGCTCGACCGCATCCTCCAGCCACAGGGTGTCGCCGTCCTTCATCCGGGCGGTGATGTCCGCATCCTCCACTTCAAAGGCGAAATAGAGGCCGGAAGCGGTCCAGAGCGCCGCCGCCCGGACCGACTGCGCGAACTGTTCGCGGGCGTAGCCGACGGTGCCGGCGGCCCGGTAAATCTCCTCCCATCGGGCGTCGGTTTGCGGCCGGGCCGGACGGCTGCCGTCGAGCGTGACCCAGTGGGCCGTTTTCCAGTCCGGTTCATCGAGCCGTCCGTCGACCGTCGGCTCGGCGGCGGCGCGCCGGGCGATGATTTCCGAACCGGCGGAACAGCCGGTTGCGGCGGCCAGAAGCAAGGCGAATGCTCTCTTTTTCATCGTCACAGGCAGTAGCTGAAGCTGAGGTCCTTGCATTCGCCGCGCTTTACGGCGCGGGCGCTGCCGTCGACCATCACCGCATTGGCCAGCCCGGAGTGGCGCATATGCAGCGTCTTGGTCATCGGCTTGGCCAGGTTGCCGGAGTCGCCGTGCTGGATGAAAAAGCTCTGGGCGTGGTCGAGCATGGTGCATTCCCCCCGGCGGCTGTCGCCGATCATCACTTCAAGATGCGGTTTCTTCAGCCGAGGCAGATGGCGGTAGGAGGTGGATTTCACACTGCCGTCCGCATTGAACTTGACGCCGCCGGAATTGCCGTCGTTGCTGACCATACCGTAGGTCAGGTACTCCCCGGCGGGGCCTTTGCGCAGTACGAAAGGCTCCTGGCTCGGGCAGACGAAAATCGAACTTTTCCCTTCCGCCGGCGTCGGCAGGTAATTGCAGTAGGCAGTCGGGTTGTTGCCGTCGATCCAGCCGGAGAGCAGCTGCCACCAGCGGGAACGGTTCAAGCTGGCGGTTGTCGCGCAGGGCGGCAGCCAGTCCCGGTAGTCGTTGGAATACATCAAAGAAGCCGTGCCGTTCTGCTTGAGGTTGTTCAGGCAGGTCGTGGCGCGCGCTCGCTCCCGCGCCTTGTTCAGCGCCGGCAGCAGCATGCTTGCGATGATCGCGATGATCGCTATCACCACGAGCAGCTCAATGAGGGTAAAAGACCGTTTCATAGTTGTGCTCCTTATTTCAGTACCGGATGGATGTGATTGCTTTGAATGATGTTCTCTCCCCGGCTCGCCGCTTTGACCAGCCGGAATTCGAGCTTGTCGTCGTGCCAGGTCTGGAGGGTGAACCGGTTGCCGGCGGGCAGGTCGAGCTTGAGGTCCCGCACGACCGGCATGTGGTTGTAGACCACGTTGAGTACGCCGTCGCGCAGGCTGATGCGCAGCGGCGCGAAACGGTCTTTGACCGGCGGGACCTGATAGTACACATGTCCGGTTCCCCGCTTGGCGACCGGCCCCTGCACGAACCAGCCGTATCCGACCCAGCCGTTGCCGTAGCCGACGGTCACGGGGCCGAGGGTGAAGCGGAAGCGGCCCGGCAGCTTCACTTGCAGGTCCATTTCCAGATCGCGGTCAAAAGGATGCCGGAATGTCGCGACGGCGGCGTGCGAACCGGGGCGGGATTCCAGCCGGAAGCCGTTTCCCCCGGCGTGGAACGATACGGTTTTGCGGTTCAGGTTGGCTTCCCAGTCGGCGGGATTCGGCGTTTCGATCGCGAAGGCGGGGGAGGGGGGCGGCGGAAGGGGAACGGAAGCCGCCGGAATCTTTCCGGCATCTATGCGGATCACGTCGCAACTGTGCGGCGCGAGCTTTCCGGTCACGGCGGCGGAGGTGACCGGACGGTTGGAAAGCAGTTCGACCGCGTGAAACTCCCCGTCGGGAAAGAGTTTGGAGAAGTCGAGCGCGTATTCCGCCGGTTCCGTGGTCAGGTTGCTGACCGCGATCAGCGCCTTGCCGGGGGCGGTGTGGAAACTCATCTTCGCGCGTTCCGACCGGAACGCGACCCGCTTGTCGGTTTTCCAGAAGGGGTGAAACTCCCCTTTGCCGCGCTCGAAGTCGCGGGTAAGCTCAAGGTCGTAGTTCGGGTTTTCCGCCTGAAAGTTGCCGTTGAATTCGGTGTTGTACAGCAGCGAATAGGCCAGCGAACTCTCCTGCGCCAGATAGTTGCGCCAGTGTTTCGACCAGAAGACCGAACGCCATCCCCACGGCAGGCCGCTGTAGCCGGTCGCATAGACCGCTTCGGGCAGGAAATAGCCGGTCTTGAAGCGGGTCATCTGCTCGCCCTCCATATAACCGTCGAAGAAGCTCAGCGTGTTCACATCCAGTCCGCCGCCGGTGTGGGCCAGCAGCGCGAAGGGTTCGCCGGTGTCCGTGAAGAGGCCGCGCAGCCGTTTCAGGAAGTTGCGCTGGGCGACGACGCGCGAACTCATCTCTTCCCACTTTGCGCGGCGGTCCGGCGCGTCGACTTCGGCGAGGGCGGGATTGGCGTCGCCCCATGCCGGGCTGGTGCCGTCGGAGGCGATGCCGCGCACGCCGCCGTGTTCGATCAACTGTTCCCAGTAGTAGAGCTGCAGTTCCCCTTCCGGGCCGCGTTTGTTGGTCGCGTAGCAGTTGCGCCCGCGGTGCCGGTAGTAGCGCCAGCGCGGCTGAAGCTCGAAATCGCTGCGGAACTCCTGAAAGTACGGCGCGTCCTCGCGCAATCCCTGACAGGTGTAGAGAATGCCGATCTTATTTTGTTTTTTCAGCCCGTCGGTCCACCGGCGCAGTTCCGGAATCTTGCCGGTATCGGGATAACCGTGCCAGTCGCTCCACTGTTCCCACTTGCGTTCGGTCAGGTCGCGGATCGGGCGCTCCGGGCGCGGTTTGGTCGGCGTCGGCTGCAGGAAGAAGCGGAATACCGTATCGCGCTCGAACTGCCCGGCCCCGTCTGCGAAATTGAACACCAGTTCGGTCGTCTCTTTCCCCGGAATCACCTCGATCTGGCGGCGCGGGTTCCTGCCGAAGAACAAGTCGGTATCGAAGCTGAAGCTGAGGCCGCGGTCGTAACTTCCGAGCCAGAACTGCCGGCCCGGCCCGCGGTAGCCGGACGGCGGGAGCGCCGCCGCGTCCTGCACGGACTGGCCGGGCAGCAGC
>ERZ1034915.632-NODE-632-length-23040-cov-5.871394_pt1 | contig 23040 bp, 30 predicted proteins | sample MGYA00520592_ERZ1034915 | MGnify/ENA primary metagenome ERZ1034915 (study PRJEB33766, sample SAMN09781787) | gut metagenome | biome: gut microbiome | host: Homo sapiens | place: Madagascar | study: EMG produced TPA metagenomics assembly of the PRJNA485056 data set... | reverse complement strand
CTCCTCCTCCGCCGTGCCCCCACGCGCCTTGCCACCAGCCGCCGCCCGGATAAATCCAGCCACCGGTGAGTTTTTCCTCCTCAGGACGTTCATCTCTGTAATATTCTTTTTCCTCTGCCATGATCAAATCTCCGCCAGCGGGCAAATCTTGACTTGGAAAAGATACGCGACGGTAACCGGGTACTGGCGAATCTCCACCTGCTGCTTGCCAGCGCTCTTTTTGACCGTGACCGCCGCGAGCGGAAAGGCGTCCGCGGCAGGGGTGGTGAAGCTGAAGGTGGGAACGCTCCAGGTCCCCGCGGGGGTGAGCCTGGCCGAGATGCACAAATAGCCGGTTTCCGGCTGGATGTCCTGGAAGGCGGCAACTTCGCTGAATGTGCCGTTGCAGCACAGCCAGCCGGGGCCGACGTCGAGCTTCTTGGTTTTGCTGTTGTAAGTGACCGCGAACGAACCGCTGTATGCGTCGCCTCCCGCCTCTTCCATTTCAGGGGCGGCCGGCAGCGTGATGTTGATTGCGGCGGTTTTGCCGCTGCCGGAAACCAGCACGCTCGGACGCTCGACGTCGGAGGACATCCGAATGCGGATGTTATGCAGCAGCGCCCATACCGTGTCGCGCCATACGCGTCTGATCCAAACTGCGTCATTGCTCATAATTTGATCAGCTCCCACTTCTGACACATTCGATAGGTCACTTCGACATCGGTATAACCGTTTTGCTGATCGCGGAAACTGAACTCCTGCAGCATATAGCTTCCTTCCGGTATCGCCGAGCCGGCCCCGTCCGGCATTTTGAAGCTGACCGGCGTTACCGTGCCCGGCGTCAGAAACCCGGCGAGCTGCCCGGCCTGCAGAGTCGTCGTTTCGACCCGCTGGCTGCCGGAAACGGTGACGACCGCCCGGCGTACCACGTAGCCGTCGAGGGTGGTGTCGGAATAAATCGTCTTGGGAATCCTGACCAGCTTGCCGTCGATGTTGTAGAGGCGCGTCGATTTTGCCCGGAGAATCAACTCCCGAGGCGACAACCCGGCGTCATCCGGCGGGACGTAGTCGGGGCTGTTGGCGGCATTTATCGCCTGCTGCAGATCAAGGTCAGAGGAAGTCGCCGGACGCTCCTCGAAGCTGACGCTTCCCCCGGTGCGGATAAAAACCGCAGCGGAAAATTCCGTGCTTGCCATACTCAATCTCCATTTGGTAACCCGTTTCTCAGAATTTCTGAAATATCTTTCAAGGCCTTCTCCAAAGGAGCATTGGCCGCCTTGGCCGCCTTTAGCTGCTGCTCGGCAGCAGAAAGGTTCTTCTCCTTCTGATCAAGCCCCGCCCTCCGGTCTTTCCTGTCCTCGCCGCGACGTTGTTTGTCGCGTTGATCCAGCGTGCCTTCCGCCCGGTTAATCTGCTGCTCCGCCTGGCTGACCCGCCGTTGATTTCTCCGGGCTTCCTGTTGTTCTTTTTTCAATTCCTCCAAGCGCTTCTTATCGCTTCGGTTGAATCGAACCCGCTCGCCCCGGTTGTGGGCTGCGATTTTCTCCGCCAGCGCGGCATCGGCCTGTTCCTGCTTAATCTGCTCCTTGCTTTTGAGGATATCGCTGTTGGCGTCCACTCCGAAACGGCTTAGTTTGGCGTTGGTCCGGTCGATATCAGCTTGATATTTCGCAATGTTTTTGCGCCAGGCATCAATTTTTTCGGACATCGCATCACGAAAATCCTCGTCTGCAAGGTCCTGCCGGGCTTTTGCAACCGCTTTGCGGGCGGCGGCCACCTGCTGCTCGGTCCGCTTGCGCTGCTTCTCCAGTTCCGCTTGCTTTTCTTTTTCCTTCTTTTCCGCTTCTGCCTTTTCCTTGGCCTGCTCGGCGCGGAATTTGTCGGATGCAGCCTGCTCGGCGGCTTTCTTCTTTTTCGATTCGTCCAGCTTCTTCAGCGAGGCCTCGTATTCTGCCTTGGTCTTTTCCGCCGCTTGAAGATCAGCCTCCGCCTGTTTTAGTTCATGATACCGTTTATCATGCTCTTTTTTTAATGCTGTTTCAGCGACATTTCCGCGTACCGATTGGCCGCCGGTCCCCATCACACCGAAGGTCGCGCCGCCTCCCTGACGGGCCTTCTTCATTTTGTCGGTGGATTCCCGGTATCGTTTTTCCGCTGCGGCCTTTTTCTTGGCCAGCTCGCTGATTTGAGCAATTTGCGCTTCTGCCTTTTTCTTATAATCCTCGCCGGCCTTTTCCAGCTCGTCGAGTTCCTTGCGCTTGGCGGCCGCCTGATCCTGAAGCGGTTTTGCCGTTGCCTTGTCGCCGGCTTGGCGCTCTAAGTCTGCGATTTCTTTTTTAAGTTGCGCTTTCCGCTCTTCGTCCGCAGCCAGGTCGCGCCCCTGCACAGACGCCTTGACCGGGGCGGCGGGCTTATCGTCGAGCAAATCTTCGATCTCTTTTGCCGATTTGCCTTGCTTGCGCAGCTCAATTCTGGTCAGGGCTTTTTCTACGTCGAGCAGATTCCCCAGGAATTTACCAAGTTCCCACCCCGCGAACGCGACTGCCGTCGCGGGGCCGATTGCCAGCAGCCCGGTCCGAACGCCGCCGATGGTCCGGGTTAACGCCTGAAGATTGGTCGTAAAAAGCCGGGCAGTTTCGGAGCTGTTCCTCAGGTCGGCGACTACGTTGCCGGCGCTGAGGGCGGCAAGGGTTTTCCGGGTCAAATTGATTGCCGAGTTGAGCTTGATCCAGGCGGTGTAATATAGCGCCGCCTTGCCGAGCGCAATAAAACCGTCTTTGTTTTTGGCAAGCCACACCGCCAGATCACGGATGGCGGTCGCGGTTTTGCCGAGTGCGTCGGCCAACCGCTGCGCGGACGCTTCAAGCTGGCCGGAATCGCTCAGTTCCTCAATCTTGGCAATCACCTCATCGGCGACTTTGGTCAGCGCCGGCAGCGACCGGGAACCGACGTCCATCGCGAAATTCCGAACCGCGATTTTGATGCCGTCGACTTTGGCCAGAAAGTTCTGCGACTGCTTTTCCATCAGTCCGAAATACTGGCCGCCGGCTCCGCCGAGCGATTGAAGCGCCTCCTCCAGCAGTGCAAACGAGAGCTTGCCTTTGCTGCCGAGGTCCATGATTTCCTCGGTAGTCACCCCAAGCGTTTTGGAGAGTGCCTGCAAAACCGGCACGCCGCGCTCGGAGAGCTGCGCCAGCTCTTCCGCCTGCACCTTGCCTTTATTGGCAGCCTTGGCGTAAATATTGACAATATCGATCAGAGGCGCTCCGACGCCGCTGGCGATATTACCGAGCAACTCCAATTTGGAGTTAAGGTTATCGACGCTGACGCCGACATTCAGCAGCACCCGCCCCGACCGGATCACCTCTTCGTTATCAAAGGGGGTGACATCTGCGAACCTGTTGAGTTGCGCGAGAACCTGCTCCGCCTGCTTGGCGGAACCCATCATTACCTCGAAACTGGTTGTGGTATTCTGAAGCTCGCCTCCGAGCCGCACGGTCTCTTTGATCGCGGAGACCAGGCTCCAGCCGCCAAGCCCGGCAGCGGCGGTGACCATCATGCCCTTGATCGCGCTGCCGACCTGGCCGGTTGCGTTGCGCATTTCAGACATCTGCTGCTTGTAAGAAGAGATGTCAGCGGTGAAGCGGGTTTTAAATTCTCTCATTTTGCGCAAACCATGTTTAACAATTCAATCACTTGCCGGGCGAATCGGTGCCATGCAGTTCCTGCCAGCGCCGCCAGAGCAGCTCATCCCGGACCGGGCGGCCGATTCCTTTGACCCCGTTTTTACGTCCCGCCTGAACCAGCAAATAACCGGCGGTGCAGAAGGGCAGACGCCACATCACGTCAAACACCGTGAGGCCGGGCTGCACTTCCGCGACCGCCGCCGCCAGCGCGGTCAGGTAGTCGAGGTCGTAGTACCTTTTTTTTTATCTTCACCGGAATCGGGGAGCATTGCAAATCCCCCCGCGAGCTGGAGATAGAAACCGAGGTCCGCGGCCGCTTCGGCCGGATTGAATGCGCCGAGCGTGTCGGCGAACCGGACCGCAGCCTCATCAAACCGGGCTTCCTCGTTGGAGAGCTTCTCCTGTTGATCCGCACGTACCATTGCAAGCGCCGGATCGCTTGGAGCCGGGAGCTTGTCCAACGCGGCCCGCTGGCGGTTGATGCGCAGTACCGGCAACGCCGCCTTTTCCCGCTCGTGCAGGATGTAGAGCGCCCGGAACACATCCAAAGGCCCGATTGTTCCGTCCGATTCGTCGGAAACAAAGGGAGATTGGATCGCCTCCAGCAGTGCCAGCGCCGCGGCGGTCGGTGCGGGAAACTCGTGCCCGACGATTTCCGCGATGCCGCCAGCCGCGACCGCCAACTCGGCGCGGTCGGCGGGAGTCTGCCCGAAGTCCGTTCCCATGATCCGGCGGATTTCGGGGTCTTTGCCGAGGTCCTGCTTATTCACTTGCAGTCTCCGCATACGGAATCAGGGCCGCGGCATCCTTCTTCTGAGCGGTAACCGAATATTTACGGTATTCGGTGTTGCTCTGAGTTTCGTTCAGAGAAGTAATCAGCCCCGTCCACTCTCCATCGGTCAGAATCGTACCGATCTTGGGTTGCGGATTGGTGGCTTTGACCATCAGCGATTCATATTGCCGTTCACCGGAAACCGAATAAGCACGCTGTTCAATTACTTTACCGTCCTCGCCGCGGGCTTCCGCTATTTCTGCGGAATTATTGATATTCTTGTTTTGCAGAATACCAAGCGCCGGAACTTTTTCGACGCCGAACGTGAGTTCAGAAACTTCTTCTGCCATAATAAATCCCTTTCTTGTGTTAGCTCAGGAAACCGGCGGTTGCCTTGAGCGTGTATTGCCAACCGGTGTGATCACCGTCCAGCTCAAGCGGCTGGATGCCTTCGGTGATGAAATGGACGCCGCCAAGTTCCAGCGCCGCCCCCGGAAACGGGCCGGTCAGGCACTCGGCAAAGCGGTCGACCAGGTCGTACCCCGCAACCGCCAATTCCGGCGACGCTCGAAACTCGTCAATAATGATAACCGCCAGTTCCACCTCCCGGACCGTCGCCATTTCCGGGAAAGAAAGATTTCCGGCGGCGATGATCGCGGCGGGAAAGGCGGTCAGGTCGGGCAGCAAAGCAAACAAATTTTCATAGCCGGTGATGCAAGCCGTGCGGATTTCCCGCAGCAGCGGCTGTGCCGGGGCCGCCGGATCGGGAATTTCCTGCAGTCGCTCGCAAACTGCCGCCAGAATTTTGTTTATTGCCGGGTATTCCATTGGATTTGTTCCTTTTTAATCAGGTAATTGGCTCTGTCAATACCGAGCCGGTACAGCCGGTTCGGCGCGGGAAACCACGGGTCAGGCTTTTGCACCGCTTTCGGGGCCAAGACGAATAATGCGCGAAAGCCTTTATCCGGTGTCGCATAACCGAGCAGCCTGGTGCCGGGCAAAACAAAAAGCGGCCGGTTGGGCCGCTTCATACTGTAGACGGTTTTGCCTTTCGCCTCCGGGGCGATCGGAATTGTCAAAGCCCGTTTGTTCTTGGGCCGGACTATGCCGCCGAACTGCTTCAGATTCGCGCCGACCTGGTCGCTGGAGACCTCTGCGGCCGTCTCGGAGGCGCTGCGCATCCGGATGCTCCGGGCCAGGTCGCGCCACCAGCGCCGGCCCGGCTTGGCCTTGGCATTTCGTTGCGCTTCTTTTGCCGCATCATTTGCCCAGGCCTTCACAAACACCGCCTTGTTGCGAATCATCGCGGCGAGGCGGCGCAGCGTCGGGTTCAGATCGGGAGTATCGACTTTGACTTGCATCAGTATCCCTCCATGTTGCTCCTGCCGAATACCGGCGGGTCGCATTCCGCGATCAGAGCCGCCCCGAACCCCGCCTCGCTCTCCGGGGCTTCGGCCGGCAGACGGAACGCCCCCGAGGAGGCGTCGCGCAGCAGCTTGCGCACTACGTCGACGCGCCGCGTGACTTTTTCGGGAATCGTACTGCCGCCGGCTCTGGCGTAAGCACGCTCCTCTGCGAGTGTCAGGCACCAGTCATTCAGCAGCGTTTGCGCCTCCGGCGCGGTGACGGGCACCACGTAACGCCCGGCAAGATAACCGTCGATTTCCGCGCTCGCCGCCGTGAGGTCTGCGGCGGGCGGTTCGGAGTCGCCGCGGTAAATAGCCGCAAACGATTTGCCGAGCCGCTCTTCAAAGTCCTCTACCGCCGCATACATGGTTTACCCCTGCGGAGTCTGCGTAACGGTAACGCTCGGCGCGGTGATTGTCATCGTCGAAGCGTTGAGGTTGACGGTATGCTCGGCCTTGCGAATCTCGGCAAGCGCGGTTTCCGGGTCTTTCAATCCTTTGATCCGGCAGAGCCGCTGCTTGCTGTTTCGGAACTCGAACGTAAATTCGCCAATGATCATCCGGCTGACGCCGTCCGTTCCCTTAGTGGTCGAGTCGGAATCAGTCAGCGGTTCCATCTCAGAAAGCCCGAAGCACTGCTCGTCAACGACGAATGCGTCGCAATCCTCGAAGTCGGGGTCCCCGACGATTTTGATGCCGTTTCCGTTCGCTTCGTTGCGGATCATGGCGACGTAGACGCCGCGCTCCTTATCGTCCTGCAGCACGGTCACTTTGTCGCGGTACTCATTGCCGAGCACGCGGGCCTGTCCCGGCGAGCACACGACCGCGGTCGGATTGCCTCCGGCCTTCGTGATTTTCTCGGCCGCATCATTGACCAGAATGCTGGAGATTTGCGCGCCGCCGGCGTCGACCACCGGACCGCCATTTGCGAAGTAATAGAGTCCCCCGGCCTCTCCGGGAATCTCGTTCGCGTCATCGCGCTCGGTACGGACGCCCCAGATAGAAGCCCTGCTCATATCGCGCCGGGATTCGTCGAGCGCGTGTTCGGTCTGCCGGGCGATCGAATTTTCGACGCCGTCCGTGGTCAGCGTCTGCATATCAGTCCGAGTCAAGCCGGTTTCCTTGCGGATGATCTGCGTATAATTATAGTCGGTTCCGATCGTGCGGTGAGTTTCATCGCCTTCGCCGAGTTTGCTGCCCGGCTTGACCGGCGTGGTGATGATCTGGCACTTATCGCCGGCCGCCAGCGCGGTCTTGGTCGTATCGCCGTTGGCGGCGTGAATCGTCGCCTTGACTTTGTTGCCGCCGGGCAGTTCCGAGACGACGAATACTGCCGGGGAGCCGGAGACGCGGAAACGAGTGCCGACCTTGAGTTTGAGACAATCTTCCGCCGAGAGCGTCGCCGCCCCGCTGGCATAGCTGACGACCTCGAAGCCGCGGCCGCCGACGCGGTCCTGGTGCCATTCGTGTTTCGGATTCGTGGCCCTTGGCGCGGGCTTGAACATCGCCAGAAAGCCGCCGAATTTTTCGATGACGGTATGCAACGCCGGGCTGAGGTCGCGCTGCTTGTTGGTGAGGGAATAGGTTTTGATCGGGTCAGGCATGATTACGCCTCCATCGGTTTGACCGGCGCGGCGGCGAGCGCCTCGGCGACGGTGTTATAGTGTTTCGGAGCGGCGGCGGGCTTTTCGACCGGATCGCCGAGTTCCAGCACGCCGGTCGGGACGACGGTGCCCTTCATCGCCTCATGATACTCCGCAAGCTCGGCGGCAGTCATGCCCTGAAAAAAGGGCTTTGCCAGTTTTTCGGGGGTAAGGCTGCCTTCCGCCAGGCACTTTTCCCGGATTGCGGTGAGATTGCGCCGCTCCTCGGCGAGCTGCAGCGACTTGACCGACTCGGAGAGTTCCGCGGTCGCATCGGCTTTGCTCTTCAGCGCCGCGAGCTTTACCTTGAGGTTTGCGGACGTCACATCGTCGCCCAGAACCTCCCTGAGCAGGGCGAGCAGTTCCGGCTCCTTTTCATTTCCTTTCCCCGCTTCCGGCGGGGCGGCGGGCGGCGTTGCCGCGGTGGGTGGGGTGGGTGCGTCAGGCATACTTGCCTCCTTTGGGTTGGTGAGCGTTTCAATTGCTTCCCGGACCGCATCCGGGGTAATCGGCGTTTCGTCCTCATCCTCGCTGGCGGCGAGGCTCGGCAGATTATTGAGGCGCGGCGAATTGGTCAGCGCAACGGAGGTAATCCGCAGCGGGCTTTTTCCGTCAAGACCGCGAATCGTCGGGGAATAGTAACGAATCTGATCGTGGCGCATAACCTCTGCCCCAAGCTCGTTCCATTCGACGTCGCACAGACAGAGCGCACTGTCGCTGACCTTGAGGTCGCCGAACCCGGCAACTCCGCCGAGGCGCGGCAGGCGTCGGGCGAGTTCCGATTCATCGATTTTGAGTTTTCCGGCAAGGTTGCTGAGAACGTGGACTGAATCAAGCGGAATTTTGACGCCCTTGCTCTTGTGATAACCGGCGATTGCTCCCAGGTCGTCTTCGGACAGCTTCAGATTGACCGGGCGGCCGTCGATGGTCAGGTAGTTGTTGCCAACGCGGAGCAGCGGCCAACCGCGCGGCAGTCCATCCGTTCCGCGTTCGACGGCGGGTTCCGCCATCTCCAGCAAATCAAGCGTGACAAGTTCCATATATTGCTCCTGTTTGGAAATTTGGACATGAAAAAAGCCGGGTCAAATTGACTCGGCTCGGAATTGAGGCGCAAAAAAAGCGCAAACCGTTTTAAAGTTTACGCTTTTACCTGTTTTTCAGGGGAGAAAATCAACCGGCACCAAACAAACCGGGTGGTCCGGAAGTCTGCCGCATAGTTGGAGGAGGCGAAAAATCGGCAAACCGGAATTTCCCGTCAGGGCCGCAGTGGCGGCGGTACTCTTCCTCCCCGGCTTGGTCGCATTCCGCAAAATACGCTCTGGCTTCCGCCTCCGTCTCAAACGTCCCTTCTTTCACGGGGCGCAGGGAAATAGCCAAGACATCCCTCTCCGGTTGACGTCTGCGAATGGCGTCGACGATATCGGCCTCGTTCCAGGGATGCCATGCGGAGTCCCCCAGGAACCGTTGCAGCTCCCGCGAGTAGCCATGTTTTTTTGCCAGATCGGTAAGTGTCATTGAAATGCCTCCATCTTTACCAGTATAGCATATAAATTCGGAAACTCAAGTTTTATTTGCTCATCGGTCATGTATTTTCTGATGCTGTTGATGTTCGCAATCGCTTCGCTGTAGGGTTTGGGGCCTTGGTTCTGCCGTTTGTAATACTCCTTGGTATGCCCCATGCCATGCGCGCCGTCCGAGATGGAGCCGATGGTGTCCATAACGCCGGAAATCGCATAACGCCGGTTGACATCCAGCTCGACATACTCTTTGCCGTAAAGACTTCGGGCCAGCACATTGTAAAACGCATTGGAGCCGCTTCGGGCATCCAGTTCCCGGAGTCCGCCGACACCGGCTTTCTTACGTTCGGCATATACCGCCTTAATCCGTTTCCAATCGCCGGTTACAGCCGTTTCAATTTCCGTCTTGGTCACCAATCCCTTGCGCAGCGCGACGCCGTGTATCCAATGCCCGAACTCGTGCCGGGCGCAACCGGCGCAACCGTAATGGCAGGTCGGGTCAGGATGCAGTTGCATTGTTTTACCATCCCAAGTGAGAAACGCTTCTTTGGCTTCTTTGAATACAAGTTTCGGGGGCTTGCCCAATTTGGCCAGCTTCGGTGTATAAAGCTCGGCCAGTTCTCCGGCAATCTCTCTGGAACCGCCGGCATCCAGGATTGATTGATGCCAGGCATCACGTCGCTTGTCATAGGCCGCTTCCCATTGAGCTTGACGCCTGATCCTGTGCTCTTCTGGTGTTTCCGCTTTCGGCTTCGATTCTTGAAGCGGCTTGGGAGCCGGTGCCGGTTTCGCCCGTTGTTTCAGTTTGGCTTCCGGGGCTTCCGGGAGTTTACCGCCGAACCGCAACTTGATTTGTTCCTCGGCGATTTTGCGCGTTTCCGGGTCTTCGACATCGTCGAGTGAATAACGCAACGCTTCCGCGGGGTCAAACCGGTAGCCGGATTCCGGCGTTTCAATGCGAAAGCCGGGCGGGTCAGTAGCTTCTCCTTCCTCATCCTCCACATCGCAGCGGCAATTGAAGTCCCACGGCGGGAATACGCGACGCCATATCGGGTCGGTCTTCGGGCGAATCATGCCGTCGAGCGCCGCGTGGGTCGGGCGCGCGTCGGGGTGGGCGACATACCGCCAGTTCGGCCAAATTTCCATGATGTCCGGGTCCATTCCGACTTCATAGCGCCCCACCGCGGCCGCCTGCGCAGCGTTCTGACGCAGGATCAGGTCAAGCCGGGCGGTGCTGCCGAGATTGGTGATCCGGTTGTCGTCGGGATCACGTTCGCCCGGATGCTCCCGGTCGAGCCAGCGTTTCAGCAGCGTGCGCGCTTCGGCGAGGCTGAGGTCACCGCGGCTGTGTGCATCGCTGATCCGGCGGAGCGCACGCAGAACCCGCGCCTCCGCCACCCGCGCGGAAAAGAAGCAGCGCTGCCGGAGCTGCGCGTCGACAGCGGCGGAAATGCCGCCGCTGCCAAGCGTTGTCGCGACCGACAGCCGCCGCTTCAGGTATTTATTTGCCGCCTCGTAATCCATGCTTGCCGCCTTTCTTTGTCAGCCGCCGGTCGGCGGCAACCGCCCCCGCGACCAGAGCGTCATACGCCGCTTCAGCCATCTCTTTTTCCGCTTCGTCGCTGGAGCCGAATTTTTCGCCGGAACAAACTGCTTTCAACCGGCGCTCAAATTCTTCCGCAGGCAAATCGGAATTGACCAACTCCGCCAGCTCCTCCGCCGCCGGTCCGAACCAGGCCCGCATACCGGGCGAAACGGCCCCCGCTTCGGGCAATTTGCTTCCCTCCGCCAATTGCAGCGCCGTTTCATCACCTTTTTTGTCACTTTCGACTTTTAACGCATCATTGACCGCCTCGGCCTCAGCACTCTTCAGCGTGATGGGCTGTCGGATTCCTCCAGTTGCTTCCCACGCTTTCAAAACTGCCTCGGAAACCGGTGGCAGCCTGAGCTCTTTGCGGACCATCTCCTCAATCTCCGGCGTCGCGGTCAACAGCCCGGCCCGGATTGCGACGCCCATCGCGTCGTATTTCTGCTTGAGGTTCAGATTGCGCGCCGCATCGTCCGCCTCGTCCGGTTCAACGGTCGCCGGCAGCTCTTCTGCCGCTGAGGGGGAAGCCGGTTGTGCTGCCGGGTCGGGCCGGCGCTCCAGCGTCAGGCCCAAACGCTCGCTGATTTCTGCCGGATCGGCTACCTGCAACCCGCTTTCATAAAGAGTTTTGATCATGGCCGCCAATGCCGCGGTATCCTCGCCGGCTTCGCTCTGAATGACCAATTGAGGGGCGGCGACGTCGGGACCGCAATTGTAGTGCGTCCAAACCGCGAACAAATCGCGATTGATCGTATCTTCCAGACTCCGCGCGTCGGCGTCAAGGATATCCTGGCGAACTTTGCTCTGCGCGTCCCCCTTTGAGAGGCCGGAGCTGTCGCCGCTGCTGGCGGTCTGGCCCAAAATTATCTTTGTAACCGCATCTCCGACGTATTCGAGCAACCGGAAATAGACGTCGCCGGTATTATTCGCCGCCTGCAGCAGCTCCAGCTCGGTATTGAGGCTGAAAATCCCGCCTCCGTTCGGGCCGAAATTCCTGATCAGAGAGTTGATCAGGTTCCCCTCTTTGTCGCGAGTTTTATCGTCGATTTTGGCGACGACAAAAGGCATGCCGTACCGCTCGACGAATGAAAGCAGGTCTTTCAGCGTCAGGTTGGAAAAGCAGTGCAGCCAGGCCAGCGGGCGGATCAGACCGCCGCGAACCGGGTCGGGGCCGTTTTCATCCATCGTATGAAAAATGACCTTGCCGTGCGGCAGTTCAACGCCGTTCCAGTTTTCCCGCAGCCGCAGCCGCGGCGAAAAGCTCTTGGCAAACGTAAAAAAACGCTGCTCGACTGCCCGAAAACCATAAAAGCCGACTCCGCCCGGCTTCCAGACGATTTCCGCAGCTGCGAAGCCGGGAAGCAGCGCATCGGAAAGCAGCCGGGGCAGCCGCCGGAAACTCTCCAGCCGGCCGATTTTCCCGCCGTAATCCCCGCCCGTGTTATCCAAAGCCGTTTTAAGGGCCTCCGCGGCCATTTTGGCGCGGGGTTGGCTATCTCCCGGCATAATTTCCCATTTACAGCCCAACAGCGCGTTACGGCGCACGCGAAGGGCATGCGCGACGTCGTGGCTTTTCTCCGGGAGTTCCCGGCAGAGGCGACAAAGGTCTTCGACATCGCCGCCGTTGGCCGCGACCATGATCCGGTCAATCGCTGCCGGCGTCAATCTCCGCGACACGTCGAGGGCTTCGCGGTCGGAAACCGGGTCGGGAATCATCTGCAATCCTGCCGTGGGCCGTTTGAACCGAAGCTCCGGGATCGGCCGCCCGTGTTGATCGAGTATCATGCTCAGTATCCCCAATTATCGCGGACCGGAAAGTCGTTCCAGTCCGAAGCCTGGTTGGTTAAGTCCCGTGCCGCCGGCTTCGGCGGCTCTGCCGGAATACAAAAAAATGGGCCGTCGTTGGCCGAATGCGCGTGAATCGCCAGCGCGCCCGCCCAGAAGCGGTCGCTGTGGCCGTTCTCGCCGCGGTCGGCGGCAAACCGGATGTTTCCCGCCGCGGTGGTTTCCTTTTTGACCGCCCGCAGGTCGGCGCGGAGTTTCCGGTCAAACGGTATGCGCAGATTGCCGTCCTCGAACGCCGCCCGGAACGGATACGCCAGTTCCTCTTTGACCGGAGCCGAGAACTTGACACCCTCGACCCGGTATTTGCCGAAACGCTGCGCCGCCCGCTCCGCGAACTGGATGCCCATGCCCGAAGCGTCGATGCAGCAGCGCCGCACGTTCGGCAGCTTCAGGAATGAATACAAAATCTCCTCCTGCCGGGTGAAGTCGACCTTTTCCAGCGTGATCAGCCGCCGGCACAAATGCCGCTCCCCGGCGTATTCGTTCACCCAAATCACCGTCAGGTCGTGTTCACGGCCGAGGTCGACGCCGATGTAAAGAGTCCCGGCGGCGGCAAGGTCGGACAAATCATCCGTATCGGTCAAATGGGCAGGCGTCTGCTCATATTCGCAACCCGCGATCAGGTCATACGTCAGAAATGCCGAATTGTCGTCCGCCGGAACGCACATATATTCCTGCAGAAAGCTCTCCTCGTCCGCGCAGCCCGCCTTGATGAACGTGAAGTAATCCGCCTCATCCATCTCCTGCCGCGGATCGTCCGCCGGCAGCTTGCTTTGCAGCTTGTACAAAAAGCCCTGATCAAGCGCGTCCTGCAGCGTGACGCGGTGCAGCGAAAACCCTTTGGGATTTTCTTTTTCCCGCACCTCCCGGACCAGCTCATTGAAGAAGTTGCCGCTGCCGCGGTGGGTGCTGACGATCTCCAATTGTCCGCCCCAGGTGATGCCGGGATAGGCGATGCTGTAGAGCTTGCGCGGGTCCTTGTGCAGCGCAAACTCATCGAGCAGACGGTCGCCGCGTTTGCCTGCCTGTGCGTCGGGATTGCTGGACATCGAATTGATCTTGACGCCGGAAGCGAACCGCAGCACAAACGAGGTCGAGCCGGCGGCGTCCAGCACCTGCGAGCCGAGGTCCTCGGCCCCGGCGTGCAGAATCCGGGCGAATTTCAGGCAGTCATCCAGGAACAACCGCGCCTGAATATCGTCCCGGCTGGACACCCAGCCGTCCAGCGTGGCGCTGTCGAGCGCCTTGCGCCGGGTCAGGCCGTAGGCGCTCGACCAGGAAATACCGATCTGCCGGGATTTCTCCATGATTTTCAGCCGGGCCGGATCATTGACCCACCGCGACTGAAACGGCAGCAGCAGCACGTCGCGCTGCGGAATGATTTTCGCCCGTCCCATATAGATTTCCTTTCAAATGTTGCAGGCATAGCCGCACGGAATGCCGGAAACCGGGCCCACGAAAAGTACCCGCAGCCCGGCAACGCCGGGACCCGAGGCCCGTGGCCGAAGGGTGGCAACTTTTCGGGGATCATAGCAGCCCCGCCTGTTCTTCGATTTGCCTGATCGCGTCATCGCTCAGCCCGGAGGTGATTTTCCGACTCTCCCCCGCCTCATGGAGTTGAAGTTCCAGCTCCGCGATCCGCGCCTTGAGTTCCGCGTTTTCGGCCTTGAGCCGCGCGGTTTCGTCGCGCGTCACGGTCGCCAGACTGCGGGTCAGCCGTTCGACCCGCTCGACGGCGCTTTCGCCCTCGTCCGGGGCGGCCCCGATCAGTTCGCGGATTTCGCGCGCCAGTTCGTAGCGCGCCACGTCGGTCACGCTCGAAAGCGCCCCGACGTCTTCCAGTACCCGCTGCGCGATCTGCTCGCCCTCAACCGCCGCGAATGTTTTATCGCGGCCGGCGGCATAGCGTTTGTATTCCGCGCTGCGCCAGGCGGCGGCAAGTGTGTTGTTGTGCAGCCGGTAGCCGGTCTTGGCCACGCTGGCCGCAACAGCCGGATCGGCATTGATCTGCGCCGCGGAGTAACCCTCATAGTGCAGCGCATAGACCCGATAGCGGACCTTCGCCGGATGCCAAGTCAGATTATTCCGCGGCCCGCCCATTATAACACCTCCGGTCCGAACAGAATCGGCAGCGGCGGCAGATTGCCGCCTTCCTGCTGCATTTGCAGCCGGATTCCCGGCGCGAGTTTCGCAACGCCGCCGCCGTAGCCGGGCAGCGGGTCAATCACCCGCGCCGCGGCGAGTGTATCCCACTCCTGCCGCAGCAGTTCGGGGGGCGGGTTGTCGATCATCACCGCCGGGTGGGCCGCGACCGTGTCCAAGTCTTGCGCGCCGGTGTACTCGTACAGCGCCCGGACGATGCCGCGGCGGATGCAAAACGCCTTCTCGTTTATCATGTTGTCACCTCCTGGGAAGCGGGTGTTTGATGTGATCCTGCAGCACCCGGTCAATGTTTTTCAGAAAATTATCATGCGCGGCCAGATGGGCCTCCTGACCGGCGTTGCGCTCCAGAGCGCGCGTCGTCAGGTCCGTCAATTTCTGCACCGCCCCGGTAAGGCTCTCCAATTTTACCAGAATCTCCTGAGAGCGTTCGTCTTTTATGTGGTTTTTCAGCTCCAGCTCCAGCGCCGCGACCTTCTCTTTTTCAAGCGTTTCCAACTTGGCTCCCAAAGCGGCGCGCTCCCGCCGTTCCGCGTCACGCTGTGCCCGCTCCTGCTTGAGATTGTGCTTGTACAGCGTCAGCACCAGCGCGCCGACCACGCCGCCGCCTCCCGCCGCGCTCAACGCGGCATTGATAAACATTGTCAAATCCATGAGGCCTCCCCGTCTTATTCGGGTTTAACATGTAAAAAATCAGGGCTTCCGGCGGCGGTGACTGTGTACTTATCACCGGTACACTTCCGCCGGAAGCCGCTCCTGTGGTTTTTCGTAAAATGGCGCTCCCGCCGGGAATCGAACCCGAATCGCGTTCTTGTCCGGACTGCAATTAACCATTCTGCCACGGGAGCGAAAAGACCGGCGCGGGTGGGAGAATGTCGCCCGCGCCGGAGGAAACCGGGACAACCACGACCCGGAAAGGGAGGAAAGGTCCCTCTATATATGGGGCCAAAAGGCCGTTTTTATTCACAAAAACAGATTTTTAATAATCAACTAGTTGATTATTAATATATTAAGGGGTGACACGGTTTTAGCGTGAAGCAATTACAAAATATTGAATTTGCTACATAAGCAGCATTGACTTTTTCAAAAAGTTGCTACATAGTAAAACAAACAGGAGGCGAGTATGAAATTACGAGTGGGGCCGGGGCTGCAGGATCAGCTCCGCAAGGCGAAAGCGTGGGTCGGCGATAGTGCCAATGACGTGATGCGCAAAGCAATTCGCAAATGGGACCGTCTGGGCCGTCCGGATTTGGCGACGGTCGAGGCAGGTTCAACTTATGGGGGCACAGTGATTACGGTGGACGTGCCGGCGGACATGGGCGATGCCGAGGCCCGCCGGCTGCTGGCGTGGTTCTTCAGTCAGGCGCACCTGCGCCCGCCCCGATACCGCTTCACGCCGACGTTGGTCGAGGGGAAAGATTATGAAGTAGTCGGCGGGGGAGTAAGCTAATCTGCTCCTCCTCCATTCACGCGACAAACGCGATTAAAGATGAAATCTATTCTTCTATATTTATCCCCAAATAAGTAGCTAACATGCGATCCTCAGGCAATGGCCATTTTTCTCGATACAATCTTTCCAATTGGCACTTTTTGGCTTCTTCCAGCTTGTATTTACAGCGTTCAAGTCTGTTTTGATATTCGTATTCCGAGAAATCAAAAGGTACTTTTAAGGTAAGAATTATACTTTTCCCATCGGAACGTCGAATAATCTTTACATCTTTGTAATCACCGCCGGATTCCTCAGCCAGAGAAAAATCAAATAACCCATCTAGCAGAGCAAAAATATTTTCATCAAATGGGGGGCAGTAACCTCCATTATACATGATATCTCTGCCCGGAGGAAGAACATGTTTAAGCAACGCTGCCGCGTCATATTCGGAATACTTTCCTAAAAAAGCGGCTTGAATAATAGTAAACAGGTCTTCCGCCAATTTTCGCTGTTCTTTAGAAAACGTCTTCAACCCCAATAACAAATTTCCATAATTCTCATTCTTATTTTCTTCGCTCATTCTCTTATCCCTCCCTGATTTTTTCACCAAAATTAGCGGCAACCATCGTTAGCAATCTGACTTTTTCCCGTGGCTGAAGATGTTTTACCAGCCCTGATAATTCATCAATAATCTCAGCATCTCCCACCGTCGGAGGAGATTGTTTTATCGCGGGAATATCTTCTGTGAAACAATAGACTTTTAGCTCTGGAAATAACTTTACTAACGTTTTGACCGGCATATTTTCAATTGCGTTTTGGCCGCTATTGAAACGATTGATTGTTGAGTAATCCATATCAATCGATTCCGCGAGCTTACGCATATTTCCCGCGCGTTCAATTGCTTTCCGCAAGGAGCCTTTAAGATAGTCTGAAAGTTCCATAAGCTGTGCAATAATCCACTTTTTTTTAGATAAGGTAGCCCAATAACAAGAAAAAGTCCATTTTTTTTGAGAGTTTTACTTGAAATTATGGACATATCCATTATTTTAGCAATAAACAATTATGGACTAATCCATAGTTATGAGGAAAAATATGCGCTCTCGTTTAAAACAACAGGTCGAAAAATCGGGTATGAAACAAATTGAGCTGGCTACCCTTACCGGAGTAAAAGCTAAAACTATTAGCCGTCAATGTATTGCCGGAATCAAATCAATCCGGGTTGCCAAACGTTACGCCGCAGTTCTCAACTGTAATCCGCTCGACCTAATCGAGCTTTAACAACCACCCTCCGCCGCCCGTCGGGCTATGGAGGACAAGCAAAGGAGAATTGAAACATGGACATCAATCAGAACGACACCCCGCTTACCCAACTCGAACGCGCCAAAGCGGAGGGCTGTATGGTCGCGCTCGGCATCATGGAGGCGTATCTCGACCGCGCGGCAGGCATTCTGCAGGAAGTTTCCTGCCCGGAGGCCGTTCCCGGCTTGAAGCAGGCCACGAACAAACTGTTTCAGGAATTGGCGGAAAATGCCCTGACGGCTTCCGCGGAAACTATGGGAATTGTCCGCCGCAACAGTACCACTGTCAACACCGAAAAAGCCATTGAGGTCGGAATCGGCATGACTCTGAAAGTCAGTGCGTTCCGTGCGTTTCTGGCACAACTTCAGGTTGTATCTCCTTTCGCGCAGGAGGGCCGGTAATCATGGAAAAAATAATCCGCGACCTGCGTAAATTACAGAAACGGTTGCCGAACCGCCGTGACGTCAATGTGATCGAGCGGGCAATCCGGGAACTCAATCAATCTCTTCCAGACCGTTGCATGTCCGCATCAGTACATCACACGCCAGCAGGTAAGCGCCGGCCGCATTTTCCCGGTAGCCGCCGCTCAGCGGAACGGCACGCCAGTCAAGGGCCTCATACAGGTTTGTCGCCATATTTAACGCGCCGATGGCCAACGCCGCCAAATCCGCCGCGTCATGAACCGGCAACGCCGTCAGAGCTCGCTTTTGCATCGCGGGTGTTTTGCGCAGAAATGCGGCGACTTCTTCGCGCCGCCTCACCAGCTCCGTCAGGCGTGTCGGCAACGTGTCGATACGCTCGTAAACACCCTCGGCAAACTCCTCAGTCGGCAAAGCGGATTGAATTTGACTGCGGAACGAACGGAATTCCCGGATATAACCTGAATTGCTCATTGAGTCTCTCCCTTTCTGTGACTGACTTCAATTTAGCACCCGAAACCATGAAATGCAAGGAGGATCGCTAATATGCCTATGTATGATATCATCCTGCTGTCCGTGCCGTTTGTGTTGGCGGGGCTGGCCCTGCTGATTCATGGGATTAACCTGGGACTGATCCTGCTGCAGCGGCGTCGCTGCAACGCCTGCCGCCGGATGGCTTGCAAGTGGAGGGTTCGCTGATGCGCCGTACCGCTGCACAACTGACTGCGCCGCTGCCGATGGCACTGCCGCGCGCCTGTCGGCGGCTCTCCAAGTTCGAGCGCTCGCTGCTCTGCCGGGCAATTGATATCGCGTGGGGATGCCAGCAGACTCCGCTGGCGGCCGCGGAATATGTGACGCTGATCGAAATTCAAGGCAAGCTCAATGCCGCGCTTGGCGTCAAATCGCAGTTTTCGGACTGCGAAAAGCGGTTGCTCTGTCGCATGATCGACGTCATCTGGAAGCGCCCGGTTGCACCGCTGCGCGCTTCCGACCTGACCATGCTGGCCGGAATACAGGGCCGGCTCGAACCGCGAGGGGGCTGCTGACGTGGATCAGTTTGAAGTCATGAGCGAGCTTTTCGCAGACCAGTCGAACTGGGTGGACATCAGGCACTATCCGTCGACCGTGACCTGCCGCCGGATGCTGCGGCTGGCCGATTTTGCGGCCGCCGATCCGGCGCGCTGGAGCAGTTGCCGGATGGCGTTTGAAGTGCCGGAGCTGTCGCGCCCGGAGCTGGCCGTGGCCCGCGGTGTTTCCGTCCGTACCCTGCAGCGCCATCTTGCGCAACAGGATTTGAGCGACGCCGGGGACTTCACCGACCGCGAGCTCGACGGAGAATGCCCGGAGTGGCTCCGGACAATCCCCGTCCGGTTCGACGTCGGGCGCGTTTCCCGGACCTGGCGTTATGCGACCGCGCTCTGCACGTTCGCCGCTACGCAGCCGGAGCGGTGGCGGGTTCTGCGCCTGGCGTATGAGTGCCCGGAGCTGTCGCAGGAGGAATTAGCCGAGGTTGCCGGGGTAAGTCAGCCGACCGTCTGCCGTTACCTGCAGCCGGTGCGGCTGGTGGTTGACGAAAGTTTTAACGACCTTGAGGTCATCTATTAACGCCCTCCGGGGCAGAAAGGATCATTATGGAAAAACAAGCGTATTATTTCGCCCGGATCGAAGTCGCGGTCGAAGGACTCCGCGCCGGTGTCAAGCACCCGGCCATGCACGAGCTGCTCGACATCGTCGACGAGGCGCGTTACTGCCTTGAAGGGCTGGCGGTGCCGCCGCCGATGGTACTGAATACCGCGACCGGCGAAGTTTCCGCCTTGCCGGAGGCGGAGAAGGCTCCCGGCAAACGCCGCGGCCGACCGGCCAAGACCGCCGGGCCGTACAGTGCCGCGAGCAAGAAACAGGAACGTGCCGAGCGCGCCCTGATCGCCGACCTGCAGGAGGTGATCGACCGGGCCGGTTGCACGAACATTCCCGACGCGATCGCCGAGCTCCTGCAATGCGACGTGCAGCCGGGCGTGATTCTCCGTTTGATCGGCTGCACGCTTGAGGAGTTCGCCACCCTGCGCGACGGCGAGGCCGATGCCGAGCTTGCCGGGAAGTTCCTCGCGGTATTCAAGCTCAAAGGCGAAAAGGAGGCGTGACGATGGCGAAATTCAATACAGCGGAGCGGGCTGCGATCACCCGCGAAGAGTTCATCGAAAGACTGCGGGCCTGGGCTCCGGGAAAGCTGAAGGTCATGGCCGCCCAGGCGGAACGCGACCGGCGGATCGCCGAGGCCACCAAAGCCGCCAACGACAAATTTCAGCTCACGGCCGGCGCGCTCAAAGCGGCGGTTGACGCCGAGGAAACCGCCCTTGAGGCGCTGATGGACAAGCACCCGGAATGGTTCCCCGCCGGGGCGCGCAGCATCGACGTCGGCAACGCCGTCGCCAGCTACCGGACCAACCCGCCGAAAGTGGAGGTCGTCGACGCCAAAGCATTGATCCAATATTCAGACGAATCCGGGCTTGACCTCTACGTGTACAAATTCAGCGAGGACAAAGCCCAGCTTCGGAAGCTGCTCAAAAAGCAGGAGGTTCCCGGCGCGCGGCTGGTGGTCAGCGAAACCGCGAAGGTCGAGGCCAAAGCCGACAACCTCAACGCCGAGCAGGCCGGGAGGGGGTGAGCCTGGATGAGCGATACTTGTGACATGTTACAATCATTGATCGACCGGGTTGCGGCCGGCGAGGAGGTCGGAGCGAGCGTGGAAGAATTGACCGCGTTCGGAGCCGGGCTGGTCCGGGTGAACGCGAAGGTTCGCCAGACCATCGCCGTCCTGATCTGCGAGGGGAAGCGCTTCTTTGCCGATCCCGGCGAGTGGGTCCGGTGGATCGACGAGAATTTCGCCCCGAACGATCATAGCGACCGCTGCCACCTAGTCGACATCGGCAATCTGCTGATCGGTTTGCGCAATCGCGGTACTTGTGACATGTTACAATGTTATCGTGCCATCTTCCCGCTCGATTGCCACAAACAGCTCTCCCTCTGCCGGATCGCCCGCAAACGCGGCCTCGACGAAATTCCTGCGTTTCTCTCCCACACGCCCGGCTATGCCAAGATGAAGCGCGACGCCTTCCGCGCCGCCGTCGCCGCATGGCTGGAAGAGGAACCGAAGGAAAGGCCCGAACAGCCCTCTCTGCCGGGGTTTGACGACGCGCTCGATACGTTCAGCCGGCTGGATTCGGGCGCGCTCAGGGAGGCGGTCTGCGACCCGCAAAAGGCCGCCCACAGTTTGCGCGCCGGCATCGGCCTCCTGGGTGCCGCGCTGGCCTATGAATTGAACCAGGACGCCCCCGACACCGGAACACTGCAGATGACCCGCGCCGCGCTGCTGGCGGAAGCCCACAAAATCGAACAACGCCTCGCCGAGTTCGGCGAGCTGGAATAAGGAGAATCGTTCCCGATGGATGCGCTCGACCTTTTCGACCGAATCGCCGCTGTGCCGGCGCGCCGGACCGTGCCGGACCGCGCCGCGGTGCGGCAGGAGCTTGCAACGACCGCCCGGCAGCTTCCCGCCGCGCCCGCCGGTCCGCGCGAACTCCCCGAAAAGTTCCGGCTGCGCCGCGATGAAAAGTGGCAGTTCTGCCGCGATGTGGTCGACCTTTGCGAGAGCCGCAAACTGTCGCAGCAGCAGGCCGTCACGCTGCTGCTTTCGACCGCGCCCGACCGTTTCCGCCTGATCAAACCGACTTACTCGAACCTGCGCCGCTGGCTCGGCAAACTCGGCAGCTATTGCGCCCGCAACGGCAAGCGCGAGTACAACTTCGACAACATCGACGCATTGGCTGATGAGTATGTGTTCGGCAACCAGCCGAAGCGGTTCGACGAGGTCGTATTCAAGATTTTCTGCGGGATGTACCTGACCCCGAAATGTGTGCCGTTTTCGGTCTGCTATCGCGAAACCAAAGCCCTGTTTGCGCGGGAGTACCGCGAGGTGAAATTCCCCTCTCCGGCGCAGATTAGCTACCGCGTCAAGCAGCTCGATCCGCTGATCGTCAACTGTGGCCGGTACGGCATCGACTATGTGCAGAACCATTCGCTTTACATGCTGATCCGCGACTGGAGCCGGGTCCGGCCCGGTCAATGCTGGTTTGCCGACTCCCGCCCGTTCGACCAGTTGATCCGGGTATCGGACGGCAAGGGAGGCTGGAAAGCCGCGCGCCCGAATGTGACCTATGTAATGGACGCCGCGAGCTGGTTCTGCGTGGGGTTCGACGTGACCGGCGAAAGCGTCGACAATGATATGATCCGCAACACCTTCGCCCGCGCCTGCTGCGAACATGGCCGCCCCGAAATGTTCTACGTCGACAACGGTTCCGACTACAACAAGGCGGGGTTCTCGCAGCCGATCACGATCGAAGGCCGGGAATACAGCATCCTGCAGGCGCTCGGCATCCACCTGACCACCGCCCGCCCGTACAGCGGACGCAGCAAAACCGTCGAGCGCAGCTTCCGCGATTATTCGATCGACTTCGACAAGCGCCAGCCATCCTATCTCGGCAATTCCCCGGCAACCCGCCCCGCCTCCGCCGAGCTCTATTACACCCCCGAAGGCGTGAAGCTGCTGCCGAGCCTGGAGCAATTTTGCGAAATGCTGCGCGGCGAGTTGGACCGCTATCACAATACGCCGCGCGGAGGCCGCTTCAAGGGCCGGACGCCGCGGGAACTCTGGAACGCGCCGAACCGTCTGCGCCGCGCGCCGCTGTCCGACCGGGAGCTGCACCGCGCGCTGCTGCTGCCGCTGCCGAAACCGCGGCAGGTCCACCGCGGCGGCTGCGTCGACATCGCCCGCGTTCGCTATTACGCGCCGGAGCTGGAACGTCTGACCGGCGGCAAGGTGATCGTCAAGACCAGCTATCTGGAGCCGGGCCGGGTGCATGCGTTCGACCTCAAAGGCAACTATCTGGCCGAGTGCACCGCGCAATGCACGACGCATCCGCTGGCGACCGTCTATGGTGACGATGAGGACAAGCGTATTCTTTCCGAACAGCTCGTGATCGCGGGCCGCCAGCGCCGGGAGCTGCTCGACCGTTTCGCCGAAACCACCGGCCACCTGGCCGGGCTGTCGATCGAGGAGATCAAAACGCTGACCCGCGCCGACCTCGAATCCGGCAAGGCCCGCGTTACCGTCCTTTCCAAAAACAAGGTCAAGGCCGGAGATCACAACCTGAAACTGGTCACCACTCCCGCCGCTGCGGAAGCGGCCGCCACGCTTGGGCTTCCCGCCCCGGCTCCGGCCCCGCTTCCTGCCGCGCCCC
>ERZ1034915.629-NODE-629-length-23161-cov-15.951268_pt1 | contig 23161 bp, 18 predicted proteins | sample MGYA00520592_ERZ1034915 | MGnify/ENA primary metagenome ERZ1034915 (study PRJEB33766, sample SAMN09781787) | gut metagenome | biome: gut microbiome | host: Homo sapiens | place: Madagascar | study: EMG produced TPA metagenomics assembly of the PRJNA485056 data... | reverse complement strand
CTTTATTTGTCTTTGCTCTAAGATGTGGTTATACAGATACAGTATTAAGCTGCTCAATAGTTATCTTGGTTATTCTTATCTTTACAGCTTTATCTTATGTATTTACAGAAAAGAGAAAAGTTGACTACAGATTAACTCTTACTCTCTTTTTACTTTGCTTTATATCTTACTTTTACTTTCATCATAATGAAGGTAAGAATTACCTTTCAAACTATATGACTCCTGAATTAGAGGATTTGCTAATTGAAAAGCAATATATACCATCAATTGCCTTTCAAAAAGGTAACCAAGAAGTATGGCATTATGGACTGCAAACAGAAACACCTAAGATCTTCTTTGTTGGAGATTCTAATTTAGGTCATTATATATGGTACTTAAGAAACGAAAATAAGACCGCCGTGTACACTCTAGCTCGTGCTGGCACATTAGCTTACGGAAAATACTTTACATACCTACAAACATTGGATTCAGATTCATTAGAAGAAAAATCTAATTACTATGATTTGTACAAATCAACTCTCAATATGTTGAAGGATGGCGACAAAGTTATTTTTTGCAATCGTTGGGAGATCTTTTATGAAATATACTGTACTAATAATAAACTACCAAAAGATGACAATTCATTAGAAAAATATGTAAACGAAGTTATAACAGAATTAAAAGAACAAATTCAACTACATCCAAAGCTAAGCTTCTATATTGTTGGTACATCATACGCTCCTAATTTTCCTTCAATTATTTTAACTAATATTGAGATTAGTGATTCTAAAGTTAAATACCTTATAAACAGCAAAAATGCAAAAATATTACAAAATTACAAAGATAGAAAAATAGAGCTGATAAATAACAAGCTTTCAGAGTTCTGTGAATCTACACCGAATGCCAAATTTATCGATAGAAATGTTCCTCTTGTAACAAAAGATGGGTTATTGCTTTGTAGTGGCAATGTAAGTCTTTTTCATGATCCTGCTCATTACACCCAATTAGGAGGAGCATTCATTGCTAAATACATTATGGAGCAAATAGAGAAGTAAACCAAAGAACTATTGCTCACAACAATTAAACTCAAAATCAATGAATATAAATTGGATCCTTAAAAAAATGCAACAAAAAAAGTACAGAGTTGATCTTGATTTACTCAAAGGACTTGCAATTATTAGTGTAGTTCTCTACCATTTTTTTTCATTACTAAATGCAGACTACATAACTAATGTTCATCTTTTTGATGGTGGATTTTTAGGTGTTGACGTATTTTTTGTGATTTCAGGTTTCTTGGTAGCTAAAGGACTAAACTCACAATTCGCTCAAGGAACATTTTCTCTGATAGAATTCTACAAAAAGAGAATTGCAAGAATTCTACCTCCGTTCTTAGTTGTTTGCATCTTTTCGCTGGTATTAGGGTATTTTCTTGTTTTTCCTGAAGTATACAAAGAACTTTCAAAAGAAATAATCAATTCGCTCTTATTCAAAGTTAATTTTTATTTTGCCCATAATGGTGGTTACTTTTCATTAAGCTCTTCAGACAAAATTCTGTTACATATCTGGTACATAAGTATTCTGATTCAGTTTTACATTCTGTACCCTATTATCTATAAACTTATAAATATCTTCCTAAGAAATAAAAACAGCGCAATTGCTGTAACCATACTTTCTTCAGCATTATTTATTCTCGCAATCATTCTACAACATAAAGATAGTAGCTATCTATTAACTCAAACAAGAATTTGGGAATTATTTTTTGGTGCATGTTTAAGCTTTTACATCAATAACGTAAGACTTAAAAATTTATTAAATTTTAATAAAGGAAAAACAATACAAAAGGTTCTGTTTACATTAGGACTATTCTTAATAATAGTCTCAATTTTTACAACAAATCTTACTAATGGTCAGTGGTTAGTACCAACATCTATAGCAACTGTTATTGGTACAATGCTTATCATTTTATGCAATTTAGACATAAATACAAAGTTAGTGTCACCATTTACTTTTTTAGGAAAATCATCTTACTCTCTGTATCTTTGGCATTGGCCGGTAATCATTTTTATCTTAAAGTGCAAATACACTAACGACATTTCTCTAATTTTGACAATTGTATTTGCAGTTTCTTTATTTTCATATCTATCATATAAATTTATTGAGACGTCTAAATTTACCAACAATATTTTTGTTAAACACCACATGTACATTCCATTATACGCGTTGCTACTATCATCAGCATGGCTAATGAATCATAATGATGGAGCTAATTATCTTTCAAAGTTCATGAACAATGAAATTAAGATAATGGTTAAAGATGGACCAATACTTGATGAAAGATATACCCCTCACAATGTTCTTTCATTAAATGGAACATCAGTTGAACAAATGGGTGATCAGAAACTAACACCTCAGATATTTTTTGCAGGCGATTCTCACTTAGAGCACTTTGTTTATTTCTTGAAGAATATCAACAAGACACCTGTATATGTTCTCTATATGAGAGGTGTCCTTGCATACGGTGATGAATTTACAAATTTAAATGCACAGATAATCATGGGTCCAAAAGAAAGAAAAACTTTCAATTCATTATTTACTCAAATGCTTTCAAAACTTAAAGATGGCGACAACGTCGTGTTATCTAATCGATGGGATGGATATGCCATGTTCTACTACAAAGAACATAATCTTGAGCATAATGATAAAAACTTCAATAAGTTTATAGATGCTATGATTTCTGATCTACAACAAGTGGTTAGAAACTATCCAAATTTAAAGTTTTATATACTAAGTCAAGGAATTACTCTTAATGACAAGATCTTAAATTGTCTTAAAATTAACCTAAATGACTCCATTTTGAATAAAGTTCTAGACAGTAACGAATGTAAAGTAAGTAAAGACTATCAAGCTATAACCAGAATTACTATAGATCATGCTCTATATGATTTAGAAAAGAATAATAGAAACGTAACAATTATCGATAGAAACAAAGCAATAGAGCTTGGCAATGGCTTTTACAGAACGGTTGATAACAATGTGCCATTATTCTTTGACCAGAATCACCTATCTTCACACGGTGGCGAAGTTATAGGTGAGTACATTATGAAGACTATCAACGAAAAGAAATAGTAACGATTTTGCTTGATGCTGTAGGTCTGATCTTGTTAGTTCATATTGTTAACAAGGTTCTGATATTCGAATAAAGCGAAAAGCAACACAGCAGTGAAATGAGCTTATTCAAATTTTGTTTATTACAAACAGATCTTCTATTTTCAAAAATTATCATACATGATACAACAATGATGATTTCACTGAAGATAGAAGGTCTACTTAAAGATGCAAACACTGTTGGAGAAAATCCAACACTTGCCCTTAACATATTGGCTAGAGCAAATAAGCAAATAAGGACTGTCTTGACTTTGTAGTTAAATCCGGCTTTTACAATAAGAAATAAAATTAAAAAATCAAAAGACAGTAAAAGTAGCAAAGACACTAAAGGAAAATCATAGATAAACGTTCCATCTAACAACACCCCAGCAGCTTTCATATTCATTCTGACTGGCAATCTTAAAATCAAATAAATAATGACGAGAATTGCCATTACCATCCACAATTTCTTTTTGTATAAGAAAAACAGAATTGCTGTTAAAAGGACAAGAAAGAAAGGTTCAGAAAAGTTTAAAAAGTATAAAGTTGAAGATATCCCCAAGTATACCTTATTAAAAAAGCTATAGTCAGAAAACTCAGGCATCCATTTAGCTGTTTCTGCAACCAATCTTAAGTGATTGCCAGGACACAAGGCACAGTTTAAAAGTCCGAGAATTGATAGAAATAGAACTACAAAAGCTAAAGACTTATGCTTATTTTTAATTACTAATAAAGATGAAAAAATAACCAATATCAAAGACATTTGCTCATGATTTGAGGCAATAATGCTGCAGATAACTAATGCTATTGCAATGAACAATGAAGCTCTTTCATCTTCTAACAAAACTCCAACAATAAAGATCCCTAACACAGCAGGATAGTAGTAATTTACTGTTGTTGCAACTAAACCTGCTGATTCAAAATTGTAAAAAGGGAAAAGAGATAAGAACAGCAATACCAAAGATAAAGACAAGTCTTTAAAAATCAGTTTTAATGAGTAGACATTTAATAAAACAAAGGCAACTGACACCACTCTAAAGACATAATCATGCTTGCATAAAAATGGCAAAACGCTTTCTAATAAGACTCTGCCAGACCATGTCATATATCTTTCATTTATCAGCCAATTTAATGAAAATGACTGCTCCTTAAAATAAGTTACGTCATCGTTACTCAAAGGGACAAAAATGAAAAAGGATAAAGCAATTACTACAGACAAAATTGCCATTAGTCTAACTACGTTACCTAGAAAGACATCTGTGTTCTTATTTAGAAAAAGATCAGTATTCAATTAAATTTACTCTGATAATTGTTTTATGATTGAGTGTGACTGTTCTAGTCACTACATGATTCAATTTACTTTTTAAAAACTTATATAGTTTAAAATGAACTTATGTAAATTTACATAAACAAAATACGATAACAAAATAGATATTTTGCTACGATTTACATTGCTTTGCATTAAAGCATAGCCTGCACATATGATAAATAGACTTTGAGAGAATATAGAAGTTCTAACTCCTGAAGCAAACACAGTTGGAGACAGACCAATAACTCCCCTTAAAGCAAATGCTAAAAGGATCATCACTATAATTACAACTCGATTTTGAATAGAGAGATTTAACTTTAAAGCAATCACTAGTAAGGCTATTACATAAGCAAAAAATATGATTACTGTAAATGATGGAAAGCTATTAAGCCAGGTTGCATTTTCTAATAAATCAGTTGACTTAAATACCTTTCTTAAGATTTCTTGACAGAGACTTAAAACAATCAATGATGTAATTGCCCATCTTAACTTATTAGTAAGACAAAGAACTAGAACTACCAGACAAAACACAAATGGTAGATTATTATGATAGCAAAGATTGAAAAAAGTCGTGGTTACACCCATATACATTTTTTCAAAAACAGAAAAATCGGCAAACTCTGGCATCCAATTTTGCATTTCCAAAGACATTCTTACAGAGTTTCCAGGAGACATAAGTATGAAAACAAGACTTAATATAGAAATTACCAATGTCTCTAAAGCTATGGGATTGAGATTCGGTCTTGATTTAATAAGAGCGAGTACTGAGAATGTAAAGATAACCACAACGCATTGTTCATGGTTACAGGCAAAAATTCCAGTAATGAGGATTACAAAAGACAATAACAAATTAAGTTTACAGTTACTGTAGATTGCAGTACATAAAAACAATGCAAGAACAATTGGAAAGTAGTAATTCAAAACAGTAGCAGCAAAGCCGGCTGTTTTCATTTCATAGTAAGGTAGCAAGGAAATAAAAGCAAAACAAAATAGCAAATGTATTAGAGAATTTCCTTTTAATAACTTTAATAGAATAAATGGGGATACTAACAGAAATACTATACATGTTATTTTTAGCAATAATGAATGGTCCACAAAGAATGGGATTAAAACGTCAATAAAGACTCTGCTAGACCATGCTAAATAACGTGTATTTATAATCCAGGACCAAGTAACATTAACTGTCTTAAAATAAGCAAGATCATCGCCTGATAACTCTGACTTCCAAAAGTATGAGATTAAAAAAGCAAAGGAGATTACAGTTAAAACAAGTAATAGAGCTTTAACTGTTTTTTGAAAATACTTGTTTGAATACAAAGATTCTGTATTTTTTAATAGAACAAACATAGCTACTCTTTTTCAATCTCATCCATTAAATATTTACCAACTAAAACACCGCCTTCAGAAGAGAAATGAGCTTCATCAAAGAACAGAGGAATTCCTTTATCTGAATAAGTTCTGTAGAAACCATTATTTAACTCAAGAGGTTGGTTTCTTTCAATAAAATGCAGGTTTTTATACTTCTTAGTTAATTCTTTGAAGGTATCATTCAAAGAATTTACCTTATCATCAAAATAATTCTTTGTTGATTTACACTTATCTGTGTTGAGTAAGTTCTTTAAGAAACTGTCTTTTAAATCAATTTTCAGACAAGCTACAACCTGATTACTTACTAAAATACCTTCACCTACAATGTAAAATTCTAATTCAGGATGTAGTGCTATTTGTTCTGTAATATCCTCAACCAAGATTTTTACATACTTTGGAAAGTTATAATCCTTATTTCTAAGATTGTTATCTAATAAATATTCTGTATAGTAAAGGTCCCATCTATTTGCTAAAACCACCTTATCTCCAGGCTTGAGCTTGTTCAACATTTTTTTATACAAATCATAAAATGTTTGTCTTTCTTTCAAACCAATAATTGATTTTACCTTGTTATTAGCAAAGTGTTTTCCATAACCGATTGTAGCTTCAGACACCATAGAATAAACAGGAACTTTATTGATATTTTCTAAATAATAGTTGTAATGCTCATTATGGCTGTCACCTATAAAAAAGATGTGAGGAGTTTCTGTCTGTAAGCCATAATGCATCACATGAACATTATTTTTTTGCATAAAAATAGATGGTTGATACTCTTTTGGCAGTTCTAAACTTTCATTTACCATCATCGAAAGTTCTTTTACCATGTACTTTTTCAAGTAATTACTACCTTCTGTTTTAGTGATTCCTAAACCTGAAAGATATGCTAGTACGAATAAGAGTAAAGCAAATTTAAAGTTAAACCTTACCTTCTCAACATATCTATAGCTTACAAAAGAAACAAATGTAAGCACTAAAAGCAATACAAGAAGATTAGATAAGGAAATAGACAAATCAAGTCTTAAAGCAAAGATAATTAAAGGCCAGTGCCAAAGATAAATTGAATAAGAAGACTTACCAATGTATTCAAAGTAAGATAACTTTAAGATTGAGTTATTTGTATTTAGTGCTAAAACTAATAATGTAGCAATAACAGTTAAAAGTGAAACGTATGGAGTCCAAGAATTCACGCTATAAAGAGGAACTAAAAATACTGAAACTATGACAAGTAAAAAGGAGAAAAGCTGCAACAAAGATGCACTGGTAATCTTACTTACAACTCTAGATAAATTTGATGAAAACAGGCATAAAGTTGCTCCTGCTAGCAATTCCCATAATCTAAATTCAGTTAATAAATAACCATTCTTTGAGCAAAAAAAAGGATAAATCAAAGACAGAATAAAAAGAACCAATACATTGTGCTTAAGATTATTTGAGCCAAACAGCTTGTTAAACAAGACAATAACTAATGGCCATACAATATAGAACTGGAAAGTAATACAAAGGTACCAAGTATGAAGCAATAGTTTTCCAGATGAATCTAGTGAAAAATATCCGCCATCTTTAGAAAATCTGTAATTTCCTAAAAGAGTCAAACACTTTTTGATTTCAAGTCCGAGTTCTTTATAGATTTCAGGAAAAACTAAGAAATATCCTATAGCAACAACCACAATCATCATTACAGCTAACGGAGGCACGATTCTTTGAAAGCGTCTAATATAGAAATCTTTAAATGAAAAATCAGATTTAGTTAACTTGTAACAAATGCCAGATGTTATCAAATAGCCTGAAATCACTAAAAATATATCAACACCGACATATCCACCGCTAAATAAAGATACTGATGTCAACATACTTGCATTAGTAAGGTCAAAGAAGTGATACAAAACTACAGCCATAATGGCAACAGCTTTTAGTAAATCAACATCATGACGTAGAATTTTAGGCATATACACTTTTCCAAATTTACAATTTCGTATGTTAGTCTTACTCAACAATACGATATTTCTTAACTCAATTTCTTCAATTGTTCTTCAATTTTATAATAACTTGCTACAAGGTAAAATTTCTTTCTACATTAACTAACAGAACAATATCAGGCTTTGCTTTATCAAATACAGGTTTTAAAGGATGAGTATATTTGCTAAAACCAGGAACATGAATTACCTTATAAAAGTAATCTGACAGGTAGCTCTTTAAAGCATATCCATAAGAATCAGATAAAAGCAAAACAGTTCTTTTATCTTTAGCATTCTTATTAACGATTAAAGTACCAAAATATGGTTCTTCAAAGTTTAAATTGGTATTAGATAAAAGCTTATCAGTATTGAAATCGTAAACTTCGACTACAGGCAAGTTATCGCGAGTAACTTTCACCTCATCTAAATAACCTGTTTTAGGCTGTGCGATGTTTCTGACAAGATCGCCATTTTCATGTTTTGAAAATGAAAGGTGATAGTCATAAGGCTCATAATTATCAACCAAATATGGCATAAAGTAATCAAACGCTACCTTTGCACCAGCTAAATTCCAATGAGTGTCATCTGTATAATACAGAGCTTTTCCTTTAAGAGTAGATTTAGCATTTCTTAAAGCATCATAAGGATCAACAAGCGTAAAACCTTTATCTTCAAATACCGCCTTGAATTTAGAAAACAGTCTGTATTGACCTGGTTTTCCAAAATTAGGATCCATATATTCTGGATAAATTCCGTGTTTATCTGGACCTACAATCACGTACAGAGGTGCATTAGATAATTGAGTTAACTGTCTTAAAAAAGGAATTTCCTTTTCATTTACATACTTTTCATAGGGCATTTCATCAACAGGAAATGTGTGCTGTTTATATACATTAGTAAGCGAAGCATCCAAGAAAAATAACCATCCATCAAGACCTGCAATTGAAATTTCACTCTTATCAAACTTAAAAAAAGAAAAGTAATTATTAAATACAGGGAAAAACTCTTCTTCGAATTTAACTTTATAAAAAATTCTGTCAGTTACATATTTTTGTAAATGTGAAAAGAAGTGAGTTTTTCCAAACTCAGGAAAAGCAGTGATGTTTCGATTCTCACCTTTTAAAACCAAATCACTAGGTGTTGTAATCATTCCTGCGACAGGGATAAAAAAGACTAATAAAAGTAGAAAAATTCTAATTATCTTCATCTTGTTTCAAACCTAGAAATTAAAATAAATGAATGGATTTTGAGCACCAAAATACATTACAAGAATTGACAGAATAAACAGCACCGAGTTAAAACTATATGTAAGAGTGCTTATAGATGCTTCTTTTGAATTTGAGGAATCAAATTTCTTAATAGTAATAAATGAAATTATTATACCTGCTACAAATGCAATATAGTTAAGTACTTTGTATGAGCAGATGTTTTCATTACCAAAATTGTTGATTCCAAACATTACTGACAAGTAATCTACAGCCTGTGTAAGATTTTCAGCTCTAAATATTACCCAACCTATTAAAACTACAAATACAGCATATAAATGAGTCAATATAGAAGGAATTCTCTCAAGTACTTTACCTAAAAACAATCTTTCTAAGATCAGGAACAGACCGTTATAAAGTCCCCATACTACAAAGGTAAAATTTGCTCCATGCCATAAACCGCATAAGAAGAAGACTGTAATTAAATTAAAGTAAATACGGCTTGTTCTTACTCTAGATCCACCTAAAGGTATATATACATAATCTCTTAACCATGATGATAGTGAGATATGCCATCTTCTCCAAAACTCTTTAATCGATCTGCTTTTGTATGGACTCATAAAGTTTTCAGAGAATCTAAAGCCAGCCATCGCAGCTAAGCCAATTGCCATATCTGAATATGCAGAGAAATCAAAGTAGATCTGTAGCATATAGGCGATAGCTCCAACCCAGGCATCTAACATTGAAATATCAGTAATGTTGTAAGCAAAAGCAAGATCTGCCATTGGTGCGACAGAATTTGCTATCAGGATCTTTTTATTTACACCTAGGATAAATCTATATAAGCCATAGTTAAATAAGTTTGAATCATAGGTTCTATTATCTAAATCGTCAATTACTTGCTTAAATCTAACAATAGGACCAGCGATTAGATGAGGAAACATAAAAAAGTAAGTCAAAAAGTTTATAAACTTACTTTTACCGTTTAACTCACCTCGACTTATATCAATAAGATAGCTTACTGCGTGGAATGTAAAGAAACTGATACCTAATGGTAACGCTCTGTGCTTAAAGTTATTGTTTTCAATAGCACCACAATCTTGTAGTAGAGATATTAGCCAATACGCGTATTTATAAAAAACTAAAGCTAGTATGTTTATAGAAACAAAGATGATGAGTAATACTCTTTTACATAACTCACTTTTAGATTTAGATACCTCTATGATATAGCCAAATAGATAATTTAGAAGTCCATACCAGATAAGTACTGTAAAGGAACTGTTATCACCGTCGAATGAGTAAAAGAAAAGGCTGACACAAATAAGAGAACAGTTTCTAATCAGATTCTTTTTTTGAGATAAGAAGTCAATTACTAAAAAAAGAGGAAATATAAAAAAGATAAAAGGTAAACTTGCAAAAACCATCTTTTCTCTCAAATTATTCTATTAATCTTCTACAACTTTTTAGTTAAAACTCATGTTTGAACCAATCTATTCAGTTAACAAATAAATCTGTTTAATTATACCTGTTTCTAACCTTATTGGTTAAAACCTAAAGTAGATGAAAGGATTATATGTTGAAGACGCAATAAAAGCAGTGCACACTAAAAAGAGCACTAACAAAATAAAATCATAACCATAAAGCAGAATGCCCTTACCAGAAGCTGTTTTTTCAATCATTCTTGAACAAACAGGAGTAGATAAAACAATGCCTGCAATAATAGCTACTAATGGAATTGTATCAACATAGTACTGCAGAGTGTACAGTTCATTCTTTACATCAATAAACCCTAACATATTCAGCATATACTGTACTGCATAAGTCAAATCATCTGCTCTAAATAAAACCCATCCAAAGATAAAAGCTAGGATACAATAAATATGTAAAATTGCATTCTTATATGCTGACCTTTTACTGTCTTTATTAAGACCAAAGTATCTTTCTGTAATAATAAAGAAAGCATTCCATAATCCCCAAACCACAAAGTTCCAACTAGCTCCATGCCATACACCGGTTGCAAGGAAGACAATGAACAAGTTTACATATGTTCTTCTAGAACTTATCCTATTACCACCTAAAGGAATATATAAGTACTGCTTAAACCATGTTGATAAAGAAATATGCCAACGACGCCAAAATTCAGTAATCGTCTTTGAAATATAAGGATAATTGAAATTCTCTTTAAACTTGAAACCGAAAATATGACCTAAGCCGATGGCCATATCGGAATATCCTGAAAAGTCAAAATAGATCTGCAAAGTATATGAAATAGCGCCAATCCAAGCAACTGAAGTTGAGATGTTCTCAGGGTATTGAATAAAGATCTTATCAGCTATCTCTCCACAGGTATTTGCAATCAGCATTTTCTTAGACAGACCAATAATGAATCTTTTAACACCATAGATAAGATCATAAAAATAAACTTTTCTACTATCAAGCTGCTCACAAATTTCCTGGTACTTAACAATAGGACCTGCGATTAACTGAGGGAATAAGGTAATAAAGAGAGCTAACTTGAAGATATTCTTTTGAGCCTTAGCTTCTCCCCTATAGATATCGACTAAATAAGATAGTGATTGGAAAGTATAAAAAGAAATACCTAAAGGAAGAACTACTTTTACTAGATCAAAGTTAACTTTAAAAACGTACCCGATATTTTCAACGATAAAATTGAAATACTTAAAATAACCTAAGATAGATAGATTTAATAAAATTCCTGCTGTTAATACCAGTTTACTTTGGAGAGAAGTGCGGTTATTACAACTTTCAATAAGTATACCAACGACATAGTTAATTAGAATGGTAAACAACATTACCAATAAGAATCTTGGTTCTCCCCAGGCATAAAAGGTAAGTGAGGCAAACAATAAAACAGTATTATTTAACTTCTTTGGTAAAACAAAGTAAATTACACAAAGAATCGGCATGAAGACATATATAAATGTCATGGATGAAAATAACATTTAATCTATTCCAGTTTTATTTGTTAAGCATCATCATTCTTTAATTAAGCAACAACGCTATTAAAATTCCAAATTAACCTTAAGCTTACTCTAAGACAGCAGATATCAGTTAATTACCCGTAGTTATTTTTTTTCAAGCTCACTCATTACAGCGTTGGTAAAATAAGCTACTACTACATAATCAACTTTCTTACCATTAAGATCTTTATCTACATCATATAAAGATGTTTCTATACTGTTACCAGCATAGAAATTGTATTGCCACGTATCTTTTGCAAAATAAGCCAACATTCTTCCAGTATTAGCTACATATGAATTACCAACAGTTAACACAGTCTTATCAATCAATGGCGAACTATTTTGATATTCATAGATTCTAAAACGTTTTTGCCTATGTTCAATTTGCTTTGTATAGTGCAATGTTGTAGATAAGTAATAGTAAAAATTCTTTAATTTACTAATTTCAACTTTTGAGCGAATAGCCAACCTCTGGTATGAAACACCTCTCATGAACATAGGCTCGATTGAATAAATATCCATAAAGCCATGTCTTTTTTCAAAGCTTGGATCTTTAATTGAGTTTAGTGTTTTACCAGTAACAGATGAAGCAAAAGATTTTGCTGCTAAATATGCAGCCCATTCAGTTTGATGATGATCATCTTTGTAATATAGCAATCTGTCAGGATATTCTTCCTTGCTCTTAACAAAGATAGGAGCCAAATCTATAGCTTTCAAATTATCATAACCGCTATCATTAAAATATTGAGCGATTTTGTCTGACTCATTTAAGATAACAAGTTCAGGATTTTTATAAATTGAAGTTATTGCCTCATTGTAAATGTAGGACTTGAAAGGATAAATAAGCACATATACAGGACAGTTATAATGCTTTGAAACTAAAATCAAATTCTGCTTTTCTTTTCTTAATATCTTTTCATCTGCTTTTAACTTTAGCAAACCATCAACAAAGTACCAGTCATCATTTACACCGTAAATTTTACCTTCAGCTGAAGGCGCAACTCCTACTTTATTGAAAGAGTAGATAAAATCTTTAATTCTGATGAATAAATGGCGCTGACCAAATCTATCATTAAAGTAAGTATCAAGCTCAGTACCAAAATTTAGATTTAACTTATTATCAGAAGTTAAAATTGAAGGTAACTTTGCCAAGATTCGATTTTCAGTTCTATCAAGATCTTTTGAATAATTAAGACCGACTAAAGGCACCAGAAGTACAAATATAAGGATTAAAATCATCAAAAGATCTGGTGTCTTAATGTTATTCCTTTGCTTTTCAGAAATAAAAACTCTTAAGAAAAGATAGAATAATAAATAGATAAAGATACTGAAGGCAATTAAAGCCAGATAATTAATTCTATAAAAATGTATTGGCTTAATTTCAAGCTTATCTTTATTAGTTATTGAAAAATAATCATCTAGATGTAAAGAGATAAAATCTGAATTGATACTCTTCTTATCTAAAGAATTGCCTTTTGACTGGTTATTGTTTACCTTGATATAAACAGGTACATTAGATAATACAGTGTCTTTCATCCCCTTTAAGGACACAGAAACAACCTGAAGATTTACAGATGTACTACTGTTATCTGTAGATGAGTGAGTTATTTTGTTAGAACCAGTTTTAACTCCATCTTCTGGAGATTCAAACTCGAATTTGAAATATCTTAATTTGGTTAAAGCAGGGACAGGAAGTTCAAATTGAAGATGGTTCTTTCCCTTATTTAATTTGATAAGGTTAATTGTTGAAACTTTTACAGATGAAAAGTTGCTATCTGTTGTATTTGCAATTGAAGAACCTTTTACAACTAACTGTACCTCATCACTAGATGCTAACTCAATATTAACATCAACACAGTGGGTTGCATAAATTGAATTAAAGTTAATAACAACCAAAAGTGACAATATAAAAATCATCACAAGATAAACTATTTTATTAACTTTATTTTTAAAAGGTAAAAAATGGTACTTCATGCTTTTACTGTGTATCAATTACAATTCAACGCTTTTAGGTAAATTCTCTTCAATAGAAGATATGTTCAATTTTAGTTCAACTAAAATATCAGTAACTGTACATCATGCTTAATCGAATTTGAAAACTCACAGATAAACCATATAACTGTATAAAAACAATAGAACTGAGACTTAGCGGTACTACCCTTTCATGAGTAATAAGTTTCAAGTCCACATAGTTTATTGCTTACATTTAAACTTCATCTTTAAACCTAAAAGACATAGCACATAATGCTCATGGTAATAAGTTAAAGAGAAAAGTCTTTGTAAGAATGTCAGATGCTGATGCTCAACTCCATCATACTTAATGCAGTATTTTCTATCTGACTTAAACAGCTTTTTAATAAACGTTGAACTGTGTGAGGTCAAAGACTCTAAATGTTTAACCTTAAGGTTAGTGATTAAATAGTTTTGTCTTCCTGCCTGCTGATTTCTTCTAAAAAGGAAATGATCACCATAGAATACCTTTATTTCATTTGGTATTTCAAAATAGTTCTCTTTTTTACCAAAGTAAGCTGAGCCCCAAAAGCCAGCCATCTTATCTGACTTTTCAAACTTAATATCTGTATCTTCTGGATAAGAATCAAATTCACTCTTAGGGGTATTAGTTGCACAGTCGATACCGGCAAGACCTACAGTTTCATCTGATGTAGATAAGAATTTATCAACAGCTATAAAAAGATTCTTAGGAAAAATAATATCGTCATTTAAAATGCCAAAGAAAGGAATTTCTTTTGAAGATAACTTAATACCTAAATTCCAGGCAGGATTTACAAAAAGATTTTCCTTTTGAGCAAAAACTTTGACCTTTTTTAAATCAGTCTTAAAACCTTTGCATGAATTATCAATAACTAGAATTTCCCCTACAGAATCATCACCATCAAGTTCTAACAACAATTTATTTAGAACTTCAAGATCTTTTTGCATTGTAGGAATAATAATTGAAAGCATAAATCTCCAATATCAAGAATTCTTTTTACTTAAGCTAAAGCCTAAGTTCATAGACCAAACAATCTAGATTACAATAGCATCATTTTCTTGATTACTTATTATTTGGCTTTGGTAATCTTATTTTCAAACATTTAAACAGGACTAAGTAACGGTTATCTGATTTATCTTCAATCCTAGAAAAGAACCTTACAAACTTAGAGAACCAGCGATGTCTTAATTTAAACATAAGAAATCTACAGTATGAAGAATGGAAGAAAAATCTAAATGACTCGTTGAATCTACTGTAAGGATCTGCAATTGAATATCCTTGTGAAGTTACTAACCATCCAAAGACTCTTTCCATGACGTGAGCTAAATCATTCTCATTTTTTCTGTTTACAACCGCAAATTGATTTACATCAAAATTCATTTCTTGAAGAGGCTTAAAAATAGTAGCTCTACAAATAAACATGGTACCTGCGACGTATTTTACTTCATCATAAGGATTTGCAGAGATCCCGACTTCAGACAAGAGCTTTCTTGCCTCGATAAGGCAATAAACTAAATGTGGATTATCTGTAGTTTCTCTTGTTATATCAAAGAGTCTATGATTGTTAATCATACCTACTGCAGGATCTTTAAATGCTTCTAGACATTTATGAAAATTCTCTTTTGAAGATATGAATGATAGCAGCATATTTCTCCAGTACTGACCTCTAAAGAAATATTTATTATCAATAATGCCAACAATCTTGCCCATATCTCTTTTAGTATGAATCTTAATTAAAAACTCGTATTCATCAAGATTTACTGTCTTTAATGCTTTAATAAAAGGCCAAATGTCATAACCTCTATTTTCACATAGCTCAACATTAGCATTAGGAGAGTGTTCTTTTACTTTAGATGAGAGCTCATCAATGTTACTTGTTGTAGTAACAATAAGATCAAATGAATCTTTAGGCAGATTTTGGATACATCTATCTAATAAGTACCACACATCGTGGTAATAGACATGAGCTATGACAAGGAATTTCTTCATTTAAATGTTTAGGTATTCTGTAAGATCTTAACTAACTCTGAAATTTAATGAATTATACCAATAATCAGCTTAACTTACTTAGAAAATCTAAGATCTTATCTAATACAATATCTGCACTATCTGATAATTCTAATATGAGACCTTTTGGATAAACGGAAACTTGATCTGCCTGACCTCCAAGATTAAAGCAAGCAACAGGAACATTCATTGATATTGCTTCGCTTGTAGTATAAGAGAAAGTTTCTGCACAAATTGATGGGATTAAAATTAAATCAATTTGATTCTTCTCAAGAAGATCTGGAAGATTTTCTCTTTTATATGTTCCTGTCACAACCATGTTTTGAGGTGCATTCATATAGTCACCAATACAGAGTAAATTCACTTTTTTATAACGAACATATTCTAGCGATGAAGAACCGTTCTTCTCATAAATACAAATTGATGAAGCTTGATCTGAATCATTCTCTTGATTGGCAGATTCTTTATTCAATTTATCAATTGAAATAGACAATTGCTCAACTACAGCCTTTCCCTTAGGAATAGAATCAACATTGCCTAATACAGCTAAATTTACGCAATTGTGAGGTTCAATGTTAACAGCTCTTAAAGATCTTACTAAATGAGGTATCAACCTTAGCTTTGCTGATATATTTGGATAAAAGCGACTTACCAATTCACATGACGATTTAGAGAAACATACAACTTCATCGGCAACTTCAAGTAGGATCTTTTGCCACATTGTTCTCCATTGTGAAGGATTATCATACTCTCCATAGAATAGTTGATTCTCATAACCAGGTTGCTTGCGTTTATAAAAGCTAATGCAGGATAAACAATCATGTTTTGCTGTAAAACCACAGAACTTATCATTAGAATCAACTAAATTACAATTTGGACAGATAAAGAAGAAATCATGAACATTATAGATTATCTTCAAAGAGCTATTCTTAATGCGCAATTGATGAACATATCTTAATACATCTCTAACATTTCTATATGCTACAAGGCTATTTATTACGATTTTTGTAAAAAAGATTTTGTCCAATAAAGCAGTTAACTCGTCAAATGATAAGGTAAAGCCAGTATAACATTCACCATTTGGACAGGAAAGAACGAAACTGTCATATTGATGAAAGTACTGCAATCTTACGATAAGGTAACTATTTTTATATTCATTAAACTTGTTGAGACTATAACTTTGAGTACCTCCACCTAATCCGTGATCGATCCATAGTAGAACAGGCTTTAAAGTAGCATTAGCTGTTTTCGTTAGAAAATCTGAAAAGCTATGAAGCGAAGTGAAATTACTGTCGTAAAAAGGATAATCTGTGTAACACTTTGATTTAATAATAATCTTATTGAAAAGAGTTATTCTTTTTAAATAAAAAGAACTTTCAATAGAGTACAATGGTAAGCCAAATAACAATAAACTAAACTTTTTGAATGAATTTTGACTTTCGGAAACAAATAGATGAAACATAGCTATTTATATAAAACACAAGTATTTCTGTTATAGAAGACATGAATTTCCCAAAACTTAGAAAAAGAACTTGGTTCCAAACATAGAAAATTAAATTTTGTTTGCTTTGTACTTAATATACTGAACATTACGCAGAGCCCCGCCTGTTTCTAATAACTTATTTTCTTTTATCTAGCTGATCTAAAGAAATTTCAACTTCTGAAATTTCTGAAAAATTAATTCTTTTAGAATGATACCCAAAAAGTTTAAAAATTAGGCAATGATCAATTTGAATTCCGACTAAAAAGTTCTTAACCTTTTTAAGAATTGAATTCTTTTTGTAATCAGTTCCAATGCTTGAATTTAATAGAAATTCAAGATCTTTTACTACATTATTAGAAAGATCTTTTGTTATAACAAAATGGTGTTTATCGTCGATAAATCCTTCAAAAATAACCACCCCCAAAAAATACTTGTCTTTAGTAAAATATGCGTTGGATGAAGAAACGAAATACGGATATAGTTTATACGTAATGCCATTTTTTAATGTAACCGAGAGAATTCTTCCATTAGACATTGCATTAATAATTTCATAGTCAATAGGATTAAGTACGGTGTGCCTTAATATAAAAGAAGTGTACAATCTCTTACAACAAAAGATAAATTTTATAGCTATTAAAAAGGCAGAGACATAACACATAATGACATATATAATAAAAAGTTTTATTAAACTATTCAGTGATAGGAGCTTTTTTTTAGTTTCTTGCGTTTTTTTTTCGCACTTATTATTATAGTTTTTTAGTACAATGTTCAAATCGTTATTATCATTTACTGTAGTTACAACTGTTTCAAAATTATCTTTTTCTTTCTTTTCAACCATATAGTCTTGGTACAAAAAGCACCCCAGTAGAAAAGACACGAACAAAAAGAGAGAGAGCACGAGTGCTCTTTTAAGAATATGAAATAAAAGCTCATTTTTTTTTAACAAAATTAAAGTTCCAAATGAGGAAAGGTAAAATCAACTTACATAATTCATTATTAATCTTTATCATTATGATCTTCCCTTTTATTGTTTGTTGAAGATTGTTTAATACTGAAAATGAGATTTTTAATCAAAATTTTGCTATATGGGTTACAGCAGTACTGGTTGTTCAAAGTTGAAACGAACTTGTCTCTTTTTTTTATATCATACCCAACTCTGATTTTTTCTAACATTTCCAAACCTTCCTTAATATATTAAAACATGGCAACAAAACGCATGGTTCTTATCACAACGACGATGTGGCTTATTTTATTAAGCCACGACCAAAAAGACTCAGTTGTTACCAACAAAGACGTTCTTTAACAATGTGATTCAAAAATCAAACTCTAACGGAGTTTTCTTTTGCTTTTAATCTTGCTACTTCGTCTTACCAGATTAGCTAGCATGAAGCTGTCATCTACTTGGTTCTCATAACCTGTAACTTCAAGGTTATCAGGTACATCATTACCAGTAGGTTCTCTCTCTTTGTAAAAGATACCAATGAATCTTTCATCGTTCTTTATTTCTGACATATCTTTAGTAAAGAATGCTTTTAGGAACATGAAGTTGGTTTGAGCTTTTCTAGCTAAAACCTGTAAGCTTTCAAAAGACCATGGCTTACCATTGTAGTAAGGTGCATGCTCTCTAATGTAGCTTAATACATTGCAGGCAATCTTGGTGTAGACAGTTGAGTTCTCGATGTACTCTTTATTTCTTAAAGGTAATGCATCCTGACCAAAGACTACATCAATCACCCAGTGACTACTTTCAATCTGCCATCATAAGAAAATGATATCTTGCATAGTAGCTGCAAAAAAATCATCTAAACCATCAGGAGTAATAGAGCTAATAAAGAACTTGTCTTCTCTGTCTTCGGTCTGAACTCCAGAGCTTTTATAAATTCTGCTGGTTCTTACTCTGATTACAGAAATGAACATGAGGCCATTTTCTTTTCAACTCTGTGCTTAAGATATCTTCAGCATTGAGAATAGAAATCTCTTTAGTCTCAATTCTGCCATGGTCAGTACGGTTCCAGATGAGGATAGAACTTCACCTTGAAACTTGTCTACATCTAACCAGCTGAATGCTTCTTCAATTACATCAAAGAGTTCACCCTAGTTATCTTCATGGCAGACTAAGAAGTCTGCTAATGCTTTTACTACAGCCTCTAAGGTTACAGCTCTAGTATTGATAGCATCCCAGGTGAGAATACAGTTTCTAAGGTTTAAAGTTGCTATCATCTCAAGGATAGCTTCTGCTTCATGGTTCTTCTTATCTACAGCTCTCTGAGATATGGTTAAACCATACTTGGTTGAATATAGGATGACCAAATCATAACCTGTGTTCTTACGGGCATCGTTACCTTTCTTGGTCTGTCTTGTAGCTCTGATATTCTGTCCGTCAGCTGCTATAACGTCTCTTTTAGATAATGGAACTTCATCTTCTGATGATTGTGAGTTCTTCTGGTATACAGCAAAGTACTCAGTCAAGAACTTGATTGTTTCCTCTGCCTTTACTCCTGATATAACTCTTCTGATGGTCTGTTCACATGGGACTTCACCATCTAAGCCATAGAATAACGACTGTAAAGTCTCTAGATCCTCTAACCAGAATAACATTTGTGTTCTGCAGTTATTGTTACCAGCAATCCTAGCCATTATGATTACGGATGATACATCTGAGAAACAATACTTAATAGCACTCTGACATCTTGGATCATTGAAATTAAATTCAATAATTCTCTGTAAGAACTGTGCATCATTTTTATCAAAGTTTACTTCTGGTGCCATACGAATATTCTGCTGTTATTTCATTAAGTTTCAGAGCATAGAATATTAATACTTTAATCTAAAGTTTGATCTCTGAATAACATTTTTAAAGAGCAAAATCAGTCAGGTAACTAACTGAATAATTGACATTATTTTTTATCTGAACTACTTTACAACTTTGTGATGTAGTTCAAATGGTGTTAGAGCAAAAATTACGATTTTATGTTTGTTAAACGTTATTTCCAAAGTTCATTCCATTATTTTTATCTTCACTCTTAAATTCTTGAACGTGACAAATCGTAATTGAAACTATGTCGTTAAAATTTATACGCTCTTCAAATTCACTTAAAACTTGATAGAAAGGCACTTTTGGATAAGGTATATTTGATAAACGTTTATACCATGGAACTTGCACACAATCATGTGCTTCAAATAAAATATTAAAGCTTCGATTTTTCTGTTCTAAAGCTTTAAGTCTATTTATAATTGTTTGAGTATTATCTTCATAACATTCAACACTCTTATCCTTGTTAATATTTCCTTTTTTTAGCATAAACACCCTTAAGTACTTTTTATTAATAATTTTGCAATCATATGAAGATGAGTATTTTGGAAAGACAATGTATTGTTTTTTAAACTTTGTAACAATCTCAATTAATTGTCCCTTTGTACACGCTCTCCATATGCAGTCATCAATAATATTATTTTGAACAGAACGGCTGACATATTTAAATACAAATTTTGGGCACTTAAACTCAATAAAGAGTTGATTAATGCTCAAAAGCAACAAAATAAATATTCCAAATAATATCCAGTAACCAATAAAATTAACTAGATACACACTTTTATTATAAGCTTCTTGTGAACTACATGTAACAGTTACTGCAAATGAAATCAAAACAGAAAGAAATAAATTTCTAAACACATTGCTTAGAACATAACCAATTCTATCAAGAATTTTACATAAAAAAAGTATAGCAATACCACCCAAAAATGTTATTTCTCTGAATGAAAATTTATCGAGCAAATCTATAACATAGCTTATCATCGATTATTCCTATAACTTACTAATATCATTAATATTAGAATAAATTTTTTTTGAAACTTCAGAGTTTAAAGGATTTACTCCGAACTGACCTCGAAAAGATACCCAAATTTCATTTTCTTTTGAAGGCCTATAACTCGACCTTAAATTTGGATCAAAATCTGATAATAATGGTGCTATTTCTTTTTTCTTATCAGTTGATTGTCTATATATTACTCTCAATAAAATTAATGCAAGAGTTAACCCTAAAATCAAAAATAGAGAGCAAATAACTACTGGATAGAATGCAAAGTCAGAGCCATTCATCGTTGAATAGTTTTGAGTTGAGCTATTATTCAAAAACTCAGACAAATTAGAAATAATCTCGATACCTTCAGTTAATCCATAGTAAAAGAAGACGGTAGCTCCTAACATTAAAAAGACAAACAGAAGACATCTTCCAATTCTTCTTTCCCAAAGCTCAAATTTATAGCGTTCTAGATATGCAGAACAATCATCATTCTGTTTAATTACTTTTTCTTTTGGGCTATCAACAAGCCACTCGTTTGGTTTTACTCGATTGTTATCTTCCATTATCAATAATTCCTAAGTTGACGAGTTTCCAGTGAACCGCATCAATGAAAACATTAAACAAAACTGCAAGATCATATTCTGTTTTAAAACCTTTAGATCCGGCTAATCTTAATACAGCTCTAGAAGGCATTAAGATTTCAGCAGCGAATGAGTTGGCAGCAACTTCTTAAGGATGATAAATACAATCTTTAAAATTGTCTCTAAACATATCTCCATACAAGGTATGTCCAAACACATGATGCCCTAACTCATGAGCTATAGTAAATCGCTGTCTGTTTTCAGATTCATTTGGATTATAGTAAATAACTTTATCACCTGAAGCTTTATCTATTGAAGCTATGCCACTGAAATTTTGGCACAAAGATTCATCCAAAGGACGAATTAAAATACCACATCTTTTGGCAATATCATCTACTTTCACAGGAAGAAGCAGATCCCAATATCTATCTAAAAGCTCTTTTGCTTCATTAGACATTGTCAGATCTCCTCAGATAAAAAGATGGTTATAAAAACCACCAACTGTAAACAGCGCTTAGATGATATCTCTAAAAAACGACTTACATATCTAAATTGGAAAGCAATAAATAATTGCACTGTATACCCACTACTCAAAGCATAAGCTAATATTAGCATAACCTCAACCAATTTTATGCAGAGCACAATCTTTACTATGTGGCATTGCTCAGTCTCTCTTATTACGTCTGATCTTAAAAAATAATCTTCAAATACCCACGGTGTTGGTACTTTACTGAGATGTGTGGACATATGTTTGCGTTACTTTGCTTAATCAAATTAGATTTGAATTAACGTTTAGGATCATGCGAAGACATATCAATCATCAGCAAAGTATTTGAAGAAAATATCCGTAAATTTAGATTTCTTTTCTTGGTTAAGATCAGGAGCTTTGAGCTTATCTGTAAGAGCTTTCTTGATCTTTAGTTTTACTGTTTTATCTGAAAAGAAATTAGAGAGAACAGAGTCAGATTCAGCTAGTAGCCAATCACAGTTAAACTTTGAGAAGTCAAAATCTTTGTAAAGGTAAAGAAAATCAAATTTGTTATCTACACCAATAAATTCATCAAAAGCTCTTGAGAGTTTTCCAAAAGAACAACTGTACGCAACTAAATAGAAAATTGTAAATGGATCAGGAATTATAATATCAGGCTCTTGATTACGTTTTTTAACTAGTTCTCTTAGATATTCTTTTATCTTATCTATTTCGGACTCAGTCAAAGATCCCATACTTGCAAGAATATAAGCCACTAGTTCAATGTTATAACTGGATGTTGCCTCAAGAATTAAATGAGCTTCAACCAAAGACGCATTTTTTGATTTCAGTGAAACATAATAAGAGATTTTCTCAGAAAAAAA
>ERZ1034915.628-NODE-628-length-23176-cov-8.371826_pt1 | contig 23176 bp, 24 predicted proteins | sample MGYA00520592_ERZ1034915 | MGnify/ENA primary metagenome ERZ1034915 (study PRJEB33766, sample SAMN09781787) | gut metagenome | biome: gut microbiome | host: Homo sapiens | place: Madagascar | study: EMG produced TPA metagenomics assembly of the PRJNA485056 data set... | reverse complement strand
TTGTGAAACGATAAATATCACAATCATTTATAAGCAAATAAAAGCCATGTCTGGCAGCATGATTATGCGTTAATTAATACTTTGGTGTGACAAAGGTAATAAAAATACAACTGGCGGGTGAGTTATTAAAAATGTTTCCGCAGACATACTCTTCATCGTAACTCGGCGTTAACAAAAAACGATTCGGGTTAACATAAAGTGGAACTTAAATGTATGTCCAGGTCCAGGGTGACAACATGAAAAACAAATTGTTATTTATGATGTTTACAATACTGGGTGCGCCTGGGATTGCAACCGCAACTGATATGGCTAACTCAGAATATAATTTTGCGGTTAATGAATTAAGCAAGTCTTCATTAAATCAGGCAGCCATTATTGGTCAATATGGTACTGACCACAGTGCACAAATACGCCAGGGAGGCTCAAAACTTTTATCGGTTATTTCTCAAGAAGGTGGAAGTAATCGGGCGAAGATTGACCAATCAGGAGATTATAACCTTGCTTATATTGATCAGTCAGGCAGTGCGAACGATGCCAGTATTTCGCAAGGTTCATATGGTAATACAGCGATAATTCTCCAGAAAGGTTCTGGGAATAAAGCAAATATTACGCAGTATGGTACTCAAAAAACGGCAATTGTAGTGCAGAGACAGTCGAATATGGCTATTCGCGTGACACAACGTTAATACCTTAGCGACTATTAAATCAATCCGATGGGGGTTTAAGATGAAACTTTTCAAAGTAGCAGCAATTGCAGCAATCGTGTTCTCTGGTAGCGTTTTGGCTGGTACTGTTCCTCAGTTTGGCGGCGGTGGCGGTCATAACCCGGGTAATGGTAATAACAACGGCCCGAATTCAGAACTGAACATTTATCAGTACGGTGGCGGTAACTCTGCTGTTGCCTTGCAAACTGATGCTAAAAACTCTGATCTGACAATCACTCAACACGGCGGCGGTAACGGTGCTGACGTTGGACAAGGTTCTGATGACAGCTCAATCGATCTGCTGCAGCGTGGCTTTGGTAACAGTGCTACTCTGGACCAGTGGAACAGCAAAGATTCTATTATGAAAGTTAAACAATACGGTGGTGGCAACGGCGCCGCTGTTGACCAGACTGCTTCTAACTCTCAAGTAAATGTTACCCAGGTTGGCTTTGGCAACAACGCTACTGCCCATCAGTACTAATACATAATCTGTATTACAGAAAACAGGGCGGAAGCCCTGTTTTTTTTTCGGGGGTATACAATGAACACACTCTTATTACTGGCGGCACTTTCCAGTCAAATTACGTTTAATGCCCAGCAACAGGGGGATATTTACACTATTATTCCTCAGGTCACACTCACAGAGTCTTGTGTATGCCAGATAAAAATAATGTCATTACGCCAGGGAAGTGGTGGGCAAAGTCAAACTCAGCAACAACAAACACGCTCAATACCGGCCAATCAGCCAATTGATTTAACGACGCTTAAGCTAAATATTTCACCTGAAGACACAGTTAAAATAGTTGTTACTGTTTCTGACGGAAAATCACTGCATTTATCACAACAATGGCCGTCCTCTGCAAGTTCTTCATAACCGGAGAATTTATTCTTTGCTGACTGGCAGGAAATGCAGACCGCTGTCATAACTATTGTGACCCTTTTCGCGCAAAACTCGCACTTAAGGATGAGTCCTTATTAAGGATGCATTTATGTTGGCAAAACATCATTTGAGAATCTGTCTGGCTACCATAGCTATTATCTCTTACCCGGTACTGGCAGGCAGTAATGTTACTGGTGGTGTGATCCAGTTTCGTGGACAAGTCGTCGAACCACCCTGTGATTCATCTGTTGATAATCAGCATGTGGTTATGAGTTGTCTACAAAACGGTCAGATCAAAACATCACGTTTTACTCTCCAGCAACTCACTAAAACATCACCGCAACTGGCAGCGACAGCAAATGTAAATATGCATTATCTTGATAAAGACAAAAAATTGGCAATTATGACTATCGAATATCGTTAGCACTGGCGTGAGGATTATCTTAACAGCGAATAAAAACTGCGATTTTAGCTAAAACCCTGCTGTACACTTACAAGACAAGTTGCAAGGAGGAGTTATGAAATCGCGAATTCATGTATTGCAGGGCGACATTACCCAGCTCGCAGTTGATGTGATAGTTAATGCTGCGAACTCATCATTAATGGGCGGCGGTGGGGTCGATGGTGCGATTCATCGTGCTGCGGGGCCGGAACTCCTCGAAGCCTGCCAGAAAGTTCGCCGCCAACAAGGGGAATGTCCCACGGGTCATGCGGTGATTACTATTGCCGGAAATCTTCCTGCCAGGGCGGTGATTCATACTGTAGGCCCTGTGTGGCGTGATGGTGAGCACAACGAGGATCAATTATTACATGATGCCTATCTCAACAGCCTGAAGCTGGCGCAAGCCAATGGCTATAAGTCAATCGCCTTTCCTGCCATTAGTACCGGGGTATATGGATTTCCACGAGCAGCTGCGGCAGAAATTGCTGTAAAAACAGTTTCAGATTTTATAACCCGTCACGCCTTACCGGAGCAGATATACTTTGTCTGTTATGATGAAGAAAACGCCCGCCTTTATAACAGACTCCTTACCCAACAAGGAGATGAGTGATTTGCCCCGTCTGGCACTAGCGGTAGAACCGTTGTGCGCACAACATCCGGGGCAGTGTGGTTTGCTGCCCCTTGATGATAGCCTGGATGCTTTTGCTGCCCGTTATCGATTGACCGAAATGGCAGAGCGTACCCTGGATGTGCAGTATTACATCTGGCAGGACGATATGTCTGGCCGTTTGCTATTTGCAGCGCTCCTTGCTGCGGCGAAACGTGGAGTGCATGTGCGCTTGCTGCTGGATGATAATAATACACCTGGTCTTGATGACACCTTGCGGCTGTTGGATAGCCATCCGAATATTGAGATTCGGTTGTTCAATCCTTTTTCTTTTCGCCTCTTGCGCCCATTGGGCTATTTGACGGATTTCGCCCGTCTTAATCGCCGGATGCACAATAAAAGTTTTACTGTTGATGGTGTTGTCACGTTGGTGGGTGGGCGCAATATTGGCGATGCGTATTTCGGTGCAGGGGAAGAACCTCTGTTTTCGGATCTTGATGTGCTGGCTGTTGGCCCAGTAGTCAGCGATGTGGCAGATGATTTTGAACGTTACTGGCATTGTGGATCTGTCGCTTCGTTGCAACAGGTGCTCTCGCTTTCTGAGCAAGAGATCTCAGAACGGATTGTTGTACCAGACTCCTGGCAAAACGATCCGATGGCTCAGCGCTATATGCATATACTGGAAACCAGTCAGTTTATGACTCATCTTTATAATCGCTCATTGCCACTGATTTGGGCAAAAACACGTTTGTTAAGTGATGATCCGGCAAAAGGTGAGGGCAAAGCGCAACGACATTCTCTGTTGCCGCAACGTTTGTTTGATGTAATGGGCTCGCCCACCGAGCGCGTGGATATCATATCCTCCTATTTTGTCCCTACTCGTGCTGGTGTTGCGCAGTTACTCAGGCTGGTGCGAAAAGGGGTGAAAATCGCCATCCTGACTAATTCACTTGCCGCCAATGATGTGGCAGTGGTGCACTCAGGTTATGCCCGCTGGCGTAAGAAACTGTTGCGTTATGGAGTGGAGTTATATGAGCTAAAACCAACTCGTGAGCAACCGAGCGTGATTCATGATCGCGGAATTACCGGTAACTCTGGTGCCAGTTTGCATGCCAAAACTTTCAGTATAGATAGTAAAACAGTATTTATCGGTTCGTTTAATTTTGATCCTCGCTCAATACAACTTAATACGGAAATGGGATTTGTCATTGAAAGCGAAGCTTTGGCTTCGCTGATTCACAAGCGCTTTTTACAAAGTTTGCATGATGCTGCCTGGCAGTTGCGCCTGGATAAATGGGGGCGAATTAACTGGATCGAGCACCAACAAGACAGGGATGTTGTGCTAAAAAAAGAACCCGCGACCACATTGTGGAAACGGGCTCTGGTGAAACTGGCGAGGCTTTTGCCGGTTGAATGGTTATTGTGACCTGTACTTAGCGTGCCACCGCATTATTATTGTCACGCTTCATTGCTGGTTTGCCGGAGAATAAAAACTTCAACAGTGGGATGCGCAAATGAATTTCGTACAAAATAATGGCAATACCCACCACAAAAATCATTCCGCTAATGAATCCTAACCAGTTTGAGCTGATATGGGGTGTGATATAAGCACCAAAAAATAGCGTTAATGGATGGTGAACTAAATAGATGAACAGTGAGGCATTGACGAAATAAGTCACCCGGGCTGACTGAAAGTTTAATAAACGATGACCAAGAGAAAAGACCACATTAACCATCCACAGGCCCATAACCATGGTGATCACCGATTCAGTTTCATACATCCACGCATCACCACTGCCATATTGTTGGTTTAAGCGATAAGCAACAAATGCCAGTGCTGCGGCAATTGTGCAACCTTTCGATGGCGTGGTGAATAATGCTTTAAGTTTGGGATAAATAAACGCCAACGCGCCCAGAATAAAAAAAGGCATATAAAACAGCGTTTGCATGACAATAAAATTGAACATCCCGTCGCTGAGAATTGGCGGGTAAACAAGAAAAATAAGCCGACGAATCGCCGCATAACCAATGCCGAGTAACAAAAAAATGAGTGATAGCTTACTCATTGAACACCACCCTGGCGTGCTATCAGGTCGATCCTCCAGGCTTTTTCTGATACGGCCAAAAATCCACACACTAAGTGATGTCATCACCACCAGAACTAACAGAAACCAGAGGTGGGAAATTAATTCCCAGGCCAGCGTGTTATATTTTTCATATAACGACAACGTATGCCACGTTTCCGCTTTACCTTTTACATATTGCAACATAACAAATTGCGGTAAGGTTAACAAAGGTATAGCGGTTAACATCGGAATACCGACACGTTCTACGCGAACTTTCCACCAGCGTCTAATGGGATAGCGTAAAAATAACATGTACGAAAAATAGCCCGATATAACGAAAAACACCTGCATACGAAATGAATGGATAAAGTCGTTAAACAGTGTCAACAGCCAGGATGGTTGAGCGCTATTTACATGCCAGGTGTGCCCTGAATAAATCAGGGAAATATGAAAAGGGATCCCTAACAACATCAGCCAGGCGCGGATGGAGTCGAGAAAATATTCACGCTGTGTGGGTACTGGATTCATAGATGATTATGGTATCTCGGACTATTCGTCTTATCCGTAAGCAGGATAATGGTTACATTGCGGTGGCAACCCTACACGAACTCTGGCGATCTGTCTCCAGGATAATTACACAAAGACGCCAGGGGGTCCGAAAGGTGCTTAATCCATGAGCCAGCACGCTGAACGTTGCCGGGATTCAGTTGTCGTAATGCATGCTTATCCATTAAAATAGATCGGATCGATATAAGCACACAAAGGGGGAAGTGCTTAGAAATTATGAAACATAAACTACAAATGATGAAAATGCGTTGGTTGAGTGCTGCAGTAATGTTAACCCTGTATACGTCGTCAAGCTGGGCGTTCAGTATTGATGATGTGGCGAAGCAAGCTCAATCCTTAGCCGGGAAAGGCTATGAGGCGCCGAAAAGCAACTTGCCCTCCGTCTTCCGCGATATGAAATATGCGGACTATCAGCAGATCCAGTTTAACAGTGACAAAGCATACTGGAGCAACCTGAAGACTCCATTCAAGCTCGAGTTCTACCATCAGGGGATGTACTTCGACACGCCTGTTAAAATAAACGAAGTTACCGCAACTACGGTTAAACGCATTAAATATAGCCCTGATTACTTCAATTTTGGCGATGTTAAGCATGATAAAGACACCGTAAAAGATCTTGGTTTTGCTGGTTTTAAAGTGCTTTATCCGATCAATAGCAAAGATAAAAACGATGAAATTCTCAGCATGCTCGGCGCCAGCTACTTCCGCGTGATCGGCGCAGGTCAGGTCTATGGTCTTTCTGCTCGTGGGCTGGCAATAGATACAGCATTACCATCAGGTGAAGAATTTCCCCGCTTTCGCGAGTTTTGGATCGAACGTCCAAAACCGACCGACAAACGCTTAACCATTTACGCATTACTTGATTCCCCTCGTGCTACGGGTGCTTATCGTTTTGTGGTAATGCCAGGCCGTGACACGGTAGTAGACGTGCAGTCAAAAGTTTATCTGCGCGACAAAGTAGGCAAACTGGGTGTTGCGCCATTGACCAGTATGTTCCTGTTTGGTCCGAACCAGCCTTCTCCGGCAACCAACTATCGCCCGGAATTACATGACTCAAATGGCTTGTCAATTCATGCTGGCAATGGTGAATGGATTTGGCGTCCGCTGAATAATCCGAAACATCTTGCTATCAGCAGTTATGCGATGGAAAACCCGCAGGGATTTGGCTTACTGCAACGTGGGCGCGATTTCTCTCGCTTCGAAGATCTGGATGATCGTTACGATCTGCGTCCAAGCGCCTGGGTCACTCCAAAAGGTGAATGGGGTAAAGGCAAAGTAGAGTTGGTGGAAATTCCAACCAATGATGAAACGAACGACAACATCGTGGCTTACTGGACTCCTGACCAGTTGCCGGAACCGGGCAAAGAGATGAATTTCAAGTACACCATCACCTTTAGCCGCGATGAAGACAAACTCCATGCACCGGATAACGCCTGGGTGCAGCAAACCCGTCGCTCCACGGGGGATGTCAAGCAATCGAACCTGATTCGTCAGCCTGACGGAACTATCGCATTTGTGGTGGACTTTACGGGCACAGAGATGAAAAAACTGCCTCAGGATACTCCAGTTACGGCGCAAACCAGTATTGGCGATAACGGTGAGATTGTTGAAAGTTCTGTGCGTTATAACCCGGCCATCAAGGGCTGGCGTCTTACCATGCGTGTAAAAGTAAAAGATGCCAAGAAACCTACTGAGATGCGTGCAGCGCTGGCCACTGCCGATAAAACGCTGAGTGAAACCTGGAGCTACCAGTTACCTGCCAATGAATAAGACAACTGAGTACATTGACGCGATGCCGCTTTCGGATATCGAAAAAGCGGCATTGCCGAAAACTGATATCCGCGCTGTACATCAGGCGCTGGATGCCGAGCATCGCGACTGGCCTCGAGATGATGACTCTCCGCAAGGTTCGGTAAAAGCTCGTCTTGAGCAGGCCTGGCCAGATTCCCTGGCCGATGGTCAATTGATTAAAGATGATGAAGGTCGTGATCAGCTCAATGCTATGCCGAAAGCGAAACGCTCATCAATGTTTCCTGATCCCTGGCGTACAAACCCGGTAGGGCGTTTTTGGGATCGCTTGCGTGGCCGTGATGTTACCCCGCGTTACCTTGCAAGGTTGACCAAAGAGGAGCAGGTCAGCGAGCAGAAGTGGCGTACCGTGGGCACGATTCGTCGCTATATTCTGTTGATCCTGACGCTGGCGCAAACGGTGGTAGCCACCTGGTACATGAAGACAATTCTGCCGTATCAGGGCTGGGCATTCATTAACCCGGCAGATATGCTTGACCAGGATTTGTGGGTCTCCTTTATGCAGCTTCTGCCTTACATGTTGCAAACGGGGATTCTGATCCTTTTTGCTGTCCTCTTTTGCTGGGTTTCGGCAGGCTTCTGGACAGCATTAATGGGCTTTCTGCAACTGCTGATTGGTCGCGATAAATACAGTATTTCTGCATCAACTGTCGGTGATGAACCGTTAAATCCTGAGCATCGTACTGCACTGATCATGCCTATCTGCAACGAAGACGTTAACCGTGTGTTTGCGGGGCTGCGTGCAACATGGGAATCAGTAAAAGCCACAGGCAATGCGAAGCACTTTGATGTGTACATTTTAAGCGATAGTTACAACCCCGATATCTGCGTGGCAGAGCAAAAAGCGTGGATGGAGCTGATCGCTGAAGTGGGTGGCGAAGGACAGATTTTCTATCGCCGCCGCCGCCGCCGTGTGAAGCGTAAGAGCGGTAACATTGATGACTTCTGTCGCCGTTGGGGTAGTCAGTACAGTTATATGGTGGTGCTGGATGCTGACTCCGTGATGACCGGTGATTGTTTGTGTGGTCTGGTACGCCTGATGGAGGCTAACCCGAACGCCGGGATTATTCAGTCATCACCGAAAGCATCCGGGATGGATACGTTGTATGCTCGTTGTCAGCAGTTTGCTACCCGTGTGTATGGGCCGCTCTTTACTGCCGGGTTGCACTTCTGGCAGTTAGGGGAATCGCACTACTGGGGACATAACGCGATTATCCGCGTGAAACCGTTTATCGAGCATTGCGCGCTGGCGCCATTGCCAGGTGAAGGTTCATTTGCAGGTTCAATTCTTTCACATGACTTCGTTGAAGCGGCATTAATGCGCCGTGCCGGATGGGGCGTATGGATTGCATATGACCTTCCTGGTTCTTATGAAGAGTTGCCGCCTAACCTGCTGGATGAACTGAAACGCGACCGCCGCTGGTGTCATGGTAACCTGATGAACTTCCGTCTGTTCCTGGTAAAAGGAATGCACCCGGTACATCGCGCTGTATTCCTGACAGGGGTAATGTCTTATCTCTCCGCGCCGTTGTGGTTTATGTTCCTTGCGCTCTCTACCGCGTTGCAGGTGGTACATGCGCTGACAGAACCACAATACTTCCTCCAGCCGCGTCAGTTGTTCCCGGTCTGGCCACAGTGGCGACCTGAACTGGCAATCGCGTTGTTTGCCTCGACGATGGTGCTGCTGTTCTTGCCAAAACTACTGAGTATTATGCTCATCTGGTGTAAAGGCACCAAAGAGTACGGCGGTTTCTGGCGCGTCACATTATCGTTGCTGCTGGAAGTGCTGTTTTCTGTCCTGCTGGCTCCAGTGCGTATGTTGTTCCATACCGTGTTCGTGGTCAGTGCTTTCCTTGGCTGGGAGGTAGTATGGAATTCGCCGCAACGTGACGATGACTCCACTTCATGGGTGGAAGCGTTTAAACGTCACGGCTCACAGTTGCTGCTTGGATTGGTATGGGCAGTTGGCATGGCGTGGCTGGATTTACGCTTCTTGTTCTGGTTGGCGCCGATTGTCTTCTCGCTGATCCTGTCGCCATTTGTGTCGGTGATCTCCAGTCGTGCAACTGTTGGACTGCGTACCAAACGCTGGAAATTGTTCCTTATCCCGGAAGAGTATTCACCACCGCAGGTGCTGGTAGATACCGATCGCTTCCTTGAGATGAATCGCCAGCGTGCGCTTGAAGATGGCTTTATGCATGCCGTGTTTAACCCGTCGTTTAACGCACTGGCTACAGCAATGGCGACTGCACGTCACCGTGCCAGCAAAGTACTGGAAATTGCTCGTGATCGCCATGTTGAACAGGCGCTCAATGAAACGCCTGAAAAACTCAATCGTGACCGTCGTCTGGTCTTGTTGAGTGATCCAGTGACGATGGCTCGCCTGCATTATCGGGTCTGGAGTTCCCCGGAGAAATATTCATCCTGGGTCAATTACTACGAGACACTGACGTTGAATCCTCTGGCATTACGTAAGCCAGATGAAGCTTCTCAGTAACGGCAAAATAGCCTGATGTGCTGTGCTTATCAGGCCTGCAATCTTCCTGCAACGTGTTAAATTTGCATGATTTTGTTGGCCGGATAAGGCATTCATATCGCATCCGACATATACCGGCGTAACGCCGGTATTTTTTACGGAGCAGGTATCCAATGCGTTTCATTGCGGTAAGCATCATGATCACCCTGCTTAGCGGCTGTGGCAGTATTATTAGCCGTACCATTCCGGGGCAGGGGCATGGCAACCAGTATTATCCCGGCGTGCAGTGGGATGTACGTGACTCTGCATGGCGTTATGTCACAATCCTCGACCTGCCGTTCTCACTGGTTTTCGATACCCTCCTGCTTCCGGTTGATATTCATCACGGGCCGTATGAATAATTAACGCTCATCCCATTCATCAGCCGCTGCCCGGCCTTCTTCGGTGTCCAGCGGTGGTTCCAGTTGAAACTCGCCTTCATCCCATTCGTGAAGTGTGTTCTCTTCCTGCCATTCCTGACGGATCTCGATCTCATCATAATCGCCGTCAAAAACACTTTGTGCTGCTTCACCGCTTAGCATAGGCAAACATTCGCCTTCTTCCCCTTCGTCGGCAAAAAACTCAACCTGCCACATGATGTCGCCATCCTGTAGAACATACTTTTGCGCATTGAACTGTTGCACATTCGCTTCTTCGGCTTCGATACCTGGATTATCCGCAAGAAACTCTTCACGTGCAGCGTCAATTGCTTCTTCAAGTGTTGCGTACATGGTCATCACGTTTCTCCCTTTAATTTGATGAGGTTTCAGGGAAAAGAATAGCTGATTCTCCAGTTTTGCAAGTCTGAATGGGTAAAAATCAACCTAATACTTGAGGTTCGCGGCGGCGACGTAAACTATTCCAGGAATAAATTATGTTAAACAGCACGACACATGCAGTGGCCAGAAAAACTGCGCGGAAACCATAGTTAGCCGATATCGCGGCCCCCATTAACGGGCCGGTAACGTTACCGATGTCGCGAAATGACTGGTTATAACTGAAAATACGCCCGGCAATTTGGTTAGAGGAGTTATACACCAGCAATGTTTGAACAGCGGGAAGTAATGCACCGTCAGCAGCTCCCAGTAAAAAACGAAGGATGCCGAGTTGCCACGGTGTCTGAACAAACGACATCGGGATCAACAGCAGAACAGAGAAGATCAGCGCAGCAATCAGGATCTTATCCGGCCCGATGCGATCTCCAAGTTTACCAAGACGTGGGGCGCTAAGAAGAGCAGCAACACCAGGTACAGAGGCGATCATGCCGCTGATAAAAGCGATATTGCCGACGTTACCGGCCAGTTCACGGACATAGAGCGTAAGAATGGGGGCGATGGAGCCGGAAGCTATCTGAATAATCATCGTGGTAACAAAAAGACTCAACACCAGCCTGGGATTCTTCAGCGAGAACACGACCTCGCGCACATGCAGCATTTCTTTCTTACTGACGGGCTGAAACTTCTCTTTGATACACAAGAGCGTTACCACGAAGCAGAGCATTAGCACGCTGGCTGTTATAAAAAACACCGGGCGTAAACCGTAGTGATCAGCCAGTAAACCGCCAGCTAAGGGACCAAGTAGTGCGCCACTTACACCACCGGTTGAGAGTGTGCCCAGCGCCCAACCACTTTTGTTGCGGGGCACTTGTGTTGCGATCAACGCATTCGCGTTAGGGACAAAGCCACCCAGCAATCCCAGCAGTGCACGCAGGATCAAAAACTGCCAGATATTTTGTGCCATCCCCATTAAAATCATGACGATCCCCATTCCCAGGGCTGAGCGCAATAGCATGATTTTTCGACCTTTACGGTCAGCCAGTCCGCCCCAAAACGGTGATGCGATCGCGGAGAAAAGGAAGGTAATGCTGAAGACGATCCCGGACCATAAGTTCAGGGCACTGTGACCAGTGACACCGAGTTCTTCGACATAGAGAGGTAAGAAAGGCATGACCAGACTGAACGCAGCGCCGGTGAGAAAACAGCCCAGCCAGGCAACAATAAGATTTCGTTTCCAGTTTATAGCGTCGTCAGATTCAGAAGGAGACATAGTAATCCACAGTTTGTAAGCAGGGGGCACTTGTATTTACAGGAGAAAAAGGTAAGCACACTAATTATGCGCCTGACATATAGATGCTGCAATGTGGAGAGCTTTTATCGCTAAATTACGGCAGAGCGGTTGTTGCCGGATAAGATGCGGGTTGCATCTTATCCGATTTACGAGGAAATGAATTAATAACGCGAAGGAACACCTTGCGGGCGCGTTTTAAAGCGACGATGCAGCCACATATATTGCTCAGGGGCCATCATGATGCATTTCTCGACGACTTTGTTCATCCACGCAGCGGTCGTTTCGGCATTATCCAGCGGTGGTGAGCATTCTGGTGGCAGCATAATCAGTTCGTACCCCTTACCATCAGGTTTGCGGCGGGGAACGAACGGTACCAGGCAGGCACCTGACATTTTCGCCAGCATCCAGGTGCCAGAGGTGGTGGCGGCTTGTTCTACAGCAAACAGCGGTACAAACACACTGGCCCGTGGACCGTAATCATGATCGGGGGCATACCACACGACTTCCCCCTTTTTGAGCGCCTTGATCATGCCTTTCAGATCCTTACGATCAAGCATCGATTTATTGGAGCGCAAGCGACCCCAGGTTTGTAGCCAGTCGATCAGCGGATTATCATTCGGGCGATAAACACCAATCCCTGGTTCCTGCATACCAAACTGGCGAGCACCAAGTTCAAGTGTTAAAAAATGAATGCCGACCAGTAAGATACCGCGCTTTTGCGCCTGAACTTCACGGATATGCTCCATACCAATCACATCTGTCCAACGCGCAATACGACGGTCTGGCCAGAACCATGCCATTCCGGTTTCCATCAGCCCCATGCCTACGGATTCGAAATTTTTCACGACCATCTCATGGCGCTCTTGCTCACTCATTTCTGGAAAGCAAAGCTCCAGATTGCGATAAGCAATTTGGGCGCGTCGTTTCATAACATGTAACGCCAGACGCCCCATCGCGCAGCCCAGACGATAGATAATCGGAAAGGGTAACTGCACGACCAACCAAAGTGCGCCAATACCCAACCAGGTTAACCAGTAACGTGGATGAAGTAGAGCTGAGGAGAACTTGGGTATATTCGTCATGTCAATCCTGTGTTTGAACCTATAACTGGCAATTCTATGTATTGTTGCACTTTTTCGTCCGTAACTAAAATATACGCTATCAGAATGGGTGAAATTACCACAATTGTAAGCTACTGATTAATTTTAAGATGCAAATGTAGCGTAAAATGTGTGGATGTTACTGTGAAAGAATTGCTATATCATGCGGCCGATTTTACTTCCCATTCAGGAACCGTACACCATGCCAGTGTTACATAACCGCATCTCTAATGACGCGCTGAAAGCCAAAATGCTCGCCGAGAACGAACCGCGTACTACTATTTCGTTCTATAAATATTTCACCATTGCCGATCCACAAACCACGCGTGATGCACTGTACAAATTATTTACTGCGCTGAATGTGTTTGGCCGGGTTTACCTGGCGCATGAAGGGATCAATGCACAAATTAGCGTTCCCGAGAGTCATGTTGATAAGTTTCGCCAACAGTTGTATTCCTTTGATCCGGCATTAAATAATCTGCGTCTTAATATTGCACTGGATGATGATGGGAAATCATTTTGGGTGCTGCGCATGAAAGTGCGTGAGCGCATTGTGGCCGATGGCATTACAGATCCAGATTTTGATGCCAGTAATGTGGGTAATTATCTTCAGGCGGCCCAGGTCAATGCCATGCTCGATGATCCTGATGCGCTGTTTATTGATATGCGTAACCACTATGAATATGAAGTAGGGCATTTCGAGAACGCGATGGAAATTCCGGCTGATACATTTCGCGAGCAGTTGCCGAAAGCTGTTGAAATGATGCAGGAGCATAAAGATAAGAAGATCGTCATGTATTGCACCGGAGGCATTCGTTGTGAAAAAGCCAGTGCCTGGATGAAACATAACGGTTTTGAAAAAGTCTGGCACATTGAAGGCGGTATTATTGAATACGCGCGTAAAGCGCGTGAACAGGGTTTGCCAGTGCGCTTTATTGGTAAAAACTTTGTTTTTGATGAACGTATGGGTGAGCGTATTTCTGAGGATGTCATCGCACATTGCCATCAATGTGGCACGACTTGCGACAGCCATACTAATTGCAAAAATGATGGTTGCCATTTGTTGTTTATACAGTGTCCGGTATGTGCGGAGAAATTTAATGGTTGTTGCAGTGAACTTTGTTGTACAGAAAGCGCCTTGCCGCCGGAAGAACAACGTCGTCTTCGGGCGGGGCGCGAGAATGGGAACAAAATTTTTAATAAATCCCGTGGGCGACTAAACACGCAACAAGGTATTCCTGAACTAAAAATTTAAGGAAAAAAGATGGCGAGATAACACCCTCGCCATTCAGGAGAAACGCACGTTATTTCTGCTGTACACCTTCGACAGAAATGATCAAGTCGACTTCTTGCGATGCAGGGCCGAGATCGGTGGTGATGTTAAAGTCTTTCAGCTTAATTTTACCTTCCGCTTCAAAGCCTGCACGCTTGCCACCCCACGGATCATCACCCTGACCGATCAGTTTTGCTTCCAGAGTAACCGGTTTGGTAACACCGTTGAGGGTCAGATTACCGGTAATATCTAACTCATCACCGTCTTTCTTCACGCTGGTGGAGGTAAATGTTGCTTGTGGATATTTGGCAACATTAAGAAAATCGGCGCTACGCAGGTGCTTATCGCGCTCGGTATGGTTGGTATCAACACTTGTGGTGTTAATGGTGACATTAACTTTATCCGCCGAAGGATTCTTTTCATCGAAGGTGAACGTACCATCAAAATCTTTAAAAGTACCGTATAGCCAGCTGTAGCCCAGATGTTGAATACGGAAATTGACGAAGGCATGCTGGCCTTCTTTATCGATTTTGTAATCTGCCGCGAGTGCAGATCCGGTAGAAAACAGTAAAGAAGCGAAGGTTAAGCCAACCAGACTTTTTTTCATTTTTGAACTCCATAGTCAGATGACGCTTGCCCCAACATACGTTTCAGGGTGACGTCTTTATCGATGAAATGATGCTTTAAGGCCATAAGCCCATGTAGAAGAGAAAGAATGACCACACTCCAGGCCAGCCAGAGATGCAGCGTGCCCGCAATATCTGCCTGGGCACCGGCGTCGGCTAGCGTCGCTGGGATATCGAACCAGCCAAAGACGCTGATTGGTTTACCGTCAGCGGTGGAAATTAAATATCCACTTATCACGATGGCCAGCAACAAGGCATATAACGCGAAATGCCCCAGTGCGGCACCCAGACGAATTAAGGGAGAATAACTGGTTAATGTGGCCGGAGGCGGAGAAATGACACGCCAGACGAGGCGAATAACCAGCCCCATCATCAGCATGACACCAATGCTTTTATGTATTTCTGGTGCTTTGTGATACCAGCCATCGTAATAACTCAAGGTGACCATCCAAAGACCCAGCGCAAACATGCCATAAACCACAATGGCGGTTAGCCAGTGCAGACCAGCAGAAATAACTCCATAGCGTTGGGGCGTATTCGAAAATTGCATAAGCACATCCGTAACTTATTCGTGAGTGCATGAAAATGGCGCGTGTGAAGCAAGATTGCAATCAATAAATTACAAAACTAATAATATTTATTATTGCTTCAAAAAAATTGATTGAGTTTGAATGTAATGCTCAGAAGATTAGAGTGAAAGGGAGGCGTTATTCTTAAAACAAGACAGGTTTAAGAAATAACTCGTTCAAATTTTCCCGATAAAAAATAGAGAAAATTCAATATTTGTCAATTTATGTCAATCCTGGTAGTCAAAAAAGGGACAAGTAATGATGGAGGAATTAAATGCGATAATTTTGGGTTAAATAGCTTCCTGCCCGAAGTATGAAATCTTTTTGCAAGCGGTCTCAATACAGAGACCGCTTCGGATATTATTTAAAGCGGGATAATTTAAAAGGTGTTAAATCAAATGCAGCAGGTTTACCCTGGGCAAAATCGGCCGCTATTTCACCCAACACGGAGGCAAACTTAAAGCCATGACCGCTTAAACCCGTGATGACCAGGGTGTTATCATGACCGGGTAGGGTATCGATAATGAAATCTTCATCCGGTGAATTATCATAAGTACAACTTGCCCCGTACAGGCAACATCCAATTCCGGGTAAAACAGAACGAAGAAACGGGAAGGCTTCAGAACCGTCACTTGCCACTTCAGCAAAGGGAAGACGCTCAGCAGCATTGCTGATTGACTGCCCACCATTGTGTTTCCCGATTTTTAAAGCGTCGTTCTCAGCAGGGAAGCCGTAGTATTGGTCACCATTCGGCAGCTCTCCGGTAAATGCCGGAAATTTATTTTTAATACTGTAACGCCCATCAGCCTGATACCAGGCAAACACTTTACGTACTGGCTGAACAGGAAGCTCTGGCAATAGACTTTTCACCCATGTACCGGCACTAATCAGCACCTTTCTTGCACTGTATTCACCATCTTCAGTTACCACGGTAACGCCATCGCCCTCATGGCGAATTGCGCTAACCGGACAGTTGAAGAGCTGAGCACAGCCAGCTTCTTTTGCCAGACGAATCCATGTCTCAATCGCCAGTTCGCTTCGCAAAAAACCAGATTCGCTTTCAAACAGCCCGATATAGTTTTCAGGTACACGAATTTCAGGCCAGCGTGACGTAATGGCCGTTGCATCAAGGCGTTCAACTGGAAGTTGCCATTGCTCAGCACTATGAGCGACATTTGCTAAAAATTCAGAGTTTTCAGGCCCAAGATTGATAACCCCGGAACGGACAAAAACAGGTTCTTCATTATGGGTGGTAAGCTCATCCCACAGTTGCTGAGCACGTAATACTAATGGCACATATTTTTCACCTTCGCCGTAAGCGTGACGAATGAGCCGGGTATCACCGTGGTGGCTTCCTTGCTGATGGGGAGGCATATGGGCATCGATCATCAGAACGTTTAGACCGGCGCGAGTGGCATAATATCCGGCTGCCGCGCCTACGGAGCCGCTGCCAATGATGATTAAGTCGTATTTCATTTTTTTCTCTCTGCTATCGCCATAGACGCAGGGTAAATAAGTGCGCCGGGATATACAACCTGCAAAAAAGAAAAGGCACCTGAACGGTGCCTTTGATAGTGGTTGGTCATCAAAGATTAATGACGTAAATACTCATTAACCTCGTAATCGCCAGATTCAATTTTGGCGATTCCTGCTTCAAGTATCGAAATAAATTGTCTGGCAACATCAGTGGTTAACCAGAGCGTCTGACCAACTTCAGTCCCATCCGGTTCGGGTTTGTCTGGGGTCTGGTAGTGCAAACGCAACATCAGTGCATCATAACTATCTACGGTGCTGATGTCCCATCCAACAAGCGGATGAGTCTGAATGACTTCATTATTTTTTTCCATCATAGCCCCCTAATTCGTGTTACAAGACAACGTTATTCGAGGTTCAATGCGTTTTTATCTGAAGCAACTTCAGTATATCAATAAATAAGGTCATTCACCTGTATTTTAAAGGGTGAGAGTATAAATTTCTTGTTTTTAAGAATTATGTGAACATTATTCCAGCATGTCATTCATATTTTTTTAGCATGTTGAACAATTATTTTGAGGAAAGTTTAAAAATCAAACAATGAAACGATAACATTAAAAATAAAAAAAGCCGGGGCGACCCGGCAAAAGTTTTACTGCATATTATTCATTTAGAAACCAATCATCAGCGCTTTCCCACGTTTCTTGCAGGATTGTGCTAATGCGTGATTTGTCTTCTTTGGTAGCACCAATAACCGATAAATTATTGGCGACGGCGTAGCGCACACTAACCTTACTGTCGATATCAGGATATGCATACTGAATACGACGTGAGAGTTCACTTGCCAGGGCGTCAATAGCCCCGGCGGGTAATGGAGAAGTTTTAGCAATGGTGACTTCAATTCGCATAATAGCCCCCTGTTGAATATACTGGTTATTTATACAGGTAAAATAATCCAATGACAACAGGGAGCTACATTTTTATTTCTTCACTGACCAGTGGATCGTTTCGCCAGCTAAAAAAGGAATCAACGAATCATCATTTAAGGCGATATTGTCTGGCACCTGACTTTCTCGCCGCTCCAGTTCGATAAAGGAGTCGTTAACAGGCAACCCGTAAAACTTCGGTCCGTTCAATGAACAGAATGCTTCAAGATGTTGAAGGGCGTTCATCTCTTCAAAAACGGTGGCGTAGCTGCCAAGCGCGGTGGGGGCGTTGAAACATCCGGCGCAACCACAACTGGCTTCTTTGCGATGACGTGCGTGTGGGGCGGAGTCCGTGCCAAGGAAAACACGCTCAAAACCGCTGGCAACCAGTTCACGAAGTGCCTGCTGATGCACATTGCGTTTCAGGATTGGTAAGCAATAGAGATGTGGGCGAATACCACCAACCAACATATGGTTGCGGTTAAACATCAAATGCTGCGGTGTGATCGTTGCCGCTAACTGATCGTTGCCTTCGCGCACATAGTCAGCCGCGTCTTTGGTCGTGATATGTTCAAAAACGACTTTCAGGCCGGGTAGCTGCTTGCGTAATGGTTCCATTACGGTGTCGATAAATCGCGCTTCGCGATCAAAAATATCGATATCCGCATGGGTGACTTCTCCATGTACCAGTAACGGCATACCGATTTTTTCCATACGCTCCAGGACAGGCATGATAGCCGCTGTTGAGGTGACGCCGTGGCTGGAATTGGTGGTGGCGTTAGCCGGGTAGAGTTTTGCCGCGGTGAAAACGCCTTGCTGGAATCCGCGCTCCAGTTCGTCAGGGTCCAGCGAATCTGTCAGGTAACAGGTCATCAGCGGGGTAAAGTTGTGCCCGGCAGGAACAGCAGTAAGAATTCGTTGGCGGTAGGCAATGGCCGCATCAACTGTTGTAACAGGCGGTGCGAGGTTTGGCATGACAATCGCGCGAGCGTAAATCTCGCTGGAATAAGGGACGACTGTTTTTAACATATCGCCATCGCGAAGGTGGAGGTGCCAGTCATCTGGGCGGCGGATCTTTAATACCTGGGATGGTGCAGTCATTACTTATTAGCTCCGGCTGTGGGAATGTTTTTGCCGGGCACAAAGGATAAGCGGAAACGTTTTCGTTTGCACGAAAAATAAAGGGCGCCATGCGCCCCCATGGGTTAATCAGTGAACGGGATAATGATTTCCCCTGGTTTGACTTCGATACCTTTCGCCAGCTTTTTCGCCAGCGCCTCACCTTTGCTACTGTCTTCGCGCAATACATACGCCGGATGAGAATTAAAATAATTACGCAAGGCCTGATTCAGGTAAGGCGTCAGCGTCTGCAATATCGCTTGCATTTTCTCTGGCGTTACCGAGGCGTCAACAATCTCCATCTCCTGTAGATAAATGGCGCCTTTATCTTTATCAAACACAGGCAACGCTTTAAGTTTCAATTTCATCGTTGCTTTCTGACTGCCAAAAAGGGAGTTCATGTCGAGATCGGCATCACCGGTCAAAGTCACCTTGTTTGGCTCTTCACGACCAATCTGACTGGCCAGGTTTTTCAGTACAATATGGGCATCAGCAACACCGGGTAAACCAATATCTTTTGAGAAATTATTGCGCTTTTGCAGCGACTGATTAATTTCCTGCTCGGTAATCGTGTATTGCGTAAGTTGATCACAACCAACTAACAGTCCGCTCACCAGCAGTGCAGCGGCAAAAAGAATCTTTTTCATCGGGGTTCCTCAACCTGGTGTCTTTAACATCCTGATGCGATGCAGCATGGGGCACCGGGGAAATACATTCCAGCAGAAAAAACTTAAACCACAGTGTTTCAAACTGCGGTGCGCATCTTACCATGTAACGCTCGTCACGTAGGATTAAGATCGGGCGTCAGGTCCTAACATTCTGCTGGCCGTATGTTTGTGGCTAAACTGCCATCCCAGCCCCAGAAAGGTGATAATGCCGATAATGCCCAACATCATCCATGGTAATTCCGGCTGTTGCAGTGCTTTCCCCATATCAAACAGCCAGCCACCACCGATATATCCCACGGCGCCGCCAATGGCTAAACCAAGACGGCTAAAACCCATATAACTTCCGCGCGCTCTGGCGTCAGCCAGCGAAGCACTGAGTGTTTCCCTGGCAGGTTCCGCAATAATCGATCCAATATAGAAGATACAGATCAACGTAAATAAATGCGGAAGAGAACCGACAAGCCCAACAGGGAGCATACTGAGTGACATCACCAGTAAGCCAGCCATTAAGCGGTGCTCCAGACGAAAACGTTTTTCACTCCAACGGGCGATAGGGTAGAGCAATGTTAGCGAGAGACACGCTTCGATAGCGTACATCCATTTTACGGCTGACGGTGTTCCGGCAATATCGTTAACCATAATCGGTAGCATCAGCATCACCTGGACAGCCAGCATATAGTAGCCAGCCAGTGTCAGCACATAGGTTACAAAACGTTTATCGCCCATAACCCGGCTCATTCCTTCGCGTACAGGTGCACGAACCGTAGATAATTTCCATGCTGGTAGCAGCCAGGCATTAAATGCAGCGCACATAACGAACAAAATTGCGCCTGTAGCGCAAACCAGACGAAAATCGTACTGCAATAACCAGCTTCCCAGCAAAGCCCCAATGACTGCGCCAGCACTGTCTTGCATCATTAATAGCGAAAAGAAGCGCCCGCGCTGTTCAGGACGGATAAGTTTAACCACCAGGGCAGAACGAGGAGGATCAAACAAAGTGCCACCAAGGCCAGAAAGAAAACAGGAAAACCACAGTAACCATGGTTCATGGGCAATACCCATAGTGGCAAATCCGGCAGCACGCAAAAGCATACCGGTTACTATCATCGGCTTGGCACCAAAGCGATCAGCGATTGCACCGCCAAAAATGCCCAGCCCTTGCTGGATAAACTGACGCAAGCCGAGAGCAATACCGACCATAACGGCAGCCCAGCCCATCTGATCAACGAAGCGAATGGAGATTAGCGGAAAGACAACAAAGAAGCCCAGCACCACCAGCATATTATCAACAAGAAGGAAATATTTACCCAGGTTCCTCGCCTGCGATACGCACGCCATTTCCCCTCCCGGGAAATCCAAAGTTGAGCAATTTCTATTCTGCTGTGCTGTTGTTATTTTTCCTACTATCAATGGGATGATATTTTTTTATCAAAAAGTCATGGTTAATCGAGAGTTTTTATCAAAATATGTGAATATTAATAGAAAAGATATTTTTCCCGATAACACCGCAAGAATGGGGCGGTTATAGTAGCGAGCATTAGTCTATTGAAAATGTTACGAGAAGGAGTGGTTAACATGTTTGGCTATCGTAGCAACGTCCCCAAAGTGCGGTTAGTGACTGATCGCATGGTGGTGCGTTTAGTGCATGACCGCGATGCGTGGCGACTGGCGGATTACTACGCTGAAAACCGTCAATTCTTAAAACCCTGGGAACCGATTCGCGATGAAAGCCATTGCTATCCATCTGGTTGGCACGCCAGACTCAGCATGATTGAGGAGTTCCATAAACAAGGCTCTGCTTACTATTTCGCGCTTCTTGATCCAGACGAAAAAGAGATTTTCGGCGTTGCCAACTTTTCCAATGTGGTACGCGGATCATTTCATGCCTGCTATCTGGGATACTCGCTGGCCCAAAAATGCCAGGGCCAGGGGCTAATGTTTGAAGCTCTGACAGCGGCTATTCGTTATATGCAACGGACTCAACATATGCATCGCATCATGGCGAATTATATGCCGCATAATAAACGCAGTGGTGATCTACTGGCGCGACTGGGCTTTGAAAAAGAAGGCTATGCCAAAAATTATTTGCAGATTGATGGTGTCTGGCGGGATCACGTGTTAACCGCATTGACAACACCTGAATGGACACCGGGGCGTTAGGAGAAAATATGAAATATGAACTGACTGCGCGGGAAGCGCGCGTTATCGGCTGCCTGCTGGAAAAACAGGTGACTACACCTGAGCAATACCCACTGTCGCTGAATGGCGTGGTGACCGCCTGCAACCAAAAAACGAACCGTGAACCAGTGATGAATTTATCCGAGCAAGAGGTGCAAACTGAGCTGGATAATCTGGTGAAACGCCACTTTCTGCGTACCGTAAGCGGTTTTGGTAACCGAGTTACGAAATATGAGCAGCGCTTTTGTAACTCAGAATTTGGTGATTTAAAACTGAGTCCGGCAGAAGTGGCCTTAATCACCACCTTATTGTTACGGGGAGCGCAAACGCCAGGTGAACTACGTAGCCGTGCAGCAAGAATGTACGAATTCAGTGATATGTCTGAAGTTGACAGTACACTGGAAAAGCTGGCGCAGCGCGAAGATGGTCCGTTTGTTGTTCGACTGGCGCGCGAGCCAGGCAAGCGGGAAAGCCGCTATATGCATCTGTTTTGTGGTGAAGTCGATGATACCGCGAGTTTTGCCGAAGAGACACCACCAGTAGCGGGCGAACTTCAGGCGCGGGTCGAAGCACTGGAAAACGAAGTCGCAGAACTGAAACAACGTCTGGATTCTCTATTGGCCCACCTGGGAGATTAACGTGAAAAAATTACGCATTGGTGTCGTCGGTCTGGGCAATATTGCACAAAAAGCCTGGTTACCGGTGCTGAGTGCTGCGCAAGACTGGAGTATACAAGGTGCATGGTCTCCTTCGCGCGAAAAGGCCTTACGTGTGTGCGAAACCTGGCGCATCCCCTGTGTGGATTCGTTATCACGACTGGCTGCAGACTGCGATGCTGTTTTTGTCCATACCAGTACTGCCAGCCATTTCGACGTCGTCAGTGCGTTACTTAATGCGGGGGTTCATGTTTGTGTCGATAAGCCTCTTGCCGAAAATCTGCGTGATGCCGAGCGGCTGGTGGAGTTAGCGGCACGTAACCGACTGACGTTAATGGTCGGGTTTAATCGCCGCTTCTCGCCGTTATACCGTGAATTAAAAACACAACTTTCTGCTGCGGCTTCTGTACGGATGGATAAGCATCGCCTTGATAGTGTCGGGCCACATGATTTGCGCTTTACATTGCTGGATGACTATCTGCATGTCATTGATACCATCCTTTGGCTGGCAGAAAAGGAAACTCAGATTGATGGCGGTCAACTGATTACCAATGATGCGGGTGAAATGCTTTACGCCGAACACCATTTCTCCTCAGGCCATTTGCAACTGACCACCAGTATGCATCGTCGTGCAGGAAGTCAGCGCGAGTATGTTCAGGCGGTGACTGACGGAGCGCTAATTGATGTCACAGATATGCGTGAGTGGCGTGAGGAGCGAGGACAGGGGGTGATTCACAAACCTGTTCCTGGCTGGCAGAGCACTCTGGAGCAGCGAGGATTTGTCGGTTGCGCCCATCATTTTATTGAATGCGTGAAAAATCAGACAGTTCCGCAAACTTCCGGGGAGCAGGCACTGCTGGCGCAGCGTGTCGTGGAGAAGATCTGGCGCGATGCGATGAGTGAATAAACCCTGTAACATCTGGCGGTAGCA
>ERZ1034915.622-NODE-622-length-23383-cov-4.893904_pt1 | contig 23383 bp, 25 predicted proteins | sample MGYA00520592_ERZ1034915 | MGnify/ENA primary metagenome ERZ1034915 (study PRJEB33766, sample SAMN09781787) | gut metagenome | biome: gut microbiome | host: Homo sapiens | place: Madagascar | study: EMG produced TPA metagenomics assembly of the PRJNA485056 data set... | reverse complement strand
CATCCTCGACCATCACCCTGAAAGCCGACAAGTGGGTGAATATCACGACCCTTCCGAGCGTGAATGGGGCGACATATCAGATCAGCGTCGAGGTGAACGTCACAGGCGGCACTATCTCGATAATCGGAGCGGATGGCGACATCAACGCAAGACAACGTGTCAGCTACAAGATGATCATCAACAATTCCCATCCGATATCAATGAGTTATCACGTCAAGTCAGGCAGTCCGACCGTCACAGTGACGAACATGCTCATCTGCACGTGGGACGAATACCAGGCGAACAAGGCATTGCTCGACGGCCTTTACTTTTTCGACGGGGATACGATGCCACGCGCCTAACCCTTTTGGGGGTGGTGGCATGAGTCTCATCGTTAATCACTGCGTCATGCCGAAAGACGGTGTGAGCGTCAAGACGACGAACACGACACCATCGGACATCACCTTCACGGGGTTGACGGCGGGCGTGAAATACCATGCGAGCGTCGTCTGTTACATGCTGTCCACGAGTGGCGACAATCCGCGCTTGCGTCTCACCACCAATGGCAGCGATAGTGGGCTTGTCACTTCGAATGGTCGCGTGGATTACGTCTTCACCGCCGCCAGCACCACTCACGGCATTCTCGTCGGTCTGAACAATTGCACGGTCAATCTGAGCAAGGGCTTGTGCGTGCCTCAAGACCAGTGGCAGCAGCTCGTCTCGTTGGGATTGCCGGGCAATTATTTCGATGGCGACACCATGCCAATCAGCTGACGATTTTTCAAAAGGAGATGAATGTGTTACAGACTTTTCTAGCTGGTTTCGGGGGCGTTGGTGGCGCTTGCGCGGTCATCACGCTCTGTCTCAAGATTTGGCCCGGCGCTTTAGAGAGCCTTGCTACTGGGCTTTACAGCCATGTCAATCCAGAGCGCCTGCCGTATAACAGCGTGCTTTCCCAGCATTTCGCCAAGACGAGACAGCTTGGAGAGCGGACGGAACGCTTTGACGAGCGTATGGACGAATTATGCAGGGACACCATAAAAAACACGCTCATATCACTGATTTACGGTGACCAGACGCACGACCATTCCGAGGCCGTCCGATACGAGCTGGCTAAGCTCGAAAAACTCGACGCGCAATGCTGGATCATCTCGGCCGCCGAAAAATACTTGGAGGACAGGCAATGACGCACCTAGCCATCGCGGGCGGCATATACCTGCTGCTCCTCGCGGTAATCCTCGTGTTCAATCATGGCGCGCACAGGCATTGATTTTTCAATAGTTTTCAAAGCCATCCCATTCCGGGATGGCTTTTCTATTTGCCACCGACTCGGTGGAGGAAGGAGACGTCATGGATGAGAACACCATGACACCCGAATTGACACCGCAGGGCGACAGTCTGCCGCCCGCAGACATTCCGGTCGTGTCCGAGGAGGACGCGGCCAAGGCCGTAGAGGGATTGGAGGACTAGACATGGCAAACGTCAGCGCTTTGATCAACCGCATGCGCTACTGGTGCGCCGTGGCCAACATGGGCTATTCGCAGGCGGACCGTTGGAATTTCAACCCATCAGGGGGTAATTGCGATTGCTCGTCCCTTGTCATCCACTGTCTCAAGGAGGCTGGATTCGACACCGGCTCGGCCACCTACACCGGCAACCTCTCCTCCGAGCTAACCAAGCGCGGCTGGACTCGCCTGCCCGCGAATGGCAATCCGCAGCCGGGCGACATCCTGCTTAACGACGTGCACCACGTCGCGGTCTATCTTGGCGGCGGCAGGCTCGCGCAGGCAAGCATCTCGGAGCACGGCACCGCATACGGCAGGGCGGGCGACCAGACCGGCCGCGAAACCAACATCAGGGGCTACTACAACTATCCGTGGAACTGCTACCTCCGCTACGGCGGCGGCAACACTGGCACCGCATCCACCGGCGCTCTCGCCGTTGACGGCAATGTCGGCCCGGCCACCGTGCGCAGATGGCAGCAGGTGATGGGCACTTCGGTGGATGGCATCATCAGCGGCCAGCAGGTGCCCGACGGGCGCACCTATGCTCGCCCAGCCATCGATTCGAGCGTGGTCCGCTACGGCAATGGCGGCAGTGATCTGATCCGCGCCGTGCAGCGTCGCTTGGGCTGCGGTGCTGACGGCCTGCTCGGCCCGGCTACCATTCGCGCCATCCAAGCGCATTACGGCTTGGCGCAGGATGCGAGCTTCGGCCCCGCGACCGCACGCGCCTTGCAGTCGGCGCTCAACCAAGGACGATTCTAAGGGGGTTTAATATGGCTCAACATGCGGCTCCGACGACTTTGGAGACTACTGTCAATAATCTGACCAACGAGCGTGAGGATGGTCAGGACAACCAGCAGCCGGACGCATACACTCCGGTCTTCAGCAAGCAGGTACGCACCGTGGTCTACGTGCTCGGTTTGATCGCCTCATGCGTCGGTCTTGGTTTCATGACCTTCGGTGACGCCGCGATCGGAGGCTACATTTCGACTGTGGCCGGTTTTATCGCATCCGGTTTGGGCGTGGCCTACAATCCACTCCGCCGAAATTAATTTTCGGGCGTGAGACTCAAACTCGCGCCGGAAACTCAAACTCGGGTGCGAAAAATCGCATGAAGTAATTCCTGTTGGAATATTTTGCACCCTTATGCAACATCGCCCCTCTTCCGGCCACGGCTGGGGGAGGGGCTTTTTGTGTTTCGCACGGTAGAATCATCATCATGACCAAGAAAGAGCATGATGATTTTTGGACGAAGTGGAAGCGTGAGCTCACGAAGGATGTGAAGGCCGACAGGATACACGGCGGTGAGGCTGATTTCAGCCGAATGCATGGCGTGACATTGGACACTCAAAAACTGTATGACATGCTACCGCGAGTCTGAATTGCCCCTCTCTCAGCATCAGCTGGGGGAGGGGCTTTTCCGTGTTTCAGCGCGTGTTCGCCAAACGTCGGAAACCAGCTTCGTCATCCTCCGGATACTTGAATCGGGCTTCGATGCCCTGCGCTTCGAGAATCGCGGCGATCTCCCTGCTGCGGGCATTGACGATCGCGTAATCGCCCTTGTCACGGCCAAACCGGTCGTAGTGTTCCTGGGAACGATAGTACAACAGGTCCACATGGTTGGGCGCGTGTCCTTGCGTTTCCGTCATCTCTTCCACCGCATCCAAAGCGGCCTCGACTGCTTCGACATGCTGCGTGAGCATGCGTTCCAACCATGCCTGCACGTCTGCCGGCGCTTCGGCCTCGCCGGGCTTTTCCCACCGCTTGACGCTCAAAACCTTGACGCCGGCCCTGCTTGCGAGCATCTGCTGGCTGATGCCGCAGCGCTCCCTGGTCTCGCGAAACTGGGCCTTGGATAATGTCATGAGTTCCCTCTCTATTGTCGGTCACGGCTGGAGCCGGTTCACCGTTCCTCGTGGCCGGAATCAGAACGGACGTTGTTGAGTTCGTCTTTCGTGTACTCGTATGACTGGCCGGCAACTGCAAAGTCGCCTTCCGGCCACGTGAAACGATATGAATCGTAGACGGCCTCGCCGTTCTTGCTGTCGCGGATGCTGTTGGCTGAAATCTCGTGGTATTCCTCGCCGTCGTTCTTCGCTTCGACCTTGACGAATCCGTCCTCGGCCGAGATTTCGGCGATTCCGGCGCTCGGGCGTTCCGGCTTGCTGTCATCGTCTTCGATGTGGTCGAACATGATGCGAATGTACGAGACTTTCCCGTAGATCTGCACTTGCTGGTCAAAGTCCATCGAGTCGACGGCATCGTAGACTTCAGTGTCGATGATGTCGCGCGCAGCGTCGTAGTCCCCGTTCTCAAGGAGCTCGCGATAGCGGTCGGCTGTCTCCTCGCCGCAGATGAGTTCGATGTCGTCGCTGTTGTCAACGTTTTCGTCGATCGCGAGGGTCAGTTCGCTGCAGATGTCGGTTGTGGCGAACGTTTCGTTGATGGTGACGGTGTCGCCAAACTTGTCAATGAAGATCGCTTTACGCATTTCAGTCTCCTTGAGTCTGTGGGGATGCCTTGTGCTTCCCGTTTGTTGATTCCAGTATACGATACCAATGATATCATTTCAAAGTCGGGTGTGTCGTGGAAATCAATCCAAACCGTCCCACAGCTCGTCAAGGGAGACTCCAAGCGCCTCGGACACCTTTTTCGCGGTGTCCAAACGCATCGTATGCGGATCCCGCGCACGCTTCGGACGAGGCGTGCAGTCCCAAGCCTCCAAAGCCCAGAAATACGAAACCGAATTGATTCCGACCTTCGCACGTAGATCCTGCTGCGACAATCCGGCACGCTCGCGCATCGCACGCAAAGTCATCCGTGTACCTCCATGTTGTTTCCGTCCATTCGTTCGATAAAACAAAACGCCCCGACCGAAGCCGAGGCGTTTTGTGACATCAAAACATGCCTGATATGCATTTTTCGATTCACGCATATTGCACATAATTTCAATCCACGCGCTTCGGATTGAGCCGAAGCTGTTTCAACCGGACACTCGCCATTCCGGTGCGACAACGCCAATTGTATCACATTTTGCTCGGGTCAGGCGTGCGCCTTGATGGCCTCGCATATGACCGCCTTGGCGATGTCGTCACGGTTCTCGATCCACCATGCCGCCGACGTTTTGTTGGCGATCGTGGAGGAGATGGCCTTGCAGTGGGCGGCGAGGTCGGCGGACTGCTGGGCGGTGGCCTTGCCGGGGAGGCGTGCCGCAAGGTCGTGTAACTGGTCGAGTGCCTGGGCGATGCACTTGGTGCGAATGTCCTCGGCCCATGCGACCTGCTTTGCGCTGCCTTCCAAGGCGCAGGTGGCATTGGAGAGGGCGTTGATGGCTTCTGCGGCGTCATTGCCGAGCTTTTCGACGATCATGGCGGCTTCCTTGTTCTTGCGGGCTTCGGCTTCGGCGGCGCGTTCCTTCTTCCAGCATTCCGTGCAGGGGCGCTCTTGGAGCCATTCGATGCGGCGTTCGCGTTCGCTGGTCTTGCCGAAGAGTTCGATGCGTTCGTCGTGTCCGCAGGTGTGGGTGATGTCGTAGTGTGCCATTTTGTGTTCCTTGCCTTGTTCTTTGCTGACACTCTTATATTACCGCACTTGCGGTAATAATCAAGTTGGGCGTGTCGCATACTAGACTGTAAGACGTCCTTTGCTGACACGATGGACAAGGCGGAGCCGGACAATGCAAGGCTCCGCCTCTCTTATATAATCGTCCATGTCAGCAAAGGAGACCAGCATGGCCTACACAATCAGACAATACGCGACGAAAAGCGGCAAACGCTACGAAGTGCGCTACCGTAAGCCGGACGGCACCACCACCGGCAAACGCGGCTTCAAACGCAAGATGGACGCTGACGCATGGGGTGCAGCCAATGTGACCACCGCGAAAAGCGTCGGAGCCTACGTGGACCCACAAGCAGGAAGACGCTTGGTCGAGGACTTCTGGGAGGCGTGGATAGCGGCGAAAAAGACCAAAGCCAAGCCAAGCTACGTCAAGTCATTGGAGGATGCTTGGCGCGTGCATGTCATGCCGCAATGGGGGGTGCGTGAAGTCCAGTCCATCACAAGGGGCGAGGTGCAGCGGTGGGTCACCGATCTGGCTGGCAGGCGCAGCGCGTCAGTGACCATCCGCGCCGAAAACCTCCTGCGCAACCTCTTGGAGAGGGCGAAGGAGGACAGGTGCATCCACGACAATCCATGCGACGGCATCGAGCTGCCGCGAAAGCAGGTGCGGAAACACGTCTATCTCTCGGCTGACGAATTGTCGCGTGTGGCGATGCAGTGCGGGTGGCGTGAGCCGATCGTGCTGACCTTGGGCTTGTGCGGCATGAGGTGGGGTGAGCTTGTGGCGCTCCGTGTCGAGGATGTTGACCTGCAACGGTGCAGGCTGCATATATATAGGAGCATCACGCGGCTTTCCAGCCGACTGGTGGAGACGGACCCGAAGACCCATGATGGGCGTTCGGTGATGTTCCCCCTGGTGTTGCGTCCACTGCTCGCCAGGCAATGCGAGGGGCGCAGGCCGTCCGATTTCCTTTTCACCGCTCCCGGCGAACCTTTGGACGAGCCGATGGGAAACGGCTGGAATCCGACGCGAAGCGATGGATGGTTCGCGGTGGCTCTTCGTCGCGCGGGCGTGGACCGTGGCCACATGACGATTCATGATCTGCGGCATACGGCCGCTAGTCTCATGGTGCAGTCCGGCGCTAACGTCAAGACCGTGCAAAGGCAGCTGGGGCACAAGAGCGCCGCCATGACATTGGACGTTTACGCCGATCTCTTCGATGATGATCTGGACGAGTTGTCGGAGAGGATGGGTGGTTTGCTTTTTTCGCAGAATGTGGGCAAAATGTGGGCAAACGTGACGCAAGGTGTCGATGGAACCGTTGAAACGGTTTGTGTCTGAGACTTTTCGCCGGTGGGTTCGAGTCCCGCTGGAGGCACTTTTGGAAACCGCCAGAGATGGCGGTTTTCCTTTATTCTCCAACGGTTTTGGCATCATCGCGATTCACTGCGATTCAACCCTTTTCCACGGTGGGTTATGGAAAAATGTAGGCAATGTGTAGGCAAAATGTGGCATATCGTTCCCGAAACATTCCGTAGGTACACTGTCGGACATTACAAACCGTATGACACCGACTGAAACGGATGACGCATGACTTCGAAAGACATCAAGCCTGTAATCGAACAGCCCGCCACTGAAATCCCCCTGATGCTTGCGCAGGCGATTATCGTTGCCGGCGTGCTCGCTATCGGCGAAATCGCATGTTCTCCGCTGTACTTTACCTTGATGGACCATTCGTTGGCACTCGTTCCGTGGGTATTGGAAGCCGCATTCCTTGCCGTGGCGTTCACCTTCGTTGTGGGCTTCGCATTGTTGTGGTGCGCCGAATCGTTCACTTTCAAACTCAAGGAACGATTCCGCCCGTTCGGCTATGCGGCGGTAGGATTGATTGGATACGGCGTATGGAGCCTGCTGGTGTTCACCGCCACCATCAATTCGATACTCGCCAAAGTCGGGGAAAGCGTTCTTACCAACGGCCAGGTCGGCGCGATCGCGCTGAACGGAGCAGCCTTGGGCTTCGTCGCTTTCCTTTTCGCAAAACTGCTCGACGTCAAACTCGGCAATCGCAAAACCGTTGCGATAATTCTGCTTATCGCGGAAATCGTCATTGCCATCATCGGCCTACTCATCATGATTCGCATGTTCAGCGTGCTTTACGCGGCGTGACGGCGAAGACGCGGAAAAGAGAGCGCAATATACATGTTCAGCATTCTGGAGATGTTCACCATCGGCGTCGGCCCCAGCTCGTCGCACACCGTAGGACCGATGGTCGCGGCCAGCAGATTCGCTGCCTCCCTTGAACGTGACGGCATACTGAACCGGGTCGGCCGCGTGCGAACGGTACTGTATGGTTCGCTCGCCCTGACCGGTCTTGGGCACGGTACCGATCGCGCCACGGTGGCTGGCTTGGAAGGCAACGTACCGAAAACCGTCGATACCGATCACATGAGCAATATCCGTATGGAATGCGAGGCAGGCGGCGAGCTGATGCTCAACGGCACGCATCGCATCGATTTCGATTACGGACGCGATGTGGTGATGGATGTATGGCACCGCATGGCGGCCCATCCCAACGGCATGCGATTCCAAGCCTTCGACCGGCAGAACAATCTCATCGACGAACAGGTCTGGTATTCCATTGGCGGTGGATTCGTCAGACAAGGCGACGCCGACGACCTGATGATCGGCATCCATGAGAAACCCCCTGCGGGAACGGCCTTCGCCGATCAGACCGACGATTCCTCAACCGATATCGATATGGACATGCCCTATCCGTTCACCACATGCGACGAACTGATCTCGCTGTGCGATGAACATCACATGAGTGTGGCCGATGTGGTGTGGGCCAATGAGACGGCCATGCGGTCCGCCGTGCAGGTGCGCAGCGATTTGGACACTGTATGGCATGTGATGCGCCGCTGCGTGCAGCACGGTTGCAATACCAACCAAACCGTTCTGCCTGGCGGCCTTGACGTGCCCCGCAGGGCGCCAAAAATGTATGCAAGGCTCGCATCCAACAGCGACGTGCTCAAACGGGACGGCAGGCGCTCCGACGCCGTACTCGAATCATCGGACGCCGCATGGGTCGACCTGTTCGCATTGGCGGTTTCCGAGGAGAACGCGGCAGGCGGACGCATCGTCACCGCGCCTACCAACGGTGCGGCTGGCGTCATTCCGGCGGTGCTCCACTATTATTGGCATTTCGTGGATCATGCGGATGAGGATGGTGTGGTGACGTTCCTGCTGACCGCAGGGGCGATTGGATACTTGTTCAAACGCAACGCGTCCATTTCCGGTGCCGAAGTCGGATGTCAAGGCGAGGTCGGCACAGCCTGTTCCATGGCCGCGGCGGGGCTGTGCGCCGTGATGGGCGGCACGCCTCACCAAGTGGAGAATGCCGCGGAAATCGGTATCGAGCACAATCTGGGACTGACCTGCGATCCGGTCGGTGGTCTGGTGCAGATTCCCTGCATCGAACGCAACGCCATGGCGGCCAATACCGCCATCAACGCGGTCCGTATGGCCATGCTGGGCGACGGCACGCATATCGTGAGTCTTGACCAAGCCATCAAAACCATGAAGGACACCGGCGAGGACATGATGGCCAAGTACAAGGAGACGTCGAAAGGCGGTCTTGCGGTCAATGTTGTTGAATGCTAGCGATGGATGGTGCTAATCTTGGTGACACTGTGTTTTTTCAAGGAGGTTCACCATGGCATCTGAAATGCCTGTTGTCAATGCCGAATTCGGCGATCGGCCGACCATCGAATTCCCGACTGAGACCGCTCCCGCCGGCCTGAAGGTCGTGGAGCTCTTTGAAGGCAATGGCCCGATGGTCCGCCGTGGAGACACCGTCACCGTCAACTACCATGGTGTGGTCTGGGGCAAGGACACCCCGTTCGACTCCAGCTTCGACCGTCACCAGCCGGCCACGTTTGGCATCGGTGTGGGACAGGTCATCAAGGGCTGGGATCAGACCGTTCCGGGACACAACGTCGGTTCCCGCCTGGTGGTGTCCATTCCGCCGGAGTACGGTTATGGCTCCCGTGGCGTTCCGCAGGCCGGCATCGGCGGCGAGGACACGCTGGTGTTCGTGATCGACATCATCTCCACCCGCTGATTGACGGGTATCATTCTTCCAAGGTCAAGGAGGATAACATGGCCGAAGAAAAGACGATCCTGCTGACGCAGGAGGCGTACGACAAGATGAAAGAAGAACTCGCCTGGCGTGAGGGCGAGTACCGTGACGAGATTCTGTCCAAGGTCTCCGCGGCGCGTGCCGAAGGCGATTTGAGCGAGAACGGCGGCTATCAGGCTGCCCGTGAGGCGCAGCGCGTGAATCAGGGACGCATCGACGAACTGACCGTCAAACTGCGCAATGCGAAGATTCTGACTGCGCCCAAGGCCGGTGAGGTCGGTGACGGATCCCTAGTGACCCTTGAAGTCAACGGACGTGAAATGGTGTACGTGCTTGGCACGCGAGACCTGTCCATCGCCACGGATTACAGCATCATCAGTCCTGAATCGCCGATTGGCGCCGCCATCAATGGCGCTCATGCCGGAGATACGGTGACCTATACCGCTCCGAACGGCCGTGAGATTTCCGTGACCATCAAGGAAGCCAAGCCGCTCGCCTGACATACGTGTGACGAAAACAACAGCCCGTTCCTCCATCGCATTCGTACGATGAGGGGACGGGCTTATTTTGTTTTGTCCATGTGGGGTTGATTACGCCTTAGGGCCACAATTGCACGATCACCATGTAGATGGCCACCATGTGGCAGGCGTATCCCGCCACGGTTCCGGTATGGAAGATCTCATGGAAGCCGAACACCTTCGGCCAGGGGTCGGGCTTGCGCAGCGCATACACGATGGCTCCGGCGATATAGCAGGCGCCGCCGGCACACAACAGTATCACCACGGTAGGTCCGGCGTAGGGGGACATCCAGAACAATCCCATGAACGCGACGCCGGACACGCCGAAAATAATATAGACAAGAACATAAAGCCAGCGAGGCGCGCTGATCCAGATGACATGGATGATGAGCGCCACCGTGGTGCAGATCCACATGCCCGCGATGATGGAATCACGCCAGAATGGCGTGAGCGCGAAGGAAACGGGCGTATAAGTGCCGGCGATCAGCAAAAAGATGTTCATATGGTCGATGCGACGGAGCACATCGGTAACCCGTGGTGACCAATCTCCCAGATGATAACAGGCGGAATTGCCGAACAGTACCAGCGAGCAGGTCATGAACACGGCGCACGCCCATTTGAGCCCGGTGCCATGAGCGAGGCAGATCAGCACGATGCCCGCGGCAAGAGCTAGGGGAGTGGCGATGGCGTGGATCCAGCCACGCAGGAGCGGCTTTGGCCTGCCATGCACGTCAAGTCTGATTTTGCGTTCGATTTCGGCGGGGACGACGCCTTCGATTTTTGCGGCATGGGCTTCGCCTTTGGCGATGGCACGTTTGGCTTTTGCATCCGCCTTGCGTCGAATGTTCTCGGCCTTATTGTGCGCCTTCACGCGAATGGTCTCAGCTTTCGCCTGCAGGGCCTGCTCGCGTGCTTCGGCGATGACCGCGCGTTTCGCCTCGATTTCTGCGTTTGTAGGTTTCGCCATCGGATGCCTCCACTATAAGTTACGGAACCGTAACCTACGTTAGCGTAACCGTCGGATATGTCAATCGGCGTTTCCGCATTATACGTGGGCATATGGTATGCAACCTCGCCATTGATGCGTATTATGGTTGCATGGCTGATTTCTCACATATCCTGATGACCCGTCCGGATTTCGGTGACGACGATCGTGAATGGTTGCACCAGTTGGTGGCCGATTGGCAGGTGATTGCCGATTTGAGTTTCGCCGACTTGCTGCTAATCCTGCAGAACGGCGAGGGCAAGTACATCATTGCCGAGCAATGCCGTCCGTCCACGGTGATGAGTCTGAGAGCCGAGGATGTGGTCGGCAACGTCGTCCCGGAATCCCTGTGCGCCGAGCTTGACGCGGCCATGGACTCCGAATCGGTGTTCCGCTCCTCGAAACTGCGTACGGTCGGCAAGGCCAAGGTCTGCAACGTGTACGCCCCGGTGCGTCATAATGGCAAGACGCTTGGCTTGGTTGTCCGCGAGACCAACATGGCCACACGCGAATCGAACGGCCGTTATGAGTCCGAAAGCATCAGCGCCGGCAAACAGCTGTATGAGATGATTCCGCGCGGCCAGTTCCCGTACCGTAACCCGGTTATGAACCAGCGCCATAACGCACGTGTGGCGGATGGCTTCATCGTGCTCACCGTCGACGGCATCGTCCGATACGCGTCTCCGAACGCCATCAGCTGTTTCCGTCGTTTGGGATCGGTCAGCACCATGCAGGGGGAGTATCTGAGCGAGATCGGCACCAAACTGCTGCATGAGAACGATCCGGTGCTGGAAACGCTGCCATTGGTACTGAGCGGCAAAGCCGCGGTGGATTCCGAATTGGACGCCAACAAAGCCGCGGTGTCCATGCGCTCTCTGCCGTTGATGGACGCCAATGGTCGCGTGGGTGGTATCGTGCTGTGCCGTGACGTCAGCGAATTGCGCCGCCGCGAGAAGGAATTGCAGACCAAGGACGCCACCATTTCCGAGATTCACCATCGTGTGAAGAACAATCTTCAGGCGGTATCCGCGTTGCTGCGCTTGCAGGCGCGCAAGACCAAGTCCGAAGAGGTCAAAAAGGAGCTCAAGGAAGCACAGCGCCGCGTGCAGACCATCGCCATGGTGCATGAGGGATTGAGCCAGACCGCCGATGAGATCGTCGACTATGACAAGGTCATTTCCAACCTGCTTAAGATGGCCGTCGATTTGGCTACGATGCGCGACCAGCACATCGATGTCGATTTCGTAGGCAAATTCGGCATGATGCCGGCACAGGATGCCACGCCGCTATCGTTGGTGCTTACCGAACTGATCACCAATTCGGTGGAACACGGTTTCGAAGGACGTAAGGAAGGACATATCACGATTTCCGTGGGCCGCGGTGGCAATAACCTCAACGTGGTGGTGGAGGATGATGGCACCGGCTTGGCGGATGAGGAGCATGATGGCATGGCTCGCTCTTCCGGATCAGGGCTTGGAACACAGATCATCAACACGTTCGTCACCAATGATTTTGGCGGAACGGTGCATTGGGAGCCACGTCGCGGTGGTGGTACCCGTGTGGTGCTCGACATGAAACTGCGTGCCGCGCAAGATAACTGACCTCTAGAACTGGAATGGCATATGGAAGGGCCGGTCGGATTCCATCGAATCCGACCGGCCCTTCCATATGCCCTGAAAAGAATCAGACCTGCATCTGCATGGCCTGCGAGCGACGTGCACGCATCGCGCGCCGCTTGAGCGCGCGCCGCTCGTCTTCGCTCAGACCGCCCCAAACGCCGTAGTCCTGATTGGTGTCGAGCGCGCATTTCAGACACGCGTCAATCACCTTGCAGGTACGGCAAACGGCCTTGGCTTCTTCGATTTGCTGATAGGCGGCACCGGTGTTGCCGACCGGGAAAAACAGTTCCGGATCCTTATCCCGGCACGCGGCCTTGGCTCGCCAATCGAAAGCACTGCTCATGTAATCGCCTTCCTCTTGCCATAAGTGGCGTTCTATCCGTTATTTAGATAACCACGAATCGGATGATTTTTCAAGACTTTTTCGCAAAAGAAGCCAAGTTTTTTTAGAATCCTTGGAATTCCGCGCATTGCACGGGACATGCCCGTGCTTGTTGGATGAAGACCCCACGCCCGGCAATGGCATAGTCATCGACGCCGAAACCGTCGAGAACCGCGCTGGGAATCCCCATCATCACATCGGTGGCTCTCTCTCCGCAAGGAAACGCAACACGTGTGAGGCAACGTTCAAGTAGGGTGCTTTGCGGCTTTTCCACAGCTGCGATTACCGTGACGGACGGATCGGCGAGTGCGGTCTTGAGCTTATCGGCTTCGGGCATGGCTGCGAAAGGGGAGAGCAATTCGTCGGCGTCATCCACGAACCATATGGTGCGTTCGTGCTGCGGCGATGTTCTGCCGTCGTCGGTGGTCCATTCGCTGTTCGTCTTGCGTGTGAACCGGATGGTGCAGCGACCGGATTCATAGAGACGGCTGGCGCAGCAGAGCAGCAGATTGGTTTTGCCGCTTCCGCATGCGCCAATCACGGCGATGTTGCCGTGTCCTACGTCAAGGAATGCGGTGGAGATGAGTACACCGTCGTCGCTCAAAGCAAAAGGCACATGGTGCCATGCCTCTCGCTGTGGCGCCGTCAAATCGTCTTTGCCTGCATGTGGTGCGAGCGGCGCGGAGAACAAAGGGGAGGGATTGGTGGTGCCGCTGAATGCCGATGCGGTGTTGATGGCATGCACCAAGGAATCAATGTCATGGACCGCGCTGCAGCGGAAAGGAACAGTGCGTTGACCGTCATGACAGTAAGCGGCACCGGGGAAGGCCGGTGGAATCAAAGCTGCATCCTTGGTGCCGATCAGTTCATTCGATTGCATTTGGTCGGTGACGCGTAGGCAGATGCTCAGCGATATGTTGGCCTTCATATCGGCATGGACCTGACCCATGGGATTTTGCGTGCATACGATGAGATGCATACCCAAAGAGCGTCCGAGCGACGCCAATCGATTGAGTCGCTGCATATAGTCGGGTAGACGGTCGCGCAATGCATGGAATTCGTCAATGACCACCACGAGCCGTGCAGGGGGATGGGAAAGCTGGTCGAATCTGGAAACGCGTTCGGCACTTACCAAGGCCTCCCTGCGCGCCAATTCTTGTTCTATGGCGTTCAGCGCACGGACGGCATGGGCGAGGTCAAGATCGCAGACGTTGCCCACGGTATGCGGCAGACGCTCCAAAGCGTTGAAGGTCGATCCTCCTTTGAAATCCAGAAAGACGAAATGGAGGGTTTGAGGACTATGCCGAATCGCCAATGCCATGCACCAACTGATCAGCAGTTCGGATTTCCCCGAGCCTGTGGTCCCCGCGACCATGGCATGTGGTCCGGATGATGCCAGATCTATATGGAATATGCCATGTTCTGACATGCCGATGCCGTTCGTTGGGGAACGGACAAGCCAATTACGCACGATGGTGCGCCATATGAGCGGGTCGTTGTCCAGGCCATGCAGATGCTCAAAACTTATGGACGGCATGTCGGCGAAAAGCTGAGCATGGTCGATTTCGTTTCCGTTATGATGCGTTGGAACCGGCGAATCGCTTCCAGTAATGGTGTTGCTGTTCGTTTCTTCATGCCTGACGCGCATGATCATGGTGATGAGCATCAATGCGCTGCCGAGCAGACTCGGAGCGAGCATCGCCGCATAGAGCCAATGACGTTGCATACACATGACAATCAGCATGATGAGCTGCGCCAGCAAAGGCGCGCTCCAACTCAATACAGTGAGATGTTGTTCGCTTATACGGTGAGGGGCCTTTTTGTTCATACGGCCAGCATGGGCAAGAGCGGCGGCATGCCGCAAGCCAATATGAGGGTTGTGGTCGGAGAATGTGGGTTATCCACATCCTCCGGCGTGTCGTCAGTTTTGCTGTTCGGCCAGCGTGCCCACGGTTCCTGCGGAATGCGTGCCGTGTGAGAGTTCGGAGAAAAGCTGGATGTTCTTCGCGTCATCCAGCAGAACGCACGATCCGACCCCATCGACGTAATAGTCCGGATCGGTCCAATACACGCTTCCCGAAATGCCATCCTTGCCTGAGGCGCTTTTGAAAGCCAACGCCATCCGAAGCAGAGAGGAAGTCGATGCTTTCTCATCCACGGTTACGGAGCTCAACGCCGCTGCGGCGACCTTTTTGGTCTTGTTGAAATTCGTGAGCGTCTGTTTGGAAGCGCCCTTCTTGACGATGGCGTTGATCACCTGGCGCTGACGTGCGGCACGGCCGAAATCGCCTTGCACATCGGCATATCGCATACGGGAGAACGCCAAAGCGGTGTTGCCGTCCACGGTGTGGCATCCGGCGGTCCAGTTCATACCCGAATAAGGGTCATTCACATTCTGGTCGTAGCATAGGTCCACGCCTCCCAAGGCATCGACCACTTTGACGAGTCCGCCGAAGCGGACCATTGCCACATGGTTGATTTTCTGGCCGGTGATGTCCTCCACCTCGTTGACCAACTGTTTGCGGCTGTACAGCTGCGCCACGGCGTTGATCTTCATATAGCTCCCATCGATTTCCACCAGGGAATCGCGAGGAATGGAAATCAGCGAGGACGATCCTGTCTTCGGCTTGGTGAGTACAAGAATGGTGTCGGTTCTGAAACCTTCGACGTCGCCGGCGTCTCCGATGGTGCCCTCACGTTCGTCGGAGCCAAGAATAAGCCAGCTTTCGCCGGCGGTGTCCGCTTTGGATGTCAGCCAGGTCTGTTTGTTGAGCTGGTCATCGACCCAGTTCCAAGCGGAGAATACCCCTATTCCCAGTGCGAGAATCAGTACAAGGAAAATGGAAAGGACGATACGTCCGACGCGAGGTCTTCTTTTTGGCACGGAAGCCGTCGCTGGAGAGGATGGAACAGATCGGAGCGCCGTGGAGACGGAGGATGACCCCCGGAACTGCTGCGTTGGATTGGCCGTGCGGGTATGTTCTGGAGCGAAGGACACCGGAGATGATGAAGGGTTTCTTCTTGTCTCGCTCGTTGCCCGTGCCGCAGGCTGGAAGCTTTGCGGAACCGAGGAAGAAGGACGCGCCGTGCGTTTGGCCGGTTTTACGGATGATGCATGGTCGGAACGTTTCGCCGGTGCGAAACTCGCTGGCTGGCTCGGTGCGCTTTGCGAGCGGGAGGAATCCGTGGACGGCACGGTTTTTTTGCGTCCTGATGACGGAATGAAACTTGGTGGCACGCTCGTAGGCTCTTTTGCTCCTTTGCCTTCACTCATGGTTCCTCCAAAAAGATTCGTCCCTGCGTCATACGTTGAAAGGGGACGTGATTGCGTGGTCTACGTCAGTTCTTTGCCGGAACGGCACATACGGTCGCATTAAGGTATCGATCCGCAAGGCCGATGTACTGGCCCGTGGTCGCGTCATGAATGGAGCCGTCATCCGGGTCGACGGTGCCGCCAGTGCTTGGATCGACCAACGTGCCGTCGGATTTGGTGATCAGTCCCGTGACGGGATCGGGAGTCTCGGCAGTGGTGTCCGACTGGTTGCTGTCGGACGTGCCGGAATCGTCGGAGCTGGCTGAATTATCTGAACTGGTGTCGGAGGAGTCGCCCGAGTTTGAATCGGCGGTATCGAAAATCGGCTTGCCCGCTCGCATCTTCTCCCAGAGATTGTCGGCTTCGTCGGTCCAGACGGAACGGTTGGGGTCGGACGGTGCTGGGACCACGGGGACGGTCTGGGTCTGCAGGTTGGTCATGGTGAAATTCTTCAGGCTCATGGCAAGTCCCGCCAAAGCCGCGGTATCAGCCATGCCTTGGGATATGTTGAGCGATTTCAGCGCGGATTTCGCCAGCTGGTACAGCTGCGCGGTATCAGTGAACAGATTCTTGCTGAGCGCCTCGCTCATCAGCTGCTTGATGAGATACTGCTGACGTGTGGTACGCGAGGTGTCGGATCCGTCTCCTATGCCGTGACGGATCCGGGCGTACTGCGTCGCCGCAACGCCGTCAAGATGGTGCATGCCCTTGTCGAGATTGAGTCCGGTGTACGGGTCGTTGACGTTCTGCGGAATGCACAGGTCCACGCCGCCGACTGAATCAATCATCTTGACCAGGCCGGCGAAGTCCACGACGATGAAGTTCTGAATATTCAACCCGGTGAGACTGTTCACGGCGTTCAGCGTGCAGCTGGCCGCCGAGGAGAGATCTCCGCCGGTTTTGTAGGCACCTGCGAAGATGGAATTGAACATGACGTTATACTGTGCGGGAATCGTGCCCTTCGACGTTTCGCACTGAGGCACGTCCACCAGGGAATCTCGTGGAATGGAGACCAGGTTGATTTCCTTGCGGTCGGCGGAGATCTGCACAATCATGGCGGTGTCGGCCTGATGGTTGCCGATGACGTCATCGAAACTGCCTCCGATGGCTTGGTTCTCCGCGCCGTCACGGGAATCCTGTCCGATCAGCACGAACTCGATCGGCTTGCCGGAGTTCGGATCGATGATGGATGCGTCCGTATTCAGGGAACCCTGGCCGATCACGCCGACCGAATTGTTCTTGATGATGCCATTGACGTCCATCCAAGTAGCGGCAGCTGCAGTGCCGACGAACACCAGAGTCGCGGCGATTGCCGCGGCGACTGCGGTCCTGACGTGATGCTGCACGCGATATCCCAGGCTGTGACGTGGTTTCGCATCCTGAAGACCATTGATGTTAGGAAGCTTATTGCCGGTTGATGACGTTGCCACGGTGTTGCCTTCCTGATTGAGATGCGCGTTTGACGCAATGCTTTTAGAACCTACCACTATCCAAATGGGCAATTATAGGGTTAATGGCCGATTTTCACCGATTCTGCGACTGTGGACCCCAGATTGGGCTGAACTTTAGCATGGATTTTCTGAAATATAGGCATTGACACGGGGAAACTTGACAAAATTACATTGCGTGTGTGTAATTTGAAGCGGTGTGAAAGTATGCGCATAAAAGGTGCGCACACAATTATGGGAGGACTCATGTGGGGCGTGACTGATGAGTCTTCTGAGAATCCGCTTGCTGAACTGTGGGGTTTGTTCAAGCGGGATGATGACGTGTCTTGGCAGCACAAAGCGCTGTGCTCGCAGACCGATCCCGAAGCATTCTTCCCGGAAAAAGGCGGTTCCACCAGGGATGCGAAGAGGGTTTGCGCCCAGTGTGAAGTCCGTGAACAGTGTCTGAAATGGGCCATCGACCATGATGAGCGTTTCGGTATCTGGGGCGGTATGAGCGAGCGTGAGCGTCGTCGCTACAAAAAAGAGCACAAGGAACGGGCTTGAAGGCATGGTGCGTCCCGTGCGTACACTTAAATTATGAATTCTAACGCCAGCAGCGATATCCAGACAATCGTGACCGATGTGCTGAACAGCAGACCGTATACGCATCGGCAGGACGTCGATATGTCCGTGGCTGCGGTGATCACCGCGCAGCATGACCTTCGATTCCTCGCTTCTACCGTTGGAGCGGTGCTTGCGCAGCGCATGCTTCCAGGAATGATCGTTATCGCCGATTGCACGGGGCAGATCGAGCAGCCCATGCAGATGACCTTCGATGTCATTCACTCATCACAGGATGTGCTTACGGAAGTGCCGGAAGCCAAAACGGTGAGGGTCATTCTGGTGGGAGTGAAGCAGGCGGCGTCCTTCATGGACGCTGTAACGCGTGCGATGGATCAGATCGGCATTGATGCCGGCATCCGCGCGTTGTGGACCTTGCATGACGATTCGCGGCCGGCGGATGACCGGTGCTTCGAGACGTTGCTGGATGCGTGGAGAAACACGCCGACAGCCGCGCTGCTCGGTGCCAAGCAGTTGGATTGGCAGGCGAAGAACCTGCACAATGTGGGTTTGTATGCCGGGCACCATGATGTCGTTTCCTTGGTGGTCGACGGCGAGCCTGACCAGGAGCAATATGACGGGCGTCAGGATGTGCTGTCGGTCTCCCTATCGGGCGCGTTGGTGCCGTTGGCTACGTTGCGTGCGTTCGAAGGGGCTGACCCCTGGTTCGGCACCTTCGCGGAATCCACGGACCTGTGCCGCCGCATATGTCTTGGCGGTGGGCGTGTCGTAGTGGTTCCCCAGGCTCGCATCGCCCACAGAAGAGCCCGATTCGAAGGAATCCGTTCCAAGAACGGGCGCCCTGTGGAAGACGAGGACGGTCGCATCGATCCGTATCTTGCCGTACGCGAGGCGAATGCCAAATACGCGTACACTGACATGCACCGTTCATGGTGGCCGTTGCTTTGGCTGTGGTCCATCATCCAGTCGTTGGGATTGGCCGTGCTTTGCTTGGCGCGCAAACAGCCGTATCATGCATGCTGCGAGCTGGCGATGCCGTGGCGTGCGCTGCTGCGTCTGCGGGGTGCTTGGCGCGCCCGTGCGCGGTTACGCAGGCAAAGCAAGGTCACGCTTAAATCGCTATCCACGCTGTCTGCGAATCATCGGCAGGTCAGGGAATGGCTCGACCGTCGCCGTGCGTTGCGCGACCAGAGGGATGTCGTGCTGCTCAGTCCTCTTGAGAAGGACCATCTGCGTAAACGGTTGCTGCGTAGATGGGGATTGGCCTTCGGCGCGGCGCTGATTGCCGGCATATGGATAGTCGTGCTGTATTGGGACGTGCTTCGTTCCGTATGTTCGGGTGCGTCGATGTATTCCGCACAGCTGTTGCCCACGGGCGCGAGCTTCACCCAGTTGCTTCATACCGCGACCACGTCATGGTCGTATGCCTCAGGCACGGGCATCAGTGCGCCTAACGCGCCATGGCTGTTGGTGCTTGCGCTGGCGTCGGTGCTCACTGGTGGACATGTTGCCGGAGCTGTCGGACTGATGTTCTTCCTTGCAGCCCCGCTCACGGTGTTTTCCTTCTGGGCGCTGGCCGGCATCTTCACCCGCTCGGATGCGGTGCGCTGCGTGGTCGCGTTGGCGTGGTTCGCGTTGGCGTTGTCCATGGGACTTTATGATGACGCGGATGTCACGATGCTGACGGTCATGGTGTTTCTTCCGGCCGCTTTCGCCTTCTCGTTCCGTGCGGTCGGCATGTATCGGACGGAGGATCTGGTCAATCCCCACGCGTCGGTCCAGGCGGCGGCGGTTGCGGCGCTGTGTTTCATTCCGGTCGTCGCCGCGCAGCCGCAGTTGTTGCTGCCGCTGATGCTCACCTTCCTGGGATTCCTGCTGTTCGTCCGCTCCCATAAGCCCGCGTTGCTTCTGATTCCGCTTCCGGCGGCGTTCGTATGCGCGCCGACGTTGGTCAATGCCGTTCGTTTCGCTTCCGACGGTACATGGCGTCAGCTGTTCGGCAGCGTCATGCTGCCCTCCTCCGCGCATGATGGCAAACCGGTCGTCGCGAATCTGTCTGATCTGTTGCTGCGGGTGTTCGGCATCGGCGCCGACGGTGGCGCATGGCGGTATGTGGCGGTTTCCATACTGGCGTTGATCGTATTGCTGGCCGCGGTGTCATTGGTGTTGCCTTTCGTGCTGCGCGTGTCCCGTATGATGTGGGTCGCCGTGTTCGCGGGATTGGCGACGGCCTTGCTGTCCGCGGCGATTGCGGTGGCCGTCGATGTGGATGGTCCGGTCTCCGGTTCCATGCTTCCGGGAACCACATATGCGATGATGGGCTTGCTCGCCTGCATCTGCATGATGTCGGGCGGCGCGGTTCGACGTTTCGTCATGCTGAGACAGCATGAGAAGACCGGCGCCGTCGAAATCGAAGGACGCGGCTCGACGGCAGTGTCGATTGCCTCGCATGTGGGTCGTGCCGTATTGGTTTGCCTGCTGGCCGTCTCCGTCGTGGCCTGTGCGGGATTCAACTATGTCGAATGCGATCACAGCCAGGTAAAGACCAGCGATGCTGGACTGCCGATGGTGGCGACCGATTTCCTTGGGCAGGATGATGCACGTCGCGTGCTTGCCTTGCGTGCCGATAGCGCCGAATCGGTCAGCTACAGTGTGATGCGTACCGGTCGTGGCGACTTGATTGACAGCTCTCCCGCGCAACGCGTCGAAGTGGTTTCGGGACGTTCCGACGGGTCCAGCAGAACCATTGCGCAGGATTGCGCCCAGTTGCTGGCCAATGCCGATTCCGATGCCATCAACGAGCTTGGCAAGTTGGGCTTCGGCGGCATTTACGTTATCAAGCAGAACGGCGACAAAGCGCAGCGAGAGGCCTCGAACCAGCTCAATTCGAACATTGGAGCCTCCGACGGGACACAGAATGTCGTCAGTCTGGATAATGGCACGTATTATCGTTTGACGGTTCAGGATCTATCCAAGCAGCATATCGATCGAAGCGGGCTTGATAAGGCCGGCTCAAGTGTGTGGCGTCGTTCATGGCTGTGGTGCATGGGCGTCGTTCTTGTAGCGTATTGCTTGGTGGCGCTTCCGCGCATTCGTCGTCAGGGTCTGGAGGAAGCATGAGCAGACATTCTCGTCCCAATACGCCTTTGCGTATTGCGCTTGCCGTAATCTCGGTGTTGCTCATCGTGGTCTTGATGGCCGTGACGCTCATATACCGGCCATCATGGCTGCATGCGGACACGCCCACGGTGGAACACTCCTCGGTGGGGCGTACCGTCAGCCCCCGGCAGCGGCAGACGTACTGCCCGTCTCGCATGACCATTGCCGATACCGATGCCTATGGAGATAGCGAATACCAGGCATCCAACGGCAATATCGCGTCTTCCGCGAGATACGCCGCCTTCGGTTCGGTGTTCCATTCATCCGTCGCCTCGATGGGAGCCGACATGACGGCATCCGTGTCGATGCTGGACAAAAAAGACGACTCGTCCGATGCCATCTTTGTGGCTTCCGGCAATGTCGATGACGGCTCCCGATTGCAAGACACGCGTCTGCTGACGGCTTCGAACGGTACCGGCGCGGTTTCCTCAGTGATGTCATGGGCCACGGACGGTGATTTGAAGGGCGTATCAGCAGCCTCCTGCATCGTGCCGGCGCTGAAACAGGCGTTCCTGCTTTCCGGTACGAAGACCGGCTTGACGCAACAGCTTGTTGTGGCCAATCCCTCCGCCAAGGACACATCGGTGACCATCAGAATCTGGGGCTCCGACAAATCCGGCGCGCTGGCGCTCTCCACCGGATCGACGCTGACCGTGGCCTCAGGCAAGGAAACGGTACTGAATCTTTCCGCAGCTGCTTCCGGCCAAGACGCGCTGTATGCCACGGTGACTGGAACTGACACTCCTGTGGCCGCAATCGTCCGCACCGTCTCCATGGACGGATTGACCTCAAAGGGATCGGATTACGCGCTTCCGAATAACGCTTCCGCGAAATCTCTGGCCCTCTACGGCTTGAATGGCGGAGACCATGCGACACTGTACCTGTATACGTCCCGCAAAACGGATGTCACCGTATCCTGGATCGACTCCAAGGGGGCACAGCAGACCAATCAGCAGGAGCTGAAGGCGAACCGCGCGTCCGCCATCGATCTTGGAGACGTTCCAAAATCCGCTACCGGCATCGCCATAGCCGCTTCCGAACCGGTGTCTGCCACGGCGAAGATTTCAGACGATGGCCCCGATGGGCAGTCCGATTTCGCCCTAGTCAATGCGTCCGCTCCGGCGAAGATCTCCGCCATCGCGGTTCCTGACCAATCCACCGCGACGGTAGGCTTCGTCAACACCGCGGATGGGGATCGGACCGCGATCATGACGGCTTACGACACGGACGGCAAACAAGTGGACAGGCGTGAAATCGCCATCCGTCCCTCGGCCTCGACGTCGGTGCGCATCGCCGATATTAATGATGGCGATGTCGCCGCCATCCGTTTGAAGGATCCCGCCCAAGCCGTGGTCTGGAATCTTCGTGTCGGACAGAAAGATGTGTCCGGTGCGAAACTCGCCGGACTTGCCATCATCGGCGCCGTCGATTTGAAGGAGGCCAGAGAGCAGGTCTGGGCGAATCAGGATATGACTGTTGTCCGTTGAAAGTCACATGCCCCAATCAGGATCTATTTCTTCCGGACGGCGTCCGTAGATTTCCGCCAGACGTGAGACCACCTCGTCCCTGATTGCGAATTGCAGGTCCATACGGTTACGGGCATGCGATTGCAGCGGCATGCGGTACAGCACGATACGGGGTGGAATGCCGTGCCCGGCGGGAAATGACTGCGATCCAAGATGCGGAACGTCCTCCCAAGGCGCGGGATCGGATGGCGGAACATCCTCCACAGCGAATTGGACCGGAGCTATGAGCTCAGGCCATGCCCCGTTGAGTCTGCGGATTTGCGCCACCAGCATATCGTCGAACATACCGCTTCTGGTACGGTACCGGGGCAGTCTGGTACCAAACATGGGCGTACGCGTGCCACGTCCATGGCGGTTGCGGTATATCGGGGTCTCCCAAGGCATCTGTTGCATGGTTTCTACCTTATCAGGGCTTATTCGAAACATGCGATACCATGGTATGGGCTGCTCGACAAGGGGAGAAATGATCATGGCGGATATTTCCGTACCTTATTGGAACATCGTTGATGTCAACATGCTGTGCGAAGGCGCGCGGCTGATTGGGTTTGACCTCGACAACACGTTGGCGCGGTCCAAGAAACCTATGAAAGCGGACATGGCCGAATGCTTCTCTGCATTGACATCATTGATTGACGTCGCGGTGATCACCGGCGGCAAATACTCGTTGCTGCAAAGTCAGGTGGTGGAC
>ERZ1034915.616-NODE-616-length-23525-cov-7.270601_pt1 | contig 23525 bp, 17 predicted proteins | sample MGYA00520592_ERZ1034915 | MGnify/ENA primary metagenome ERZ1034915 (study PRJEB33766, sample SAMN09781787) | gut metagenome | biome: gut microbiome | host: Homo sapiens | place: Madagascar | study: EMG produced TPA metagenomics assembly of the PRJNA485056 data set... | reverse complement strand
CTCCAAACCGGGAATCACACCGATTCCCTGATAGCCTGGGACTCGAAAATATACCGCTTTTTCTCCTCATTTTCAAGTCAAACGGGGAAGAAACGGGGAAGAAAATACGGGATCGATAATCACTCCTCTCCAGCTTTGCTGTTCCGTGTTTCAGAATGAAGAAAATCATGGACGCGATGAATCAGATATAGCGGGATATTCAGCAGACCGTCATCCCGTTTCAAGTTCTGCATGGAAAAACGAAGCGCCTGTCCTGGGTGGTACTTTTCCCGGTAGCTTTTCAGACTCTTGGCTTTGACGTTCAACCCGGACTTCACCTCAACCGGCAATATCTCGGTAGCATCCTGTATCACGAAATCCACTTCCGCCAGATTTCCGCTGGTCCAGTAATGAATGGGCGAAAGCTGCATGGCAACCATCTGCTGCAGGACGAAGTTTTCCGCCAGCCGTCCCCGGTACTCCCGGAAAATATCCGGATTCACCAGAATGGAAGCCGCCGGGATCTCCGCCAGTTTCCGAAGCAGTCCCACATCAGCGAGATAGAGTTTGAAGCTTTTGCGATCCTCGTAGGCACTCAAGGGGATCTCCGGTTTTTCGATCCGGGTAATTCTGTGAATCAAGCTGGCGCTTTCCAGCCAGCGCAACGCATCCTCCAGGTCCTTGGCACGTGCTCCGCTTTTCACCTCTCCGTAAATGAACCGGGCGTTTTCACGCGCCAGCTGCTGCGGAATCGATTTCCACAACAGGAAAAGTTTGGGAATGTCTCTGACCGGAGCATGTTTGGAGAAGTCCAGTTCGTATGTCTTCAAAATGTCTTCCTGAATATTCTCCGCCTGCGGAAGATCGTGATTCGCCAGATAGGATTCAAGCACGGCAGGCATGCCACCGATGGTCAGATACTCATTCAGATATCTGGTCAGCCGTTCTTCAAAGATTCCCGGAATCGGTTCAGGGGAAACAAGCGAATTGGTATATTCAAACAATGAGGAATCCGCCGTCTGCAGATATTCCGCGAAGCTGCATGGCGTCAACTCCAGAAAATTTACCTTACCCACAGGGAAACCGTCCGATGCAGCAAGTGCGATCCCCAGCAGGGAGCCAGCGGCAGCGATATGGTATTCCGGAGTCTCCTCGCAAAAATATTTGAGTGAGATCAACGCCCGGGAACACGCTTGAATCTCATCGAAAATGACCAACGTCCTGCCGGGCTCTATTTTCTGGTGCGCCAGCACACCGAGCTCAAGCAGAATTCGTTTAGGATCAAGCTCACCAGAAAAGACTTCTCCTAAACGATTCTGCCGCTCGAAATTGAAATAGGCAGTGTTTTCAAAATATTGCCTGCCGAATTCTTGAAGAATCCAAGTCTTTCCACATTGCCGTACTCCTCGCAGAATCAACGGTTTTCGATAAGAAGAGCTTTTCCAAGCAATTAAATCTTTCAGAATGAATCGCTCAATCATTTCCATAATCTCCCGGTTTTCTTTTACGGCAATATAGTATCACACAATCTACTTTTTCAAACGTAATACATATATAAAACGAGATTAATATTGCAAAATTGGCACGAATAATAGACAACTCAATCCATAAATCAGAATGGAAAACATATAGACAGCGAAGTATATTACGCTTTTCTATAACTTGAAAGAATGGATTTTAAGAATCAGTTATTTTGCAGACTGAAATTCGAGTTTCAGTTCATCTACAATATACTGATCGCTTCGACAGTGCAGATCGGCAATTCCATCGCGCAGTTCCTGATAGGTTTCTGAATGATAGAAAAACTCCAGCGCCTCATCAAGGGTAAGCTGCATCTGTTCTGCGAACAACGCAACGATCCGGGCATATTTCTTCTGTAATAGAACGCTATTGGCTTCCATCAGACACCTCTTCAGATGATTGGAATACCAGAAGCCGATCCACTAAATCCTGACGACAGATGCAGATCTGGTGATTCGGCTTTTCAAACTTCAGACGTCCCAATGCCTCTTCTTCGGAAATCAAACCATCGAAGAACAATTCCAGTGTATTGAAGACCTTGTCATTGGCCACTCCACCACGAACGATGTCGTAAGACTCCGATGCTTGCCCGCTCCGATTCTCCATAATGAAACGCAGCCAGGAAGAATCGTATTCCGGGAAATCCTTCACTCGAAGTTTCCCCAGTGCATCAGAGCTGTTATCAAAAACATAAGTGTTGACGATAGCTTTCTTGCCACGCCGTTGCCAGCGCAACGCCCATCTGACAGCCTGTTCCCGAAGCGGTGTGACATAAAAGCCTTTTCCAAAGTCAAGGGTTCGCCGTGAATATGAGATGTCCGGCTTACGGATTTCAATAAAAGAACCATGATACACTTCGATCACGACAGCACCCCGCGTTCCCGCATCAACGACAGAATGTCATCAACTATATACTGCTTGCTTTGCGTATGAAGCACATCGAACGAAGGAATCAAATAGGTATTCAGAATATCGGATTGCTTCGCAAGCATATCGTACACTCGGTTGCCGGGCAGATGCAGTCTCAGTGCAACGGCCTCAATGCAGAAAATGGCAAATTCAAGAGCGGATTTACTCATGCGTACAACCTCGATAGTTTCGTTTACTTAGCATCAATATAGCACACAGTTTGAAGAATGCAACATTGTAACCTTAACCTCTCTGATTCTTCATGTTTTGTTGGAAACTGATAAATATGAATTAATTACCTGATTGCGTCGTATATCATATGTGGGGAATAATTCGGTCAAAGCATTATCTACGCTGTGCTGGAGATCGCGGCTCAAAAGTCTCTGCACCAGCAGGCATGTTTCACGCTATCAAAAACAGGTTAATTGGTAGTACCTATATGAGCCCCCTGTGAGGGCTTTAGACATCACAGGGGGCTCATCCCTACACAAAGAGAAACAGAGCAAGAGAGAGACAGCAGCATGAGAAATGAAAGAATCACCTACGAGGAGCAATATCAGGGACATCCTATCATGACCGACAAAGAGAAACAGCTTGGCTGTAAAGAAGCGATATTGCAAAAGATTGATCAACTGATGACCGATATGAGCAACCGTCACAGCAAAGTCTTCTTTATGCGGTATGATGTCCGATTCCCCAAAGGCTACGGGCATCCGAATGACAACGAACTCTTCAGCCAGTTTCAAGAGACCTTCATCAAAAACCGTAAGAGAGCGGGTTACGACCCGGCGTATATCGCAGTCCGGGAATGTTCCAGAGAGAAACATCAGCATTACCACGTTGCCTTGATGCTGGACGGACACAAAACGCAGAACATTCACGATCACATCCAGACGGCAGAACGGTTATGGGAGAAAACTCTGAACCTCCCTCCCAAGAATGACGATGCAGGACGAACGACCAGCTACGGACTGATTGACGATTGTATGAGGAACCGGCAAGGTCAACCGCAGGAAAATGGTGTCATGCTCCGAAAGGATGATCCCGAATATGAACGCAAATACGACCAGTGTTTCCGACGTTGCAGTTACCTTGCTAAAGTCAACCAGAAAGATTCCGCTCCCAAGCATCGGCGGGAAGTATTCTCGTCCCGTATTCAACATTAACATTGAAAGGAAATCACCATGACCGAGCAAGAACTGAACGTATTTCTCGATCTGGAATGGAACTGTGCAGCATTCTCCTCGGAGGAGTCATCCGTTTCCGCTCCGCTTTCACCGAAGCAGTGGGCTCGTATCATCTCCCGACACCCGGAGCTTCAGGAACTCTGTCCCTTCTCCGAGTTCACTTCTGACGAGTGGATCATCGTCCTTGGAAAACAGCAGTCGCTTGCATGGCGGTGTACGTGCTGGAAAGATTTCACCCCTCCCCAATGGCAACGCCTGCTACGGCACCAGCCGACTTTGCTTCACTATTGCGAGATACCGGATCATCCGGCTGTGCGGAGCGGATTACTGGCGAGTGACAGTTATTTCAGCGCAGATATTGATACGCATGACTTCACAGTTGGCGACTGGTTCTGGGTCGTCAAACACAATCCGCGGCGTTGGACTCACTGCCCCTGTCAGGAACAGTTCACGAAACCGATGTGGTGGAGCATCCTGTACAGTTCCGCTGAGTTGCTGCCGGACTGCCCCTGCCTTGACCAGTTCAGCGATGAGGACTGGCGCCGTCTTAACATCGTTCCGAAATTAAAGGACCGGATACGAAACTGCGAGCAGTTCCGGAAGCTGATCGACCTGACCAGGCATCCGTTCCGCAACCTCAAATTCGATGATGACCTGCCACTATAGTCCTGTCAATGGAACGGTATGATCCCTGTTACAGCGATGAATAACCGTTTGTTTCTGACAGAGCATGTTTTATATCCACTACAGCAGGGAAGTTGGACTTGCTGACGATGCAGAATCTACCATCTCTGCCCGGTAGCCTACTGCACGACATCTTCGGTCTGCCAGTCGATGAGCTGGCCTTTCTCCGAATCGAAGTTGACTCCGATCAGCGTGATCTTCTTCGAGGACTGAAGATACTTCTTGAAGTAGGCTTTGTCCTTGATCTGCGACAACGCGGTATCATCATCGTCGAGCTTGAACTCAAACAGATAGATGTGATCGTCCGTCTGGACAACCGCATCAATCCGACCGTCATTCGTGCAGGACTCCGCTTCGATATTGAATCCGAGCAACCGGAAAATCGCATAGAAGACGGTCTGGAATGTCGCCTCGCTCTTCTTGTGGATCGTATAAGGCACCCCGGCGAAGAACGATTCGAGAACCTTCCTCGCCTGATTCAGATTGCCCTCCAGGAACGCGGTCGCCAGATCAGCGGAGAAGCTGCTGACCTCCCGTTGTGTTCTGCCTACGTAGCTGTTCAGCAGATACGTGCTGAAAGATTCGGCAACCTCCTCGTTCGGGAAGTCGAGCCAGAACCAGCGTTTGTTGAAACGAATCTCGCTGGATTTGATCGTCAGATACCCCGTCTGCAACAGCAGCGTTACTGGGTCGATATTGGGTATCTCGAACGCATCGAATGTCACGCCGGGAACCGCTCTCGATACCGCATCCTCAAAGTTGAAATCGGTCTTCTTGGCAAGCTCCATCAGGAACGAGGGCGTTCCCGTGGCGAACCAGTAGTTGTCGAACTTGCCGTCATTCTCAAAGAACTTCGCTATGGACACCGGGTTGTAGACCGTTTCCGAAGTCTCCTCGAAACAGTAGCCGTCATACCACGCCTTGAGCTTCCGTTTCAGCTCCTCCACCGAGACCTTCTGCGCCTGTGCGGTCGCTTCAATCCGATCGCTGAAGTAGTGTTCCAGTTCCGATTGCGTATAACCGAACATCGTCGCATAGTCGCGGTGCATCGTAATATCGGTTAAATTGTTGAGGTCCGAGAACAGCGATACGTGACAGAACTTGCTGACACCGGTAATAAACAGAAAGCGTTCTTTGGCATTGCGTTCTTTAAGAACGCTGAAGAATCCTTTTAAGATTCTCTGGACTTGTGTTATTTGAGAACTTGTTATATTGTCCAGAATCGGCTTGTCATATTCATCAATGAGAATTGCCACCTGGTCATTCTTTGCCAGTTCATCAATCAATTCCCCAAAGCAAAGTCCCGGGGTCGCGTTCGTCAACGCAATAGAATAAGCGGATGCGATCTCCTGAAGTTTGGTCTGCAAATATTCAGGCAATTCTTTCACGGGATCGGAGACAACGCTATAGTCGCCGAAACTCAAATGAATGACCGGATACGGTTTCCAGTCGTATTCTTTCTTTGAGATCGCCAAGCCGTCGAACAGCTCCCTGCGTCCTTCAAAGATTGCTTTAAGAGTGGAAACCGTCAAGGACTTTCCGAAACGACGGGGACGTGACAGGAAGTATCCCTCCTGAGTTGGCTGAATCAACTTCCAGATGGACTCCGTCTTATCAACATAGAGACATTCTCCATTACGGAGTTTCTCAAAAGAGTATGTAAAACTGGTCAATCTTTTCACTGTCATATCCTCCAATATCTTACTATACAACGATTCCGGTGATTTTCAAGCATAGACACGACAAGACTGCGATGAGTTCTGTTCCCGCCTGAAGACCGCCAGTCTTCAGGCGGGAACAGCTATCTATTGCAACGAAGCTGAAAACGTCTGCTTTTATCACTGCCGGGACAGGAACTTTCGAGCTTCAAATCGTCTGTTTTGAACATCTCTGCTCTACTGTCTTACGGGGGATAGATTGGAGGCTGCTGAACACTGTCAAGGCGAATATTCTTTCAGTAATTGTGACGATGTGATTTGAAAAAGTTGCGAACATCCCATATATTACAGATGTTCTTGAAATTCATCAATCTAACAGGAGGCTATGATACCGAATGTCGCACTGGACAAGTAAATAAATGATGATTTTCCAATAAGGAGGATCCTTTTACTTTCCTGCGGCGGAAACAATGACTGCAACACGATGTTTAGACCCGGATACGATCATATTGCCTACGCGTAAGGGAAAAGAGTTGGTCAACAGGTGATCTCATCGTGGATTTCAAAGTCACGACCAATGCAGGAAACTTTTTTATGCCCTATGAAAAATCATCATTTTCAAATTCAAAACCGACTGATAAAATCATATCTGTCGGACGTTTTGGGTTGTCCGGTAGAGCCCATGCTCAAATTCCGGCGGATTTCGGTACGCGCCCACATGTATATTGACGGAAAATGAAAAAAATAACGACGGGTTTACATATGAAATATAAGTTTTCAGGACATCAAACATTTGTCTTCCGCTACGGGTGGTTGGAAAAAGGAGTTCGATTGATTCAAAAGAATCCACATGGCTTCTTGGAAGATGATGTATTGATTCAACTTGGTGTCGGCAAAAATATGGTTGAGAGTATCAAATATTGGTGCACTCAAACAGGTCTGTTGACTGATATCGGCAATGGCTTGATGGGACTTACCACTCTTGGTAAATTTATTTTTGGGGAAAAAGATTTTGTTGAAGGCAATGATCCGTATTTGGAGGATGATGCCACATTGTGGTTACTGCACTGGTCTTTGATGCAACGAGCCTTGCTCCCTGAAGATACATGGTCCAGCTGGCACTTCGCTTTTTACAAATGGAATAAACCTGAGTTTACCAAACGCGATTTGCAGCACTCCATCCAAAGCAGCGCTTGCAGTGTTTCTGCAAGTACAATTGAGCGCGATATCGACTGCTTTGTACGCAATTATGCGGGAACACGCGCAAAAGCAGGAGAGGAAAATTTTGACTCCCCGTTTTTAAGTTTGGAATTGATTCAGGGAACTTCGCAGCAAGACCTCTACCGATTTAATATCGGTAGCAAACAGAACTTGCCGTCAGAGCTTGTTGGCTTTGCAATACTAAAATTTATTGAAAAAATCGGTAGACAGACAAGTATCAATGTCCAGAATTGTCTTTATGATGCAGGAAGTCCCGGTCAAATATTCAAGCTCAATGAAGGTGTTCTGATGGATTATATGGTTGAACTTGAAAAAATAACAAAAAGAAAACTTCTTGTAAGCGAGACGGCAGGACTGGCTACCATAAACTACGACATAAACGGCAAGAAAAGTGCATCACAATATGCAGATGACCTGCTGAAAAAATATTACGGGAGGAATACAAAATGACTCCTTTGAATAAAATTATCAGCGTTCGCAGGCGCTTTTTACGTTCTGTCAATATTGCTCGAGATTTAAAACGAGCCAAGGGGTTGGATGGCTATATTATTACTCCATTGGTAGTGCAAACCTTGGCGCAAATTTCTGACAGTTTTACGCAAAATATAACAGATCGAGCATTCACCTTAACAGGTCCCTATGGTACAGGTAAATCTTCTTTTGGCTTGTTGCTCTATCATCTGTTGCAAGATCAAGGCGGCTATGCTTGGAAACAATTAAAAGCGGTAGACAAGAACTTTGCTCAAACTCTCTGGAACAACATTTTTGGAGCAGATGGTTCTAAATACGGGTTTCTTGTTTTACCCGTGACCGCCAGACGTGCTTCTGTGGCGACCTTGTTAGCTGAAACTTTTGATGAACTGGAAATTCCTTTGCGCGATCAAATTGCTCCGCAAGTTGAAGCGTTGAGAGTTTGTAAAGATTCCAAAACAGCTATTCGTTTAGTGGAAGAAATCGCTGAACTTGCAGTAAAAGATGAATATCGAGGATTATTTTTCATTTTTGATGAGTTTGGAAAAGTCTTTGAAGAAGCCTATTTCAACAAAAAAGAAACCGATATCAATCTGTTGCAGGATTTGTCTGAAGCTGCATCGCGCAGCGAGAAAAATCCAATATTGTTTTTGGGAATGTTGCACCAAAGTTTTGGCAATTATGTAGATGATATCCACGATGTCAAAACGAAAAATGAGTTCAATAAAATACAGGGTCGGTTTACACCAATGTCTTTTATCGAAACTCCGGCGGCCCAATTACAGTTGCTTGCAGGTGCTATTGAACGTGATGAAAAATTACGCTCAGGCTACTGCAAAAATGATTTTGATGAACTGATCAGTAAAGGTATTGCACTTACCCTGCATTCGATTTCTGGATTGTCTCTAGAGGAATTCCGCAAATATGTTTCTGCAGCGTGGCCAATTCATCCTTTGGCATTATTGGCATTACCTTTGCTTTTTAGGCGTTTCGGCCAAAATGAGCGTTCCATCTTTACATTTCTTGCCAGCAATGAACCGCATAGTTTTCAGTCTTTCATAAATTCTGCGGATGCAGAAAGCCTTCTGGGATTAGACTGGTTGTTTGATTACCTTATCACCAACTATGAAACACAGTTGAGCCATCATCCTCACGGCAAAATATTTTTGGAAGCCAATGATATATTAAACAGTAAAAACCTTTCAGATCAGGAGCAAACTGTAGTAAAGGTTGTTGCTGTTTTAAGTTCGCTTGGCAAGCAAAGCAACTTAAAAGCTTCTTCAGTATTGATTGAGTATGCTCTTGGTAAGGTGAGTTGCAATTTACAGAAATTGCTGACGCAATCGATTCTGGTGTATCGAAAATTCAGCGACTCTTACTGCGTTTGGGAAGGTAGTGATGTTGATTTGATTGAGTGTGCAGAAAGAGCAGATAAAGCTCTTGGCAGAAGCGGTTTTGCATTGGCACAACCATTGCGAGACGCACTGCCGCCACGCCCCATTATTGCCAAAAGACACAGTTTTCGTACAGGGGCATTGCGTTATTTTGCTGTAGATTATGTTGATTCTCCGGATGACTTAATGCAGGTCTTAAATGATAGAAAGGCATTTGGAGATGCCTGTGGACAAGTTTTGATCTGTTTTGCCGGTAGTGATGCAACGACGGATACCTTTATTGAAGAAGGTAAAAAACTGTCGGCAGAAAACTCAACTATTCTTTTTGCGATTCCCCAAAACATCGATGAATTACGGGCGGCGCTGTATGAAGTTCAACGGTTGAAATGGATTGTTGACAATACCGAAGAACTTCGTGATGACCGCATTGCTCAACGTGAAATTGATTTACGGCAGGCAGAAGCCAAACAAAAGGTTGCTCAGTTGCGGATAAGCCTGACTGATCCACGCCCGGCTCCTTGGGGCAGCAATTGCAAGTGGGTTTGGAACGGCGAACAACAGGAAATGAGTAGCGGTAAAGATGTGTCTATTTTACTTTCAAGAGTTTGCGATACACTCTATCCGGATTCTCCGTGTGTGCTCAACGAGATGATTAACAAACGAGCTATTTCCGGTCAAGCGGCTGCCGCACGAAACAACCTCATCAAATATCTGAATCGTCCGGATGCAGTTGCACAACAATTTTTGGGTATTACCGGTTTTCCTCCCGATCGCAGTATTTATGAAGGTCTTCTTTATCAGTCTGGAATACACAAAAAAATTGACGGGATTTGGCAATTGGCAATACCCGAAAAAGACAATACGACCAATCTCTACTCTTGTTGGAAAAAAATTGAAAACATGGTGTTTGCTACAGAAAACCCCATATTGTTGAACGATCTTTACAAGCAGTTAAGTGCACCGCCCTACGGTATGCTTGATGGAATTATGCCTATAATTCTTACGGCATTTTATGTATTGAACCGTAAAGAAGTAACCTTGTATCAGGAAGGATCTTTCCTGCCTGATCCGCAGGATGCACATTTTGAACTGCTTGTACGCCGTCCTGATCTTTTTGCTATTGCGGGAGCAAAGATTGTCGGCATGCGTAAAAAAATTGTGGAACGACTTGCCAATGGTCTGCACACGGAACAAGCAGTCAGTGATATCGTCAAGTATCTGTATAAGATGCTGGGATCACTCTCAAAATATGCAAAAACTACCAATGCGGTTTCTGAACAAACAAGAGATTTCCGCCAAGCATTTGATGTTGCAAAATCTCCGGAAAAGCTATTGTTTGTTGATTTGCCGAAGGTATTCGGATTACCTCCGATTTCAGAAGAAGATGGAAACGATGCTGACTTTGAGCAGTATTTCAAGCAATTGAACTATTGTTTGGGAGAACTCGCGGCTTTGTTGCCTAATTTGCTGAAAACTCAGCGTGGAATTCTGCTTGAATCCTGTAAATTGCCAAATTCTCAAGAAGGCTGGAATATGCTCTATGAAAGAGCTTGTTTCCTTGCCCCCAAGGTAACAAATACTGAATTGATTCCGTTCCTGCAGAATGTTGCAAATACAATGGGCGATTGGAATAAGGCTGATGCGGTGATGGGATACATGGTATCTGTTCCGTTGAAAAATTGGACTGCATTGGATATTAAAAACTTTCCGGGTATTGCCGCAGGAAAAGCTCAGTTGTTCCTTGAGGCATATCGTCCTTACGCAAAAAGCAGCGGAGTTTTAACAAAGGCAGAACAGAAGCAGGTCGAACAACTCAAATCGGTTTTGAAAAAGCAATTCCCGCAAGGTCAAAATACCGCTGTTACCCGAGCTGCATTGTTGGCATGCATTGAAGAACTTGACCGGGAGGATGAAAAATGAGCGAAAAGAAAGTCAGGCATATATTAGCGCTTTCCGGAGGAAAGGATTCATCAGCGTTGGCCGTGTACATGAAGGATAAAGTACCGGAAATGGAATATGTTTTTTGTGATACTGAAAAAGAATTGGACGAAACATATGAATACATGCAACGATTAAGTCAATATTTGGGAAAGCCGATTCATACATTAAAGTATAAATCAGGCTATGGTTTTGATGAAATACTAAAATTAAAGCGAGGCTACTTGCCGTCTGTTCAGTCTCGTTGGTGTACTGAATGTTTGAAACTTGTTCCTTATGAAGAATACATTGGAACGGATGCGGTTATAAGTTACGTTGGAATTCGAGCTGATGAACCACACAGAACGGGTTATATTTCAACTAAACCTAATATAAAAACTGTATTCCCGTTCGTTGAAGGAAACATTAGAAAAGCCGATGTTTTTCGTATTTTAGAAGAGGCTGGACTGGGTGTTCCCGCCTACTATGAGTGGCGCTCTCGTTCGGGATGTTTCTTTTGCTTTTTTCAGCAACGAATTGAGTGGGTTGGTTTATTGGAGCGTCATCCAGATCTCTTCAAGCAGGCGATGGATTATGAAAAGATTGATCCTATTACAGGAGAAAGATTTACCTGGATACAAAACGAAAGCCTTGCGGAGTTAGCGCGTCCAGAAAGAGTTGCTGCCATAAAGGAACAACACGCAAAACAACAACTTTATGCAAAGAAAAATCAAGCTCATTTAAAATTAAAAGATGTGTTTGAAACAGAGGATGACGGAGAAACGCCCTGTTTGATGTGTCACTTATGAGAGATAAAATAATATACTTGGACAATAATGCAACAACCTCTTGTTCTTATAAAGTACAAGAAGCTGTTCGCGTGTGCATGAAAGAACAATGGGGAAATGCATCAAGTCAGCACTTTATAGGAAGACAAGCTTATCGTTTGCTTGAAGAATCCCGGGAACGAGTCGCTGCCGCTCTTGCTTGTCGTAAGTCCGAGATATTTTTTAATTCCGGTGCAACAGAGGGAAATAACTGGATTTTCTTAAGTTTATTAAAAAGCAATCCAGGCAAGCGGCGTATTGTAATCAGTTCTATTGAACACAAATCTGTCTTATTGAGTGCCAGAGCGCTGGAGGCATTGGGGTTTGAAGTTGTTGAAATGCCTGTAACACAAGACGGTGTTGTTGACCTAAAGCAAGCCTCAGAGCTTATATCAAATAATACAGTCCTTGTATCTTGCCAATACGCCAATAATGAGACAGGAGTTATTCAACCAGTTTCTCAATTATGTGAAATGGCTCATAATGCAGGGGCTATTTTTCATTGTGATGCTGTGCAAGGATTGGGCAAAGACAATCTTGAAATGAGTAAACAAGATTTTGACATTACTACTTTCAGCGGGCATAAAATTCACGGACCTCAAGGAACAGGAATCTTGTATTTACGTGGGGGATTTAAATCATGGCCCTACACACTGCCCTTTGTCGGAGGAGGCCAGGAACATGATGTGCATCCCGGAACTCATAATTTGCCTGGAATTGTTGGACTTGCTACCGCTGTAGAAGAGGTTGTTTCAAACTTATCTCAACGAATAGATCATTTTTCAAAGTTGCAAAAATTACTGGAAAAGGAGTTGCTTATCAACATACCAGGATGCATTATCCATGGAAAAAGTGCGAACCGGCTACCCAATACAACTAATGTTGCAATTCCAGGGCTCCCAGCAGATATTTTAATTGCCAATATGCCTTTATTTTGCATAAGTAGTGGTTCCGCATGTAATAGCGGAGCTATTGGAGCTTCGTATGTTCTACAATCAATGGGATGTCTAGAAGAAGTTTCCAAACGTTCAGTAAGAATATCGACAAGTATTTTTACTACTAAAAAAGATATTAGAAGTTTTGTTTCAGAACTAATTACAACCTTGAAAACCCTCCCGTCATTATAAGGAATATTATGCCATCTTCAGAACTGTTCATTGAAATCGAAAAAATGGGAACAAATGCGGGGAATTTTCGTCCTCACAAAGCTTTGTTATTACTCGCAGTCGTTGACCTTTTTGAACAAGGAATTTTTCAGTCAGCGCAAATATTTTACAATGATATTCTGAAAACAGCTTTTACAAATAGGTTTAGGCAATTTGCATCTGCCAACGATAGGGATCGTTCTTACGCTCCATTTTTCCATTTACGAAGTCAATCTTTCTGGTCATTAGTACCTCAAGATGGAATGGAACTCGTCCTTGAAAGCACTCATACAGTTGGTGGACCGGGACAATTAAAGGAAATTGTAAAAAATGCAGTATTATCAGATGAAATGTTTCAATTGTTAACAACTGCAGAGCGCAGAAATATATTGAAATCCTTCTTGGTTAAACATTTGAGTTCATCAGTAGAAAAAGTTACGTCTACAGCAGAGGGGATGGCTATTGTAAAGATTGAAAAAATGCTTACAGGAAATTCTTTTGTTTCATATATAAACTCCCTTAATTCGCTTGATGGCAACAGCGACGGAGCTTTAGCAGAAAAGCAAGCTCAAGAAGCCCAATTTTGTCAAATTCATATATCGCATCCTCTTGTCGATGAAATATACTCAATTTTGACAACACAAGGTCTCAACAAACATATTATTCTTACCGGCCATGCAGGAGATGGTAAATCAACAATTGCCTTGGAGGTGTATAAGCGGATTAAGCAATTGCCTGCAGATTTGTCCCTTGATGCCGGATTGCAGGCAAAAGAGGAGTTGAACTACGGTGGAATTCCGATTACCATTGTAAAAGACCTTAGCGAATGGAGTCGGGAAGAACAGATGCAACTTTGGAAAGAAATAAAAAGTAATCAACGCCGTTTTGTGCTGGTATCAAACACAGGCAGTCTGCTTTCTCTGATTTTGAATAATTGTGACAGCAATCAAAAAATGTTATGGGAAGACCGTGTGTTAGAGGCAATGGATTCCTCTCGAGGAAAGAACTTGGTAATCGAAAACATTATTTTTTCCGTCTATAACCTTGCTTTACGAAACAATATTGATATTGCAAAAAAACTGTGGCAAAAGATGATTCATGCCCCCGGCTGGGAAAAATGTCAGCAATGTTCGTTTGCTAAAGGTTGTCCTATTTTGCGCAATGTGTCGTTGATACAACAGTACGATTCCGTTATCTTGGAAAGACTCGGCTTGTTACTAGAACGTATTTCTGCGTACGGAAGTCGACTTACAATGCGGCAGATTAGTGCTCATTTTTCATACATGCTCTGTTCTGGCTATAATTGTTCACAAATTATGGAACAAGCTGTTGCTGGTGCAAGATTTCACGACAACGCAGGGGATTATTTCTTCTTTAACCACTTTTTCGGAGACAATGCAAATGCAGCAGATTATCGTGCAGAACAGTTAAAATCAGTTAAGGTTATAAAAGCACAAAATTTCGAGTCCCGTTTTGCCTCCAGTGTTGAACGTTACTTCTGGCTAGAGGGACAAAAGGGATCTATTACTCTGAATATTCCGGAGTTGGAAAAATATTATAATAAAGTGAGTAGAGAAGCCAATATTGAAATTGATCCAGAATCCAATAATTCGGACGGAGCAATGGCAAGGCGGCAAATTCGTAGAATGTTTTACTTCCTTCATACGCCTTCGGAATCAACACGAGCAAATTTTGAGAAATTTCTGGGAGCCTTTTTAAATTCGGAAATGCTGTTACAGTATAATAACTGGCACCAACAAGGAGAGTTGGCTTTTGAAAAGCGAACTAAATTGCTTAATCAACTGTTTCAGGTTTTGCAAGAGCACTTTTGTGGAGTCCGTATTCCTGACGGCAGTAAATCCAATGGGAAATCACTGTATATCACTCTTGCGCGCAGACAACACAACATCCGCCAAAGTGCACAGGTTGTGTTAGGGAAGATTAATTTCACTGAAAACTTCAGCATTAAATTTGAGAGCAATGTTGTTATTCTGCAGGGTAAAGCTATCTGCAAAGGCATCGATTTGGAATTAACATTACCATTCCTTGACTATATTGCACATCGTAAAAATGGTGGAATTAGCTCGGTCCTACAAAGCTCCTATATTGATCGATTGGAAAAATTCAAAACGGATGTGCTCAAACGCTGTGCTTTGCCAAATGATGATGGCCTTGTTTTACTAAAACAAAATAACACTTATGAATTATGTCAACAGCGCTTGCGTATGGAAGGCGATAAGTTGGAGGTCTCAAATGACTAATTATATTCCTGATTTTCCAAGAGGGATTTGCAATACAGAACAAAAAGAAGATGGAAATCCCGCGATCCAGTTATTCGGACGACGTTTTTCTAGCGAACAACATCCTGTCGAGTTACTATCCGAATTTTTATTGTTACTTTCTTCTCAAAAAGCGATAGCTGGAGACAATTTTTCGGGATATTTTCCAGCATGGGAAAAATTGCAAGAATGGGCTTATGAAGAGCTTTCATATTCTCCTAAGGCAAGATTAAATTTAAAACTTTTCACATTCCTTGGAGCATCTCGTCTTGAGACTCGTCATGCAACCCATCGGCAACATTGTCAAGAATTATGGAAAAAAATGAAGGAAAAAATTTATGCTGATGATGGGCAAAAAGATGAAGCTCTTATCTTGCTAAATAATTTATTCCTTGGCTTTTGGGGAAATGGTGCTCAACGTACTTGGTGCGCTCAAAATTTTCTGCCATTCTGTGAGGGTGTTCTTAGCGGAGAATTGATTTGGAATGAAACTGTAGCGAGAAAATCAGAAAACCTGCTTTGTTGGCAAGATGTTTTGGATAATTTTAATAGTTTGTTTACACAAAATCAACATCGGTTTCTGGCTCGTGGCGGAGAATTACTTTTTCTTCAACTGAATAATGCATTTCATCAAGAGCCTGTTAAAATAACAACTTGGCTTAAGGATACAGGACGATGGGAATTTTTGTTGCCCCACGAACAAGCTCCCAAAATGCTTTACGATAAACTGCAAGGAGCATTATATAAATTTTTTGAGAAAACTCCAAAAGAATTAAACGAACTGGCTGATTTTATTGATCGTCAGGCTGATCAAAGTACAGCTAATGTGACAGATTCAATTCACGATAGGCAACGTCAGATTACATGTGGTTGGTGTCCAGAAGAAGGATGGCATGAAGGATATCTTTTCGCTATTGAACTTTTGCGGATATTGCAAGCACAAACAGATCTTATGGAAACAGTTGATCTTTTGCAAATGGTCTGTGCCATGCAGTTGATGCGTTCTCTAGCCGCACAAAGCTATCGATATCGTGATGGAGTTTCCTGTGGTGATGGATTAAATTTCCGTCTGTTTTTCTCTGAAATAGATGAAAGCTGCAGAAAACGTCGTGAAATTTCTCAGAATACACTCTCTGACATCTGTCTTAGTATATACAAAGCGATACGCATTCCGCAAATAAAAGAAAACATTTCGACGCTTGATGGTAAACAAGAAAGAGTTTATAAAGAAGCAGATAAAACATACGGTCATAAGCTGTACAGCCGTGTGGGAAAGAGTATTGGTTTAATCGTCCCCCGGCGTGGCGGCAAGGCTCGTTTTGTTCTGACCGACAAGTTGTTGCGATTTTTCGTCCTTTCCCTCGTGCCTACACCACGGATGACATTGGAACGTTTCAAACAGAATATTGCGAACCACTTCGGATTTGTGTTTGATGAAAGCGCATTGGCAGAGTCTCCTGATTGGCAAAATCGAAAAGAGCAACTTGATTTCAATGTTGCTGATTCGCAATTCCTGGAACGAATGTTGGAGGCTTCTGGAATGTTGATCACATTGTCTGACTCATGTTCCTTGGTGAAAAATCCTTTCTGCAGGGGTGGTAAATAATGAAATACTATATTAAAAGCGTTGTTAATTATATTGATGGACAGCTGAAAGCTATTCCTGGCACAGGTAACCGTTTTCAGATGATGATTCCCAGCTTGCCTGCCAAAGAAACACTGGAATTGGCAAATCGTCTGGACAAATATTGTTCCGGAAATGACATCCATTTGGAGTTCAAGGTAGCTCATGAACTTGCCGAAGAGTGGACTGCCCAAGAGCAAGCTGATGTAAAGGTTAACGGTTATTGGGTGTCCGGAAGTTTGACTGGATTACGCAACGCAATCAATACCAGTGATAAAAATTCTCTGCTAATCCTGGTAGGTTCTGCAAAAGTAACAGATAAAGGCAGTTTATCAGACTTCCACCAGTGCGATTTTTACAATCTGTGGAATGCCCAGCTGAAACAAAGTTTTGCCGGATGGTTGGATGATTTTTTTAATGAACACAATATACAATTCGGCGAAGCTGAACTTGAACAAGCAGATAATATTCTTAAAGAACTGTCAGCACGTTATGACATATTAAAAATCTCCGCATTTCTGGAGAATGCGGAAATAGATGGAACTTCTGCCAAGGAGGCTATCCGCGAGCTGCTCGCGCAATTAGACTCATTCGGGCTTCCTAATCTCAGCAACTGTGTGTATCAAAGAAAACGCAAAGAATCTTTTAGATATTATTCCGGCAGTGCAAAGGACTTTTTCAGTTACAACAGCTTCCTTGAGCCTTCCAAGCGCGAAGATGCATTGAAACGTATTGATAAATTTATTTCAGAAGCACAAAAAGATATTCAGCCGGAACAGATCGCATCCTTTGAGTCTGAAGAAGAATTCTTCGATGCTTTGAAACTTTACATCGCGGAAAACGATGCAGGATCCAAGCAGCTTCTGAACAAATGCGATTTTGTTTTTATCTGGGAAGATATTCTGAAATATAAGCCTAAAAAGGAAAAAACGGATAAACAAACTGTAAAAAAACTTTACGGTTCTCCTCTTGAGGTGTTTTTGCACGCTATTTATATTGCTCTTGGAAAAGCAAAAACTCATAATATCACCAAGGTTGTTCTGACCGGTAAAAAATTCCGCCATGATTGTTGCGCAGATGACATGAATCAAAGTAAGAAAGCACAGCAATTACTTACTCAAATGCTTGGTGGGTTGGACGCATTTTTGGAAAAACATATCCAAATTTTCCAGAATAAAGATGGCGACACCACAGAGATATCCTGTGAACTGCTGAACGATACTATCGCTTATGAGTCATCAAAGACCGGTGAGCCTTATTTTGAATTTCAAGTTACATTGGAACAACTCTCATCTGAAGACATGGATGAAGATTTCAATTTTGCTCTTTGCCTGCCAGAAATTCACCCCTACCGCTTGGCATCCGATCTGATAACTCTTGCACACAAAAATATTGCAGAGCACAATGCCGACTGGCTTTATCCCATTCCGGTCTTTCATCTGAACTACTATCAGGAATTGATGGCCGCTAAAGATGAGGATGAAATTTGCCGGATATTGCTACATTGTATCAATGACAGTGATTCCCATCCTGGAGCAACGCCTTTCATGGAGAACCTGTTTACAGAGACATGGCGCACTCAACATCCGGATGAATTAAAAATAGATCTGGAAAAAATTGCTTTTGACTATAAGCAGTTCATCTCAAATGCAAAAAATAACGGTTTTTACTCTGCTTTGAGAGAAAAAGCATCGGCTCTTATAGACTCTTATCATCAGGCAGCAGAACACTTTGTCAAAGAAGAAAAATATCAGAATTCCACAAAATTGGCGGCGATGTTATTCCGAGCATTTTTGGTCATCGGAGATCATCGCAATCAAGATATTGATATTTGGGGAGTTCGGCCATACGAGAAAGATGCCGTCATCACCATTTTGCATCCCAGTTTAATAGAGATGGTTCATGCTCAGTGCGTATTCCTGACGCGTGCATTTTCCACTCTGGTTAATGAAGCATTGGCAAGTGATAAACCCAGTTTCAAAGAAAACCGGTGGCAGTACTATGTTGATATGGCAGAAATTCAAATGCCGCTTGGGGGCTTGTTAACCGATGCCAATGGTGTGTTAAGTATAGATGTCAGAGGCAAAAATTTACTTCATCGTATCTTGGATAAGCATACCGATCCAACATCTTCAATTGCAACTCGCCTGATGACTCGCTATGATCACATAGATGAGGATGATATCAGCGATACAGAGATTTTCAAGGAAACACGAGAGTCAAGACTGCTCTTGAGAATCCTCAATGATTACCGAGTAATGCATCCTCACGCCCGTGACGGCATTTGCCTTGCTGTCTATCGGAATGATGATATTCAACCTGTGCTTTCTGCGTTGAATAGTTATCTGAAGAAGTGGATCAACCCTGATCAAATGAAAAATGGACAAAAATATGCAGTATCATTGGTGTTGTTCTCTGACTTCGCTGACGATACAGGTATTGCCAACTATCTTGAAGAGTGGCAGGAGCGCTGGGAAGCGGCAGAAAATGAAGATAAGTTGAAATACTACTCCTATTGTTCATTGTCTGTGGCGCATCGCATTGTTTCAACAACTAACAACCGTGCACAATTTGAAAAAATTTTGCGTGAAGATTTCGACTGCGATATTTTTGTGTTCTATAACTTCATTGCTGCAGGACAGGACGGAAATAAATTTAAGCCAGTTGCTGCTTATGACAATACTCGGGATGTGTTGAAATTCCCGATACTGGAAAAGTCTTTTTGCTCACAAGCGACTCCTGATGAGAAGCTGACTCGAACTCAAATTATTAGCAACCGGCAATTCAGAATAAACGCGGACCATACTGAAATTATGGCGCGCCTGAAAAATCAATATACGAAAACGGATCAATACCATGTTATTCTCGGAACAGGCAATTTCGCAGAATGGCAGAGAATCATTGATGCCGCACATGAAGCCGCCGAATGGATTGTATGCATTGATGCCAATATTGATGATAAATTGTTGAAAGAAATAAGTCCTACTTACAAAGATCAAGGCAAAGAGCGTGAACTCATAGGTTTTGGTTCTGGCGTTGGTGTCCACGGAGAAAGTAATTATACTATTTCAACTCAGCAGTTCTCTTTTGCTGACCTGAAAATTAATCTCCGGAATAATTTCAAAAATACCTTCTCCTATGGTAGCAAGGCAGAGGATATTGTTATCGTTGAGCAATTGGTAAGTGAAGCACAAAAACTTTCCGGTCTGTCTATGATCAGAGCGCTCGGTCCGAGCTATTACCGGTGTGACTTGTTGGCTTACAGCCTGATTTATAAACTTCTGCCGCTCACCTCCGGCGAACACTTGTGCAATCAGATATTTTCTATCGATGCATATCGTCATTGGTTCGATTTGAGTTCTCCTGACGATAAAACACATCCTGATTTATTGTGGATGCGGGCAGATATTACCCCTTCGGGAAAATTCGCCTTCAAGATGACCATGATCGAATGCAAGATGGTCAAGGAGAACAGTGCTGTTTTGGATAAGGCTAAAGAGCAAATTCAGAATGGACTTGATGTACTTATTAAGGCATTCCGCCCCAGAGTGAATGGCCAAGAAGTGCCAGATGGACGCTACTGGTATTTGCAGCTTCATAGATTGATTGCTTGCAGCGCAAAAAATGTTCAGAATGAAGAAATATTCCTGGCGGCAATGGAACGTTTGTCAGCCGGTGATTTTGAAATTTCCTGGACTGCCGGTGTTTTTGCATTCTGGACGGACAGCAAGCAACCGGGAATGGACGAAATTGAATGTTGGGATATTGAGTCCAACAATGAAAACTACGAAGTGCAGGTTTATTCCATTGGTTACCAATTCATAAAGAATATTTGCAACGGCATGGAATCTCCCATTAGAGATTGGGATGGAAAGATGGTTACTCTTAAACCATCTTCTTCAACTGCTACCGATATTGAGGAACGTCCACAGGACGAGATTGAACCAGAAGAGGAGGAAGAGGTAATCGTAGCTCCGCCAGTCATTAAACCTGTTATTCCTGAAGATGAGCCACCTGTGAGTTCTGGGAATGATTCAATAGATGATTCAGCCTCAACGGCTAACGGGAATGACGAGGATGGTAAAACCATTGAACAGCCCCCCACTGTTCCGGGGCCTCAGCATGAGATTCCACAACGAATTTTCTTGGGGAAAGAAAATGGCAGAGACTTCTATTGGGAATTTGGACATCCTAAATTGAACAACCGTCATCTGCTTATATTTGGCAGTTCTGGAATGGGAAAAACCTATGCTATTCAGACAATTTTGTGTGAATTTGGCAGACAGAAGCAAAACAGTCTTATTGTAGATTATACCAATGGATTTTTGCCCAATCAGCTGGAATCTGCAACGTCTAATGCTCTGAGACCAGGACAACGGTTTGTTAAAGCAAATAAACTTCCTCTTGATCCATTTTTGAAGCAAAAGCAGTATGTTGGCGGTGGTTATTTCATCGAAAACAATTCTATGGATGTCGCAAAACGTGTAACCTCCATTTTTAACTCTGTTTATAATATGGGAGATCAGCAAGCCAGCATCTTAATTGATGCAATCTATGGTGGTGTAGAGTCGGGACAAATGAATTTGGAACGTCTCATGCCGATTTTGGAAAGCTATCTAGATGATGGAGTTCACAAGAAAGGGACAGTGCAAACTGTCATCAGTAAGTTAAAGCCATTCGTTTCTGAACATCCGTTTACGAATGAGCAGAACTCTAGTTGGCAAGGAATTTTTGATGACAAGCAACACTTGTGTCATGTATTCCAATTGGCAGGGGTGGATAAGGAAACATCAAGAATATTGATTGAGTTCATTCTTTGGGATCTTTACGCATATGCATGTAATTCAAGTACCGAAAAGACTCCTAAAGTAATTGTACTCGATGAAGTCCAGAATCTTGATCAAAAATTAGAAGCACCCCTGGGTAAAATCCTCACAGAAGGACGAAAGTTTGGATTGTGTCTTATTGCTGCAACACAGACTTTAAGTAACTTGGATAAAGATCAACAAGCGAGATTGTTCCAAGCAGGACATAAGTTGTTCTTTGGACCTAATGCGCCAGAGGCAAATCAATACGCTGAACTGGTTATGCAGGTTGCAAATTCAGGAACTAAAGAACAATGGAAGGCAAAACTTATGTCTTTGCAAAAAGGCGAATGCTTATCCATCGGTCCTGTCCTCAATGAAAAAACAGGTGAGATGAGAGTTGAGGTCCATAAAATCAAAATTTCCTCCTTGGCAGAAAGAGGTTTTTAATGGCTACTGCAAAAAATAAAAGCAAACGTTTAGCCCGGAATTTTCATCGTACATTTATTCCGGAAAAACAATATCTTGGCGCATTATTGAAATACGCAGCTGACAACGGCGAGCTCGATATGCAAGCAATCGCAGATGCAACAGGTATTCCTACAGGTTCATCTAGTGGAAAAGCCTTGCCGACTGCTGATTATTGCCTTGCAATGCATCTTGTAAAGGTTGAAGACGGAAGACTCGCTCTTACTTTCTTTGGCAGAGCAGTATTACTTGAAGATAAATTCTTTAGAGAAGCATTAACCCAGTGGATTGCTCATTTGTATCTCTGCAATAAAGAAGATGGGGCGGAAACGTGGTATCAAGTTTTCTGGAATGGCAAGGATATCCTTGGAGATAGATTTGATCAGGAAACTTTGGAAAAATGGATATGCCCGATGATTGGAGCATCCGATGGGAAATCACTAGGTCCAACATTTAGGATGTACTCTGACGAGAATTCATTTCAAAAATGTGGTGCAATTAAAGATTTTTCAGGAGGGTGGAAACGTGAAAAAGCACCGATTGATAGTAGTTTTGCTATTGGTTATGCTGCTTGGATGATAGATGCTATTGAAAGGAATAAACGCGCAGGTGGCCAAATAACTGTAGATGAGCTAGAGGAGTTCTGTGGCTTTCGCAGCATAACAGGTTGGACTCTCGGCGAATCACAACAAGTTCTGACAATGCTTGAACAAAAGGGTGTATTTTCTATAGACCGGCATATGCATCCGTGGATTGTATGTAGTAAAACGACTTCTGAAAGTTTGTGGAAACGACTCTATGAAGATTTTATTTAACGGAGGATTAAAATAATGCCTGTTCTGAATGAGGTTGTTAAGTTTGATATTGCTCGCTTGTTTAATGGGGCTATTGATGTAGACTGGATTGTCTCTGATCCTGAAAAAGCCAAACAGGTTTCTGAAGCATTTGTGTTTCATGGACCTGCTTATCATGGGGTAGCCCAAAGAGATGTTTCAAATACAGGACATCGTCTGATTGACAGTGCTTCTTTCTTCAAAAATATACTTGGAAACTTAACAAACGATTCAGGACAACCTTTTACATTAGCCATTGCAGGATTTGGCAGTGGGAAATCTCATATTGCCCTTACGTTATCGCAGTTGCTGGAATCATCTGATGAACAGGTGAAAAATAAAATTATTGATAATATTGCAATCGCAGATAAATCCATTGCCGAGCAGACTCGAAAATTATTATCTGAATTAGATGGTAAAACTCTGGTTATTACCTTAAACGGAATGAATAATTTTGATTTGAGTTCTGAAATTCTTGCTCAAGCAAAAACAAAACTGCAAGCACTAAAGATTTCCACCGAGCCACTGGAAGAATTGCGGCAACGCTTTACCCATGCAGCTAGCAGCCTGTCGGAGTGAGATTTTTGGCTTTGGGAAATCAAT
>ERZ1034915.613-NODE-613-length-23590-cov-786.525218_pt1 | contig 23590 bp, 25 predicted proteins | sample MGYA00520592_ERZ1034915 | MGnify/ENA primary metagenome ERZ1034915 (study PRJEB33766, sample SAMN09781787) | gut metagenome | biome: gut microbiome | host: Homo sapiens | place: Madagascar | study: EMG produced TPA metagenomics assembly of the PRJNA485056 data... | reverse complement strand
CCATCTTATTCCACACTGTTAAACGTAATCTTTTTACTACATTTTCTCCAAAAAAACCAAGCACTGAGGCACCGATGGCACCAAGTAAGGCCGAAAGGATGTAAACCAGAACGACATTCCCTAAAAGACCATAATCAATTCCTTGTGCAAATCCTGAAATAAGTGGCTGTATCATTTGCGGTACAATGAGCTGGAGTACCGCTCCCACAATGCCTGACAACATCCCAATGGCAAAGTAGGAGTATTTCGGTTTACTCTTTGCAATTAGTTTTAGAAAATCCTTACTTTTTATTTTATTGACTTTTATTTCTTTTTCCATTTTTATCTCCTTTAATTACTTAGTTTTTATTTCAACTAAACTAACAAAAACGATTATAAAACTTTTAATTAGTTTTGTCAACGATAAAACTAATTATTTTGAAATAAAAAAAACCAACCCTTAAGGTTGGAATAATTTTTAATATTTAAACTCGCCTACGGTACGGAAGCCAATATTTTTAAATGAACTCATTTCGGCTTGGTTAACATCTGTAGTCTTAAAGTTTTTTGTAAACTTAGCTGCTGATACCCCATCCAAACGTGTAAGTTGCTCACCGTTAAACATCCAGATTGAGCCGTTCATTTTCGAATTTTTGTCGTTTACTTTATATAAAATCATTTCAATTTCTCCTTCATCTGTTTCTGATCCACCAGATACTGGTGTATTAAATAAGTTTACTTCTGCTTGTCGGCGTTTTTTCAAGCCCTCTTCAAATGCAGAGCCTTTATTAATATAGTTTGGGAATGATGCAGTAATATAACTGTTTGAAGCATTTTTTTCCCACCCATCTTGTGCGAAAATACCCGCTCCAAGATTATAAGTAAAACTTGCCATTGCATCAAATTGATTTTGATTAAATGTGCGAGTAAAGTAACTATTAATTGCATTCTCATACACTTTTAAATCTGTAACAAGTTGTTTATCTGCTTGAGCTTGGGTCCATGTGGTCACACCAGCAACTAAATTGGTATTACCTTTATTTTCCGCATGCCCCCATCCAATAGTAATTTTTCCATCACCAATATCATAAGCTGTAAGACGGCATCCTTCAAATTGTTTAATAAGGTTTAAACCATTTGTGCCTGTAGATGTTGCTTTACCACCATCTCCAGGTGAAGGTGCACCACCTTTCGGACGAACAATCTTATCAAAGCCATACCAACTCCATGAATTTTCTCCCGGCAGGAGTTGAGCATACTGTGCGTTCAAAATATTTTGTTCAAGTGTTGTTACATTATTTCCTGCAGTGGATACAACAATACCTGTGTGCCCACTCCCTGGAACTTTACTTGTGCTAATAAAGAAAATATCTCCTGCACGCAATTGGCTAAATGATGGTGTATTAATCACATCAAATCCAACAGCAGCCCAATTTGTTTGTGTTGCTACGTTCCACGATGTGTAGGCATCCGTTCCCGGAAAATAACCCCATTCATCCAGATCATTCGCAAGTTGTTGTCTGCCCGTTTCTGTGATGAACCAATCTTTCATCAAGTCACCACATTGACCTGCTCCAACCTTTTTTCCTTTTACTCGGTTGGAATAGTCCACAATGTTTTCCATTTGACCCTCCTTCTGATCGATGTACGTTCAATATTTTTTAATATTAAAGCGGACATCTTAATAATTTTGGTAAGCCATAGATATTCGTCAATACATATTTTACCTTGCCTAAAATAATAAACAGCTGCACTTTTTAGGAATAACTTCATGTTGGAATCGAACCAACAGTCTCATACAGACTTGCCATTTTGAAGCCCTATTTAATTATATGACCGAATTTTGATTTGTTTCAGGTTGGAAAATCACACCCTCTATAATTCGAAATTTTCTGCTTGAAGATGGTTATCAAGTTTTCCTTTAATGCCGATCACATTTATAATTGTAAGCCCTAATTTTAAATTGTTTCAGGTAAAAACAAAAAAAACTGCTGAATTCAGCAGTTTTTTATATTATACAATCTATTGTGAAAGGCGGCAGACGGATTATATATACCTTATATTACTAGCTTTATTGGTATTTACGACCTAATTTAGACCTAAATATTTTTTAAAACTCTCCCATACATGGAAGAGAAAATTGAAATGAAGATTTGTGTACTTAGAGTATAACAGAAAAATCCCCACCAAAGTAGGGACTTACCTATTAAGAACAGAATTCTATTTAAAAATGCAAAACATGCTGGCAAGACACATGATTCACTAAATAGAAGCATAAAAAATAAGTTTTAATTTTTTGCCACCACTATTATATCATAATGCTTTTTTCTAGACTATGTTTACTAAAATAAAAAAAAGCTCTCTTGGCCCGACAAGAGAGCAATGCCAAACTCAAAAATCTATTAATGGAAAGAGTTGATTTGGTCTTGTTTTAACTGAGTTTGACAATTATATTTTATCAAATTTGAATTCCAGAAGTAAAGTATTAAACAAAAAAAGAGCTTCACAGACCCATGAAGCTCTGGAACTATGAATAATACGATTGTCGCTTGCAAATACGACACAAATATTTTACCATCATTTCTAAATATTTTTCAAGTCTAAATCGCAAAAATTTACTTTTATAAAAAAACTCCCCAAACTGGGGAGAACATCATAAACAAGGGTATCCATGCGGATACAAAAATATTTTACCAAATTGACTTTTTATTGGCAAGAGAACAATAAAAAATCCCCACATATATAATGTGGGAGATGAAAAGTAAATAGTATATTGTGAAAAATGTGCCTAGTATATACTAGGAACATTTTTATTCTAGCATAGGAATTTTTAAAATTCAACTCTATACTGTCAGATTTTCATAAAAGAAAAAAGCCACCCGACGAATCAGGTGGCCTTAGGTAGACTCCATCATTGTTCTTACTCTACCGACTCTATTGTTTAATTCTTGGACTAACTTTATATTTACTCCGTCTTTGAAGGTGAACCACTTCTCCAGTTAAACAATCTTCAGTATAAATAGCTAATACCTTTTCTCCTTTAGGTATAATTTTAGATTTAAGATTCAGTACTGTATTAGGATAAAAAATTTGATCATTTTCTGAATACTTGAACCCAATTGCAAGTAACAATTTATCAGTACGTATTGATGAGTCAAATGTTAAACGCTCATATTTTCCTTGTCCTGTTAAATAACTTTGTTTAAAAAATAAATCACGGAATGAACGTAAAGCATTTAATTTCTGAAAAGTTGTACCATCTTCCTTAATCTGCATTCCTCTTATATTTAGCCGATTACGTTTAAAATCTTTCCAAAGAGCCTTACCTCCACCTTTATAATAAATTCCAAATAAATGTGGAATATTTCGTTGTTCAATTCTAAAGGCAACTTCTTTAGTTGCTGTACAAATAACTATATCTTTATTTATCAAATGAGTTTGTATGACTGACAGTACCGATTTCATATTCTCTAATTCATTTTGAAGCCTTAAAAATTCAGAATTGGTCGGCTTTTTAAAACCACTCATGCCAGTTTCCACTCCCTCACTAATCAAAAATAAACACCCCATATCAGGGGTGCAATAATTCCTTGGGGACTTTTTATGGTGTCCGCCACCTCTCGCTACGTAAAGCAGCCACTAACAGTATCAAGTTATCGTACTTGCCACGCTTCTTAATTGAATAAGAAATAGCCTCGGATTATAGTGATCCCCACCACTGGAGGAGAAAGATAAGAATAGACTAGATAAGAATATTCTGTCATTCCTCAACTAAATTATATCAAATTTTTTTACTTTTTCAACCCAAAATGATTACTTTTAAATACTTTTGAGTACTTTTTAAATCTAACTTGGTTACCTCCCCACCCCTGCGCAACCATTTCGCCTTTTTTTGAGAAAAATGTCAACCACAACAAAAAAACGCCCTGACCGAAGCCAGAGCGAGTAGGATTTGGATTTTATGAAAAAAAATTATATTGGGTAAGCATATTATAGGAATGAAAACTTAAATATAACAAAAAAATCTCTGACAAATGTCAGAGATTTTATATCATATTATTAGTTAATAAGTTTCAAGCCAAGATCTTGGATAATGTATAACAAATCAATATGGCTCATACTAAAACGCGGAACCCCTAACTTTTCTAAATTAGTAAGTGTTTGTGGGCGTTCGATATAACGAATGTCTGAACCATTCACACAGAAACATGCGCCTTTTTTAAATTTTTTCCCATAGTAATCTGCATCCGATGTAATTGTAATAATTTTCATGTCTTCTTCTCCTTTAAAATTAATTTTTTTCTTGCGTACCACACCGCTAAAGCCACCATAAATGGACCAGCTGTTACGATCGGGTAATTCCTGCACAACCATAATGCCATCAATATTTTGCTCATAGGTTGTGACATTTCCATTTACTACACTGGCTACAATACCCACATGTCCCGTAGGTAAGCCATTTCGTGCAGAAATAAAGAAAATGTCTCCGGCTTTAAGTTGGCTAAAACTTGGATTATCAATTTTTTCAAATCCTATAGCTGACCAATCCGTTTGTGTATACACGTTCCATGCAGTATTACAATCTGAACCTGGCACCCATTGGGCATTAATTCCAGCCATACCATAGGCAAACTGATAAGCCTTATCCGTGAGAACAGACAGCCAATAGGAAGCTAGAGCCCCACATTGTCCTGCACTACTAGAATAGCCTACTTGCTTACCTACAAGTGGTCCTATAGTTGCTATTACATTGTACATGTTATTCCTCCTTTTTAACATGTTTATTTACTTTTTTTTCAATTTCTGCCTTAAAAAGTTGTGGGACAATTTTGATAAGTACTTCATAACTTTCTGTACTATAAAGTTTATAATTTGCGGCTAAGCTAAATCCTGTAGCTACTCCAAATACCAACGTCCACAAAATCAAAGCCGTATTCACAAAGAAATCATGCATATTGAAAATTGGAATTCGACTGACCACATACGGAACACTTGCCGCAAGGGTATTAATGGCAAAACCAAGCCACAATTTTTTTGAAAGAATACTAAGTCCCTTTTTATTTCGCCACATAAGAGATGTTACTGTATCTCCAAATGCTAAGATAAGCAAAATAAAGCTCATCACTTCTGGATACTGTATTTCTCCTAGGTATTTAAATAATATCTCCATTTAACATTTTTTCCTTTCTAATCTAGAAGAATTTGTATTGCTCAGTCAACAGGCAACATTATGAAATCATTCATATATTGCGTAGGAGTAATTGTAGTTTCTGGTAAAATACGCAACACGCCATTAACAACACGTGCCCTCGCTCCACTATAACTTGTGTTATTGGCATTCATTATTATTGTTATCGCATCACCAGTAGAGTTTATAGAATCAGCGCCAGTTAAACTACAAACATCTTTCCAAGCTCCTGCCGGTACACTTGACGTTATTGAAAGTCCAGTACAACTGATTTGAAGCATTCCATTTTTCACCCGATACCAAGAATTATCATTTACTGTAAAGCCTGTTTTGGCCACCATTCTTTCTTTAGGTAAATCCTTAGCAATAACTTGAGCAACCTTTGAATTAACTTTCTTAAAATTTTCATCGATTGTTTCTGCACCATTTTTCATGCCGCGATATATTTTTTGTATTTCTGTCATTTTGCCTCCTCTTTTTATAGTTTATCCATCACTCCGCCATTAGTAATCGTTGCGCTGTCAAGAGTAAAATTAAGAACATTTTCTCCATCAATAATTAAAAGAGTATTTTCTTCAATCACAACTTCGCCTGTCAATGCAAATGAACTTGGAACATCAATATGAATCCTCATGCGATCATAGCGAATAAATGTCGGTACAACTGTGATTGTTTCTCCGCCAAAAGAAGGACCTGTATCCAGTCCTTCCATTTCTGTTCCTATCGCATTTTTATAAGTAGTCACTTCCACTTCTGGTTGATAGTCTGAATCATGCTCAATAAAGAATTCTGCCCCACTGGGCACTCTCTCACTCATTAGCTTTTCAAAGGCAACAACTTTACTGAGCAAAACGCCTCCAGGATCAATCGACTCTAAAATATCTTTTATTGAATTGAACCATCCTTCAAAATCTCCCTTACCTGCATTGAGGTAGTTCTTCATGTCATTAATCAAGTCCTCGGCAGTTTGCCAATAAGACCCCAGCTCCCCAGGTGTTTTAGACACGGCATGAAGAACAAAGTAAGTAAAATCTTGAGTGGTCGCAATCTCTTCCGCCCCTTTGTAAAAAGCAATATTTGCCTTTTGTCGATGAAGAGATTGCATACTGTACTCGTCAAAGGTATACTGCACGATTCCTTTTTTATAATCAATGATTTTACACGGGCGCTCTACGATATGTTCGCCATCTAGAAACGCTTGAAAAGTTGCCGTACAGTCTGTGAGATCCAAAGGCAAACCGTTCTGTATAATTTGTGCTTCAAGGATTTCACTGTTAATGTTCCCTTGACGCACATTAATAATCCCTACATAATTCTCAGGCTCCGTAGTGGAAAGTGTGACATTCCATTTTTTCATTTTTTCTCCTTTCCTTAGGTGTTCTTTCTCCAAATACAAAACCAATTGTAAAGTCCCCACGAACTACTTGGACCGCCATCAAATAAACGCACCGGACAATTTAAAAAGTTCTGATCCAGAGTAGGCACTCTATTGTTGCGCCCATCTTCGAAGACAATACCTGTATGTCCTGTAGAGATACCGCTATCTGTTCCGACATAGAAAATATCCCCCGCTTTGCAATCTTCTGCACTATGAGGAATAAATTTTGTCCAACCTGGAGGCGGTGCGAATGTGCCAATGGTCGCAGCCGAAATGCCATCACCGATATTAATTTCATAATTCCAGTGTGGATTTCCAGATGTTGGAGAACCATCTGGATTATAAGCTTGAGAATTCCACGGTGTCATACCGTATTTATTTGCGGTTAGTGTCGCCATCCAAGCTGTTGTCAACCCTACGCACTGTCCATTTTGAACATAACGCTCTTTATAAGTGCTGTAGAATTTATTCAGTTGTTCTTTCAAATTTCCACTCGGAGTGGGTGGTTTCAAGCCGTGAAGCTTGTTATACCATTTAATCGCAAGTTGAACACGTTCTGGATGAGTGGCCGCAGGGCGCTCAAAATTAGCTTCAAACGCTGTTGTGGCTGTAGAGATATTTGTGAGTGTTTTAAACTGTGCAACGGAATAAGGATAGGCACTTGTTTTAATGTACTGCCCGTTGAACATACACCACTCTAGAAGTTGACACTGTGCTTTTATCGTACGATAATCTCCAGAAATTCCTGCAGCACGCATCAAATTTTGAACATACTCACGTCCGTTCCACGTGGCAGGTGGAACCAAAGGATAAGCGGAACCATCCCACTGCACCAAACCATAAGCAGGACCGCCGATTTGTTCAGTATCTGGCATAATCCCCGATTCTTGGTCCATATTCCCAAGAATACCTGCGGCAGCTTGTTCGGTATAACCTTTGGATTTCAAGAACTGCCAGACAATCCAAGCATTCTTTTCCTGGTCAGTGGTTAATTGAGGAGGAAATTCTCCTTCTCCACCTCCAGAACCTCCGCCTGCAACAACTTCTTTACCATTAAGAAAGAGTCTGCCGGTAATGCTAATATCTCCATACATTTCCAACTTGCGGTTATCATAAGTACTATTTTCTGGTACAACAAGTACTGATTTTGATAGTTGTGGAGTTCCAGACTCTATAGAAAATATATATCCTGGTTGTTGAACAATACTTGTTCCCCGTACTTTTCCCGTATCTTTGTTAAAATTAACGGCAAATTCTGTTAGCTTTTTTCCATGAGCATCCGAAGGATTTGTAGCTTTTTTATATTCCTCAAAAGCAAGTCTTCCCTTATCCAAAATAACTTGATATTTATTATTTTTATCTGTTGTTTTGATTACGCTACCTTGAACAAGAATTCCCGATAGTATCCCAGCTTTAATAAAATCAGCATTAAACTTACCATCTAAAGTCCAAGCTGTTCGGCTTGCACCATTGTGCACATCTTGAATAGTTTTCCATTGTCCTTTTTTACATTGTTTAAAAGAAATCCCCTCAGAATTCTCAATCATAAAATGTTGCGACTCAGAAATTTTAGGGCCATCCATGAAAACTTGTTCGTAGGGCTCACGACTCTTTGATTCTCCTGCTTCAATTCCATTTACGAGGTAGATGGAACCGCCATTTTTTCCAGCACCTCGCATAATATCATCTTGATACTTCCCGATTTCAGTGGACTCATAGAATCCCATTTTATTTTGGCTTAAATCTGAGATATTATTTTGCACATTTGAAACTTGCCGATTTATAGAAGTCCCGCTCAAGTTATCTCCAAGTCCTGCTTGTACTTGGCCAGTCACATAATTCGTGACAACTTTAAATACTCTGGTTTGATAATGATACCCTCGGTCTCCTCTGTGAATCGTCACAGTATTACCAATAGCATCTGCGCCTAAAACTTCTGTACTAAACTGGACCAAAGGACGGCTATAGTATTCAAGAGTTTCGTATGTCTTTTGTAACAACTCATTCGCATCTTCAATATCTTCAAAAACAACCACGGTTTTCCGTGGTAACATTTTCCCATTTGAAGGAATACCATATTCTGCAGTCATTGCAGGATATTCTATGTAGTTTTGTCCTTTGGGTTTATCAAGTGGTTTGCCGTCTGATTTCTTCCATTCTATATCTGTAAACTCTAATCTTCGACCATAGCCATCACCTACTTCTTCACCTTTTCCCCGTCCGATGATGGCCGTCACAATATTTGTTCTGTCTTTTTCACGGACAATTTTTAAAACATCTTCACCATATTCAAAACGCTTGTTTGTGACTTTACCAATTTTGTTATAACAATTGATAATTTTCCTTGAAATCGTATTTCCTGTTATTTCTACTGTAAAAGTAAATTCACAGCCAAATTCTTGGAGCGCTTTTAGAGCTTCACGCATAGAAGTATAATAAAAATTACTTGTAATATTTCTATTGACTTCACACACGCCAAGTTGCCAATCACAGCCAGAATCATTAAGAAGCTGATGAATAACTTGCGGCAGTGCTTTATTATTTGGACGGACATCCTTAATAATAAAGTTATCTAATTCATCCACTCCAAAGTTTACCGTTTCAAAGCTCAAAATATTTTCTTCATCACTACTTTTCAAAATACGATAAAGCGTGAATTGTTTTTCTTCAGAGTCATTCAAGGCAATATAACTTGCTTCTTCTAATAACGCTTCATAAGCTAAAGATAGAGAAAGACTATCGTTCATTAACTCAGAAGCATTTGTTGTAATTTCCCTTGTTTGAATACATTCCGAAAGTTCTGCAGAGTCAAAACTCTTCATTACTTTTTGAAATTTATCCAAAAAAAGAACGTTTGCCACTACAGCACCGCCTTTCTATACTTTATTTCTATGTCACAATTTTCATCAGTGAATATTGAACCTGTTCTCAAACGAATATTTTTAAAATCTGAATCGAGATCAAGGATGTTATTCTTCAATTTCCCATTAACTAAAACATTCCCTGTTTTAAAGTCAAAATAAAGAACATCTCCTTTTATCGCATCAGAAGCTTTTAACATATACTTCCCATCTGTAATTTTCAAAGAGGAGGCTGTCATAGTTGCTTTTAAACTCTCAGGCTTTACGGGATAAGGAAGATTTCCAAGAATTTTTCCTGTAGAAACTTGTTCCTTGCCATACTTATATGGATCACCACAGATTACTGTAAAAGTAGAAATAATTGAATTTGTATCGCCTGGTACTGGTTCTGCGGATTGGTAACGTCCTTTAAAGAAGTATTCTAAATCATCGTTAAACTGTATCAGTACATCTTCTTCAGAAAACAAAAAGGCCATCAACTCATCAAACTTATGTTGTAAGCTTTCCGAGTCTTTGTCCTCTAGTTTATATTTGATGGTCAGAACACGAGGAGGAAGTTTTGTGTTCGTGATAATTCCTCCATACTGTAGTTCTTGCATTTCATGATTTAAGGAGTACATTTCTCTGCCTTCAACTGAAAGTGTCTGATAACCTTCAATAAGACGTTCTATAAATGTACCTTTATAAATCATGGCACTAGTTGAAATAAAAATATGTTCAGATTGATGTTTCCTTTTTGGTGTATCTCTAAATGTATACATTTTTCCTCCTAGTATAGATTATTTGTGGCTGCTTCCCAGCCTTGTGCTTGTGAAATATCCTCCACAAAAGCTTTAAACTCTTGTTTTCCAAGACGTATATTGATTTGCGCAGGTTGCTTACCTTTGTTTAAGTTCACTTCATGAGCAATTGTGCCCCCTATTGAATTGTTCGCATTGCGAATATTTGCGCCGATATTTACAGAACCACCAGCATTTATTGCATTGGCCAAGAAATCATTCATACCAAGCACGCTATTTTGAACTGTCTTAAAGCTATTATTAAGCCCTTTATTAAGACCGCCCATAATTGCATTACCTGCTGGGATAAGAAGTTTCCTATCGACTCGAATCGGTCCTTTATGCTCACGGATCCAATCCCCAATGCCACTGATGAATTTCATTCCAGCTTCCCAAGCAGATTTCAAACCTTTAACAAAACCATCAATGATGGTTCTACCAATATCAAGAAGGTCAATATTTCTTAAAGTATCAAAAATATCTCGAACACTCTGAACAACATTATCTACACTATCTTTTAGTTTTTGCCAAGCTTGTTTGGCTCCATTCACTAAGCCATTAAAAATATCAATTGTACCTTGTTTGAGGTTTTCCCAACCTTGTTTAACTCCATTTACTAAGTTATCAACGGTTGTTTTAATCCATTGTTTGAAATTGTTCCACGTATCTTTTATCCATTGAACTGTTGCATTCCATAGATTAATCGTTCCTTGCTTGAAGGAATTCCATCCGTTTACAATTCCATCAACAATGGTTTTTGTAGTATCTACAACCCATGTAGTAAAACTACTCCATAGGCTTTTGACACCATCTACAATAGCATTCCATATATTAACTACAGTTTGGAAAAATGACTTGTAAAATCCAACTACGATATTCACGAAAGTTTGGACTATTGTTTGAATTGCTGTTGCTAGTGTTTGCCATAACATAGCAAAATCTTCTTTAAATTGATTGAAGTTGCCGGTTATTAAATCAATAATAAGCAAGACAGGACCCATTACAATAGTCTTTATAACTTCCCAAGCTGCGGTAAATATTGTTTTCACTTGTTCCCATAACCCGCTAAAGAATTCTATCATTGGTTGGAAGATAGGATTTAAGAACTCTATAAAGCCTGCAAAAACTGCTTTCACTTGTTCCCAAGCTCCTGTGACACTTGATACGATAGTATCCCAAGTATTTGTAGAAGTAGTCGTCACACCATTCCATAAATTCGAAAAGAACTCTGTAATACTATTCCAAGCATTCTTGACACTATCTACAGCACCTTGGACAGTCCCTGTTATCCCCTCCCAAAGACCATTAGCACCATCTTTAATGCTCTGCCAAGTGTCACTAAACCACTTAACCGTGTTATCCCATGCTTTTTTTATCCAATCTACTGCTTTAGATACAGCTTCAGTTATTGAATCCCAAAGGCCAATCCAAAAATTACGGAAGTCCTCGTTTGTATTCCATAAGTATATAAAACCTGCTACAAGGGCAGCAATTGCAGCAATGATAATACCAACCCAATTCATAGCCATAGCTGCATTCAAAAGTTTTTGTGCCAGCGTTACCCCTTCAGTTGCTGCTTTCCACGCTTTAAAAGCTTTAGTGACCGCATTTATCTTACTTTGTATTGAAATAACAACGGAAAAAGCTGCAAACCATGCTATAAGAGGAACAATTACTGGCGCAAACTCTTTTATTTTATCGATAAGTTGCCCAATAAAGTTTACAATGTCAGGTATCTTTTCTACAAGTTTATTAAGACCAGCTTCCATGGAACTACCAACTTGATTGATCACATTGCTGATACTTTTCAAGTTGGTTTTGGCCAGTGCTTTGTCAATACCAGTCACGACATTTGCAACCCCACGGCTCACAGCTGTTTTCATGTTTGCAATACTTGTAGAGATACCTTTAGTGCTATCTTGTGCAATTTTTTGCAGAGAAGAAAGACCACCACCACCGTTTTTATTAAGCTCAATCAAGCTATCTTGGAATTGTTCAACTGAAACAGTACCTTTAGAAAGACCTTCTTTCATTTCGCCTGTTGTCATGTTCATTGTCTTAGCAAGAGCATTTAAAGCAGGCCCCATACCAGCATCAATGAGTGAGTTCCATGTTTCAGCATCTACTTTTCCATTTGAGAATGACTGCGAAAGTTGTCTTACAGCGTTATCCACTTGTTCAGCCGAACCACCAAATCCAAGAATACCGTTATTTAATGCTTCGAAAATTTGTTGCGACTTCCCGATATCACCAGTACTTGCAGACAAAAGTTGTAAACCACGAACAGCAGCATCTAGAGGAGTAGGCAAGCCTTGGATAGACTTCTTCAGTGCTTCCATCGCTTTTGAAGTTTCGCCTTTACCAAAACCCATATTCTCAAAGGTTCTCGCAGAGTTATTCAAAGTATCAACACGTTGTATAGCACTTCCTACTGAATTTTTAACAAGCCCTACTGCTGCGCTAGCAACTTTATAAGCACCAACAGCTTTAAGAATTCCCATAGCAGAAACATTCATAGTCCGAGAACTTCTACTTGCTTTGTCGGCTTCAGTGCTAAATTTACTTGTTCCGCCACTGGCTTTCCCTATCGCACTGTCAGCTTTTTGTGCTGCTTGGCTAGCATTTCTCATCGCTCGTGAGAAATTGCGGTCTGTGGCTGTCAATATCGCTTCTACGCTATATGATTCCATTTGCCTCCTTTCTACTCATTAGCTTTTTTCAAAAGCCTAATAAGATTATCATCATTCTTGACTGATTCACGTTTCTTCCCAAGTATCTTATCTTCCTCCTTTTGTTTGTCGAAAAATTTTCCAAAACTAGAAAAAGCAGGAACTTCTTTTTTACCTTGCGTTTTAGTGGCTTGAACTTGCCAATTTAACCACGCTTGTGAATACAATTCTTCTTCCCTATCTAATTTTTTTAAAGCATTCACTTTAACCAAAAAATTATATTCAGTGATTGTTAAACGTTCAAAGTCAAGGAAATTATTTATTCCTAAATATCGAAAAGCGTTAAGTTGCATCTCTTGGTAACGCTGTTCTGAGGTTAAAGGCATTTCATCACTTATGCTTGAAGATTCATCGACTTCATCAGTGATTTCATCACGAGCTTTCCCGTGTTGCTTTCAGAAATTTCTTTGATAACAGCATCAAAGAGCGCTTCAATATCTTCGTGTTCGTCTACAAAATTATCCAAATCTCCTTGTGAGATTTTAGGGCTTTCTGTACGGTTCGCAAGATATAGCACTTCCGAAAGTGTCGCAACGTTTGCAATTTGTAACTCAGGAATAACCTTAACAGCTAACGCCATTCCAAAATTCATCCCGTCTCGCTCGATGGGGAATGCTTTGTCCAGTTCTCGGACAAATTTCACTCCAAATTTAAAGCCATATGTTTTCCCATTGATTTCAAGCTGTAATAAATTCATGTTTTTTCTCCTTAATAAAAAAATAGAGCAGTGTTTGCTCTATTTACTTGTAGATTTTGCTGCTTCAACCTCTTTTGTTGTATCTTTAAAGACATACTGAACCACTTCCGCTTGTTCCTCTGTAAGAGTGGCGTACCCTTTTTGAGGTTTACCAAATACTCCAAATTCAAGACTCAACTCAAGCGCATCTTCTGAATTAGGTTCATACGAAAAACTCGTCAAATGAGCACGTAAGTATTTTGCTTTGTACTTTTCTGAATTATCTCCAGTTCCTTTTTCTGCTTTATCAATCTCCCATACTTCGACAATATCTCCGTTATCAAAAGCATCATCCATTTCATCAATATGAGAATCTCCATCTGCTGCAATAGATGTCGCAGATAAAGTATATTCTGCTTCTGCTAAAGCTCCAACTGGTCCATCTTTGGTAGGTGTTGTGTTATAGTCACGAGTTTTTTCACTTGAGTGTTCCGTTTGAAAAGCAAGCTTCCATGCTGCTTCTTTTTTCGCTTTCGTCAATAAACGATAAAGCAAAATAATGTTTTTACCTTGTTTTGCTACTAATTCAGCCATATTTTCTCCTATCTTAATTTAAATTCTAAATTAATCACCGCCCTCTTGAGCGGTGTATTCGTTGTCGTGTCATCCAGTATTTGTATGGTACTCGCTTGCGTATTAAGTGCCCAGTGATAGCTCTCTGTCTTATTTATTGCTAAAGCTTCATTAAAAGCAACACTTGCCATGTCTGAAACTTGTCGGCGTTGCTTGTAAGTCCCCCAGGCAGATAAGGTAACATTCACTACACCTTTAATATCCGTCTTATTAGGTTGAAAAATAGTTTGCGTATCTTCCATTTCAAAAAACGGATATGGCACATCATCCCGTTGCTTATAATCATAAACCGTATAACCAAGAGCCTTAAGTCGAATCATCAACTCATCAAAGAGAGCATTTTCTCTTGTTTTACTCATTTCATCAACCTTTCTAAGTCTTTTATAAACTTGACTTTTTGCTTACAGTAAGCTGGTTTCATATAAGGTTGCTTCCCTTGAAAACGAGTACCATACTCAACATAAGCTGCATAATCTACGTGTGCCTTAGTACGTGATGTCATGCCATTATCCTTTGTGCGCATTGTAATGCTGCGCTTCAAATTACCCGTATCAACTGGCGCAAGCTTTTGAGCGTTTGCCGTAAGCTGTGAACCATTAATAGCAACGTTCTTTTTGACATCTGCTAATTTCGCATTTTTACGCAACTTCTTTTGCAACTCGTCAAATCCTACAACTTTCATTCAGCTACCTCCTGCAAGATAAACGTGTTACGCTCACTTGGATTACGAGAAGTGGTTAATTTCCATTTTTTGTCTCCAAATGATAGGTAGTCATAATCAGGAATAACAAATAAGGGCATCGTCCGCATAACTTTTGCCCCTTGCTTAATATCCCCAAAAACTTTAACACTGCGTTCTGTGCCAATATCCGTCACATTTGCATAAGTTGTTATTATAGTCAGTTCTCCTTCTACATACTCTCCCTTTACAGGATCATACCCCGCATCAGCCGACTTCTTAACAAAATCTACTTTATCTAGGTATCTCAATAGAGTGTGAACCTCCCGTTTTTATTTTTCACATTCTCATCTTGTACAGTTTTCCAACGCTTGATATCATCAATGAACTCATCAAAATCAGATTCCGCAAATGTCATACTTAAACCTTCTTGCGAGTAAGATTGCATACCTTCTTGACCAATTCTATTGAAGCGTTTTAAAACAACATCCATGACAATATAATCAAGCTCTGAAGGTACTTCTTTTAGATTAGAGCCAATGATTACAAGCAGCCGTTCGCGAGTCCGTTTTTCAATAACTTCTAAGCGTTCATCGGGTGCTCCGCTTAGAAGACTTTTTATATCCTCAGCTAATGCCATCCTTACCTCCCTATTCTGTCGGAGTTACAGTAACTTCATAAACTGCAAGGGGTTCATTGGCGGTTGCAACAGTAATGGTCGCTGTTCCTTCCGCAACTGCTGTAGCTTTTCCTTGCTTAGGCGTTACTTTTACGACGGCTTCATTATTTGAAGTAAAAGTCATTGTTTTATCTTCAGAATTTATTGTTGTTCCTAATATTTTAGTATCCCCAACTGTAAGTGACAATGTTGTTTCCTTCAACATTACACCCTTAGGGGTTAGTCTTTTTTTACTGTTGCTTTAAGGATTGCTTTCTTATTTTTTTCTGGTAAGTGTTTACCGTACTTCGCCGCAGCTTGTAATGCAACTCCTGCAAAATCTTCGGAATCCATGGTACGAGCGATTTGAATACCTACCCCAACAACACCAACTTTATCTGCTGCAAAATATGCTACTTCATCCGTTTGGAATTTTTCGTCTGGAAGCTCTACAAGAACAAAGCCTTTAAATTTATAAAGGGTTTGTTCGTCCACGTTTGCACTTGAATTTTTAGCAGTTGTTGCAAGTTTTGAATCAATAAGAAGATCATAAACATCCGCATTAACATAAGCAACCCAAGCGACAGTATTTGATACGTTGTTATTTACAAATTTCTTGTGTGCATCAGAAAAGAGTTTAGTCACTGAAGCTTCATCCAAAGTAACTTCAAGATTTTCGCTTGCATTTTCTGAAAGAGTTTTTCCAAGCAATGTATCAACATGTTGGGCCCACGCTACACCATGAAGTGCTAAACGTTCTGCAACAACTTGATCTTTAATATCATTTACTGTGAAATCATCAATACCTTCATTGATTGCTAAAGGTTTTTCATATTTCACAGAAGTGTTTACAGACTTAACTTCTTTACGTTCTCCGAAACGTGACGTTTTCCCAGTTCCTTCGCCAAAACCTGTATTTTCATCGGTTGAATACTCTTGGATAACCACATCGGTATCACTTGTTTTCAACTCAAGGAATGTATCACTTTGAGAGATTCCATCTTTGACTTGTAACACCCCACCGAATGCACGAAGGAATGCTGTTTTCTTTGAAAAAAGGTCTGGTAAAATACCCGCAAATTGTGTTGTAAAAGTTTTAATTGCCATAATTTTTCTCCTATGAATTAATATTTTGCGACGACTTGTTTAAAAGCGTCCACTTCTTGTTGTTCTGGTACCTTTTTAGGGGTTACTCCAGTGTTTCGTTCTTTTTCCCACTGAATACGTTGATTTTCAAGCAAGCCCAAGAATGTCTTCACATTGCTATAAGTCTTTTCTTCATCAACATCAACCAATAGAGCAAGTTCTTCAGATTTAAGAGCAATTCCGCTTTCTTTTAATACTTCGTCAGCTTCACTAGTAATATTAGAAAGCTTGATTTGTGCTTTTAAGGCTGCAATTTCGTCATCTTTTTCTTTTTGGAGGTCTGCGGCTTTTTCTTCGTCAGATTTTTCTTTAATCGACTTTTTGCCACCTTTTTCCAATTCTTCAATACGTATCATGGCTTGTTCAAGTTGATTTTTCATTTCATTTTTATCAGCTTGTTCTTTACCAATACGCTTTTGAAGTTTTTCAATGACTTTTTCTGGATCTATTGGTTCTTTTTCATTGTCTGGATCGGGATTATCTTTTGGATTATCGACATCTACTGCTTTCCCATTGGGTTGTGATTCAGGCGTCCCTGTCCCTCCCTCAGGTTCATCAGCGAAAAGTTGTAAATCAAGTGGTAAAAGTGTTTTTTGTTCCATTTCTGGTTCCTCCTGCTCGCATTTAAAGACTTGGGAGTCTGATTTTACTCGTGTTTTATTTAGCGTCCACTACAATCGGAAACGGACAAAAGAAAAGCACTCGTCAATGACAAATGCTATTTATTTTAAAATATGTATGTGACCTGGTTTAATTGTATCTCCATCGATTTTAGAAGGATCTACTGTTACTTTGCCCCCAGAAGTCTCAATATAATCAATATTAATTGACAGTTGCTTAGAGCCATCTCCGTATTCAGTATTATCAACAGAAACTCCAGTTATTTTTTTGATCTGTAACATCATCAATAAGCTCCTTCGCTAAATACAAAAGTTTTTCGTTATTCATTTTTTATTTCCTTTCCTCTTTTGTCGCAATTCCTCAATCGCTCTGTCAAGCTCTGCTTTGTCTTCAAAGGCTTCTTCATATTCCCGTTGACTGATTACTCCACGCTTGCGTAAATCACTCCAAAAAGCAATATCATCAACGTAAGGAGTCGTCGAACATTTACAGTTAGGATGCATGTTAGGTGCATTTTCTCCGGGCAACATATTTTTAACATTAAAAATTTTGTCATGTAAAGGAGAACAAATGCGACAAGCACTAGGCTCTGCGATAAATTTATACTGTTCTATCTCCGCCTCATCGTAACTTTGTTTTTGAATCGCAGTTTGAACACGTGTTGTTTCCGTAATCATCAGGCGCTGTGCATTGTAGGTTGCGTTTGCTCTACCTTTTTCAGTCATATACTTACGCAGTTCACTTGCCAGAGCTTTTGGATTCTTTCCTTGTGTTACTCCACGAATAAGCAATTTTTCCAAGTCTGCTTTCAGTTCATATTGATATTGCCATAAGCTATTGGAAAAACTCGCTACAGTTTCTTTAAATCCGCTCGCTATTACAGCCTGTATTAGACTTGAATAGCCATCTTTCGGAACGCTTAAACCAAGTATTCCCGCTTGTCTTTCAAACTCTGCTAAGGCGATTTCTGAAAGCTGAGTGCCCATATACTTTTCTAACTCGTCAAAAACTTTAATCAGTTCTAAACCTATATTTGCTTTTAAGAGTTCTAAACGACTCGTCCGCATCGTCACGTTATAAAGTTTCAAAGCGTGATTTGCAGCGTGTGAAAAATCTTTGTCTTTAACCAACTTTTTCGCCTTTTTGGCAAAGGCTTTGACATCCATTTTATCCGCACGCTTCATGGCTTCATCTACAGATATCCCTTCAGAACCTGCAAAAGCTGCCCAGTTTGCATTGATTTCTTTCTGGATAGCTTCCTGGGCTTCAAAGAGCTTATCTATAATTGCTTTCATACGCTTCTTGTCATTCGCAATCTGTTCAAGTTGCCACGCTTTTTCACGTTTACGCCAATATTCTGAACTATCCATGAACTATCCCTCTACTTCTTCTGTCGTTTCTTTAACTTTGTCTACGTCAAAAACAGGTTTACTATCTGGTTCTTCGTGAATACGTTCTATTTCTGCTTGGACATCAGGTATAATTGACAAAACGCTCAAGGCTGTTTCTTCACTTGTTATCCCCTTAAGAATGTTTGCCGTTTCAGCTTGTTCTTTAATATCTTTAGGTTCGTTACGTGTAAAGGTGTACTCAATTCCTGCCCATGCGTTACTGTCTGATATATTTGTTCTAAGACTAGACCATAGTGCATAACGCCTGTTCAAAGCGCTTTGGAACTTCCTCTGAAAAGCTAACGCAAGATTACTCATAGCCTGCAATTTATAAGCTAAAGAGATACCGCTAGAACTTCCAAAATTCTCATCTGAGATATTAGCCACCATTGTTAGGTGGAACACCAAACGCTCTAAACGATCAAGCAAATTTTCGGTTTGAGCATCGCTATCTGGCTTATCTAGGAATTTAACTTCAACATTTTTTTCAGGTTCATCGCTAAAGAAATTGATAATACGATTATCCCGAATATTCTTTATGTTTTCTTCATCAAGCATAGCGCCTAAGAAAGCAATGTACTGGTCTGAGAAATACTCGACATCGTTGGCCTTCTCACTCAAAACTTTGTTATAAGCATTAATCAACGAGTAGACTGGTTCAAATATCCCCATACGTTCTTCATTAAAATTATATTCGACAACGGGAAGATCAGAATAAATATTATAAGTACGCTCGCCAAACTTAACCGCTCCCACTCCGCCTGTTAGAGTTATTGTTTCTAAAAGCGTATAAACCGTGCCGTACAATTTATTATTGTCATCGATGCCGTAATAAACTGCAAATAAAGGCTTTTGCTTAATGCTGTCGTCATAAACCATAAACATGTTCATCGGACTACAATAAATCACTTCGCTTTTTGTATTTTCATTTTGATACATCAACTCATACGCTCGACCATAGATACATGCAATTTTTGCTAGTTCTGACTCTTCATCTTCCATGTCGTTTAAATTATCAAAAAGTTGCAATGCTTTACGAACTTTTTTATCCTCATGTGTCTTCTTGATGGGTATGCCATTAAAATAACCCACAAAAGTATCAACAATATATTTCGCAAAGTTGTTTGTCAATCGATTATCGGGTTTCCAACTGTCTTTGGCCTTTTGACTGGAAATATCCATAATGCCTTTATACATCTTCCCAAGATAGTCGTAACGCTTGAGTTCTTCTTGATGTATCTGCATAAAATCATTGACAACTTCTTCGGTTATTTCCCCATCTTTTTCATAAGTCATTAACTTTATAGGCTCTAAAACTCTTGTATTTGTTTCCAATTACAGCCCTCCTTTGAAAGTTCTGAATGTTGCTTTAGGTTTGTTCATTGTTTCCGCAATACCCGTTGTTGCATCTGGTGCATCATCGTACTTGTTTTTACCTTCTTTTTGATAAGTGGTCATCGCTTGGTAGTACTCTGGAAAACGTGTACGCCAGTCACTCGGAAAGCGTACGTGCTGCTCAATCCAGTAGCTGTTTGAATAAATGCGGGCTTCTTTGTTATTTCCTTGATAGAAGTCCTCTACTGCACAAGCAACGTTTCCTTGTATCTTTTCTCGTACTGAACGAGCAAAAGACCGACCACCATTGTTGCGCTCGATCCTTGATACATTTACTTTATGAGTGATTAACTGTTGAGCTACTGCTTTTTCTGTGTACTCCATTGGCTTTTGTGTGTAAACAACATCTAGGACATCCGCAAAGCCGTCTGCGGTTTCCCCCCATACAATAGAGCAAAGATAGTCTTTACCAGTGTCTGCAGTATCGCAGTAATTCCAAATCTTAATGTAATTTGAGCGTGATTGATAAGTTTTAAACTCCCCATACAAGCGACCTTTAATATCAATTGGTTCTTGTTGGTAGTTGGCACTTGCAATATCTGGGCCCATTGTCTTTACTTTACGTCGATAGTCTTCAAGAGAAAGAACTTCATCACAAAGCATTTCATTTGTTTGTTCATTGTAGGCTTTAAAATTGACATGCTTCACTCTATAGCCATTTTGGGGCAACTCCCTTAAAGCTCGTCCTGCTAGGTCTTCGCTATGCCAACGTGTCATGTTAATAATTATCTTACCGCCTGATTCCAAGCGTGAAAGCATGGTATTAACAAACCATTCCCAGTGCTTATCTAATACTGTTGCATTGTTGGCCTCCTCAGCATTTTTGATAACATCATCAATGATAATAATATCAGCACCGAAACCTGTCGCAGTACCTGTTGGAGAAGTGGCGAGATAGTTATTATATCCATCTTCCAAACTCCAGAGATTCATTGCACCATCACCAAATTTTATTTTGGCATCAAATATATCTGAATAAACAATCTTATTCACATCTGCTTTTGTTTCTTGAATAGTGTTACGCACATTTTTAGAAAAAACTGTGGATAAGGTTTCGTTATATGATCCTGTCATGATTTTCTTAGTGTGATCATTCCCCAGCACCCATTCAACAAATCGACCAAGTGAAAGAGACTTCCCGTGACGTGGTGGCATATTTAAAACTAATACATCGTGTTCATCATCGTTTAAAAAGGATTGAAATTCATTACACACAGAAACCAAATAAGCTCTGTCTCGCTTATAAAAGCTAGGCATAATCAAATTACAATAGTCAAAGAAAAAACGCTTAGCCAGCTCAATTTTAGCCCCTAGCGCAATCTTATCCATCTCTACTTGCCAACTTTCTAAGCTCGTCCACACTTAATTCAGCAAAAGGATTCGTTTTCACTTCTCCTGATAGTTCAACTTTGCTTGTATAATCACCTTCCATCTTGTTAAGTGTATCAATCGCCTTAATCATATCGGATTCTTTTTCAGCATTTTGTGCTATATTCGACAAAACTACCATTCGCTCTTTACGGGTCATAATCGCAGCATCTTGAGCTTCTTCTTGAAGTTCTTTGTACCTTACCAAAACCTTACCAAAAAGCTCACTTGCTTTTACATCAACGGTTGTATCTTTCCAACGTTTGGACTTAGGAAAAGCTTCTCTATAAGCTTGACGTTGACTCATGCCAGCAATTAGGCATTGAACAAATTTTTCGTGTCTTGCATTTTCTAATATTGGCATAAGTCTCCTTTCATCAATATAAAAAGCCGCCATTTCTGACAGCCTAAGCAGGATAGTATTTATACAAAGAAATTTCTTCCATTCAGAGTCAGCTTCCTCTCCTGTAAAGAAACTGCTACAGATTATGCTGGAATCGAACCAACGCTAACAGTTTTGGAGACTGTTGTACTACCACTATACGAATAACCTTTAATTGTGCGGTTTTTCTCCAACCACAATAACACTCTCATTATTAAGCGACTAACCCAACAGGCTCTACTTAAAGCAAGCTACTCTTTAAGCTCCTGTTGCTTTTAATGTTAGGGCTGAGAACGAAACTCACCAACTTTCACACGATACAGATTTTTTTGTTCATGTCATTCATACTATACATACTATGCCAAAAGCTATCTGTCTGTTTGCCTTGTGCTACTCATACTAGGCGCTTTTCTTATACCAGAATTTCTTCTGTTCACGGCAAATTGGATTGTTTGATTTATTCCAGAGTTTGAGTAAGCTATCACACTTCTCCTTATCTGGCAAAGTCATCATCCTGTCGGCATGTGCTTACTTCTATCCAACGAAAAGACCTCTGCTCTATGATTATGTTATTGTGGCACACCTCCACTTTCACACTAGCTTTTACTAGTTCCTCCATCTCTCACGAGTTTCGGATAACTTTCCGGCAGGGCTATCACCATGCCTCTTGTTAGCTACTTTAGGTACTTCTACCAAAGAAGGCTCTCGGACAAGTATCACCTTGCTTCAACCGAGATGCACAAACGGGAACTTCAGGAATCGAACCTAAGACACATAGATCTTCAATCTACTGCTCTACCAACTGAGCTAAGTTCCCAAGCGCTGGTTTTACCGTCCAGCAACGTTAAACAATTTCAGCACATTTTTGTACACCGAGACTTACAATTTTGTGTTCTGCCGAATTATTCATGTTACCATTATCGCATTAAAATATAAGTAAAAAGTCGCAAGTTTGTTGCATAAAAGTCGCATACATTTTGACTTTGTTTTATTTACCAAATAATATAAGGACTTAATCTGCTCTTCAATTCATCCAGTCTTCTAAAGATAGTTGAACGATCTGTACCTATATCAAGAGCCACTCCATTCCATGTCCATTTCTTTTTATAATAGATAGACAATGCCTTTTTAACAAGCTCATCTTCTGAAGGCCACCACCTATCAAATTCTCTTTTATTGGATAAAAGAGTATTTAATTCTTCATCTTCTTCTAAAGCTTTCTCTATTTTTTCTTGCATTAATAATGCCCTCTCCTGTTCTGAGCCACCTTTATAAGCTGTTCTGATTCCTAAGTTATCTGGTTTGCTTTTGTACTTTATTTTAAATGTGATGGAATTTATCCTTGATTGAATTTGTTTATCGAGATTACCTGTAACATAATCTTTAATCAGTCTATCTAACTTATCTGCCATGTATCAAGCTCTCCTTTTGTGGTATAATTTAGATAGAATAAATCATTTACCTAAGCCCGTTACAGCGGGCTTTTTTTATTCTCTATTTTTCTTCCACAATGACATCTGCATTCTGAATTTGAATACGTTTGCCATCTAAGTTGATAACCATTGTGCCATTCTCTGCGTCTGAAATACGAACATTATTTCCTTCATACTTCTTCAACACTTCTCCTGTCTTAGAGTAGACGGTAACGACTCGAGGCAATCCTTTCGTATCACTTTCCCAACCTTTCATGGTATCTTCCCACATCGTACACCCAGACAATGTAATTA
>ERZ1034915.610-NODE-610-length-23649-cov-7.498644_pt1 | contig 23649 bp, 16 predicted proteins | sample MGYA00520592_ERZ1034915 | MGnify/ENA primary metagenome ERZ1034915 (study PRJEB33766, sample SAMN09781787) | gut metagenome | biome: gut microbiome | host: Homo sapiens | place: Madagascar | study: EMG produced TPA metagenomics assembly of the PRJNA485056 data set... | reverse complement strand
TTTTTCTTTTCCAACAGCATCCCGTCCCGATTCCGGCAGAGCATGGTCACGCACCACGCCGCAGCCACGCCGACGGCGTTCATCACCGCGAAATACAGCGTCAGCACTCCGGCCTCCATCTGGTCCGCACCATATTGCCAGAGGCCGTAACGCACAAGCTGGGCGGCCACCGCCACGACCAGCGTCGCCAGAATCGCTCCGGGGAAATGCGAAGTCTGCGACAGGTATTCCGCCCAGTAGAAGCCGATTCCGTACAGCAGGCAGACCGCGATCACCTGAACATTGCCGATCTCCACTGCTCCTGCGGGCATCCGGCAGAAAACGGCGGCGGCGACTCCGCCGGCCACGCTTCCGCAAAGCAGCGCCGCCCAGACCAGCCGGCAGCGGTGAACCAGCCGGATCCCGGAGGTCAGCAGCACAAAGAGCACCGCGCCGCGGATCATCCCGGCACCTCCTCCGACAAGCGAACAGGCCGCTCCGAGAAATGCGGCCAGAATCAGGCGAATCCAGATCATCGGACTTCCTCCGCGACTTCTCCGGCCCGCTGTTTTGCAAACACGCCACCGACCGCCATCAACACCAGCCATAAAAGCGTCACCGGCAGCGCCAATATCATGCAGCTCAGCAGACCGGCCAATTTCCCGGAACCGAAAGTGAGGGAAAAGCGCATCACTTGCGCCGCACACGCCGTCAGATAAACGCCGGCGATGACGCACCAACGTTTTTTCAGACGAAATTCACAGAAATTCCAGCCGATTCCATACACCAGACAACCGGTCAAAACCGGAAACGGCATCTGAATCACCGCCAACTCGGGCATATAATAAAATCTGATCTCCGGCACGATTCCCACCGTCCAAGCAGCTGCCAGGCCACCGGCCACTCCGAACAGCCAGAACCAGCGCCGTCCCCATTGCGGATTTCCATTCAACGGCAATTGCGCGAGCGTCAGCATGAAAAAGCACAAGGCTCCCCGCCATGCCATCAGCGGCACCGGCCCCCAGACCGTCAACGCTCCGGCAATCGGAGCCAACGCCAACCGTCCCCAATACCGTTTCATATTCCATTCCCCCTTGTGCCGAATATCTCTGCGCATTCTCCCCCTGTTGCGAATATAACCGCCGGAAATTGAAAAATCAACCCGTTTTTCGATGAAAAAATGTTGGACAGTATCATCGGTTGATGTTATATTCCTGCAAAGCAACAATGAAATAACAGCAGTAAAGAGAATGAACGCGCCTTTCCCGCAGGCGTTCCGGTCCTCGCGGAAGGAGAGGCAGCTTTCCTGGAAATATTGGAGGTATTCATGACGGCAGACTCCTTTCCGGCCGCCCGGCTTCCGGAACTGGTCTTCGATTCCGAACCCGGCTTCGTCGAACTCTACAATGTCGCGTGGAAACTCGCGTGGGAACATGTGCTGACCCGCGCCGGCGCTCCCGTCTCCCCCTATATGGACGAGGGGTTCGACAAGGAACGGATCTGGCTCTGGGACACCAGTTTCATGGTCCACTTCTGCAAGTACGCCCCGGAGGCGTTTCCCGGCGTCGCCAGTCTGGAAAACTTCTATCGCCCGATGCTCGACGGCGAACCCTCGACGCTGCTGGTCCACCACCCCGACAACCCGCCGCTGCCGGCGTGGGCCGAATACGCGAATTTCCGGGTCACCGGCGACCGGCAACGGCTGAAAAAGGTGCTCGCCGACCACCGCTGGCTGCAACGGTATTTCGATCTCTTTGAAGCCTTCAAACGCGGCGACCGGCCCGCGTGGGGCGGCGAAGCGGTCTGGCTTCAGCGCGAACCGCTCGGCTATCTGTGGCGCGGCAATCCGAACGGGATGGACAACACCCCGCGCGGCGGCGTCTCCGCCGACGAATCCGACAGCCGCAACTATGAGACGATGTACTGGTTCGACGCGCTTGCCCAGCAGGCGCTCTCCGCGCGGCTGATCTTCGAGATGGCCGAAGCGATCGGCCTCGGCGAAAGCGCCGCGAAATTCCGCACTCTCTGGTTCAGCTATTGCAACTTGCTCAATTCCCGCTACTACGACCGCGAAGACGGTTTCTATTACGACATCGAACGCACCGCGCCGCACCGCTTCATCGAGGTGAAGACTCCGGCCGTCTACTGGGCGATGCTGGCCGGAGCCTGCACCGCCGAACAGGCCGGGAAACTCGCGCTGGCCGCGGTGGACCACAATATTTTCGGCGGCGATTTCCCGTTCCCGTCGGTCAGCCGCAACGATTCCGCCTACAACCCGCTCGGCGAATACTGGCGCGGCGGCATCTGGCTGCCGCTCTCCTACATGGCGATCAAGGCGCTGGAAAAGTACGGCTTCACCGGCATCGCCGACCAGGCCGCCGAAAAGACCGTCCGGCTCCAGCTTGAAACCTACCGCAACTGTACGCCGCACACCATCTGGGAGTGCTACTCGCCCTCCGAATGCAAGCCCGCCACCAACAAACGCGTGGTCGGAGCGGACGAACCGGTGCGCACCGACTTCTGCGGCTGGTCCGCCCTCGGACCGATCAGCCTGATGATCGAAAACGTGGTCGGGCTCGATCTCGACGGAGCTCACGGCAAAGCAGCCTGGCGCATCAAGCACACCGGACGCCACGGAGTGAAAAATGTCACCTTCGGCGGCATCCGTGCCGATTTCCTGACTCAGGGCAGCGGAACCGTCGAGATCGATTCCGACCGGCCCTTCACGCTGACCGTCAACGGCCGCGAGCTTGACGTGCGCGCCGGCCATAACCTCCTGAACTACTGAAAGAGACCAGACCATGGAATACCGCGAAATCGGCAGAACCGGCCTTTCCGCCGGCATCATCGGGCTCGGCAGTGAGCACCTCGACAACAAGCCCTACGCGACGGTGGAGGAGACCATCCATGCGGCGCTCGACCACGGCATCAACCTGATGGACCTCTTCATGCCCGGCGAGGAGGTGCGTTCCAACATCGGCCGCGCGCTGGCCGGACGGCGGGACAGGATGATGATTCAGGGCCACATCTGCTCGGTCGACCTGAACCGGCAGTACGACATCAGCCGCGACCTCGCGACCTGCCGGAAATATTTTGAAAACCTGCTGCGCTGCCTGAACACCGACTACATCGACTTCGGGATGCTCTTTTTCATCGACTCCGCCGAGGATTTCAGCAGCGTCTTTGAATCCGACCTCCTCGAGTACGCGCAGCAGCTCAAGCGCAAAGGCACGATCCGGGCGATCGGCGCCAGTTCCCACAATCCGGTCACCGCGCGGCGGGTCGTCGAGAGCGGCGTGGTCGATCTGCTGATGTTCAGTGTGAACCCTGCCTTCGATATGATGCCGCCGGAGACCGACCTCGAAACCATGATCGGCGATCCCGCCGGCTCCATGACCGGCATGAATCCGGTCCGCGCCGACCTCTACCGGCTCTGTGAACAGCGCGGCGTCGGCATCACCGTAATGAAAACCCTCGGCGCGGGCAAGCTGCTGTCGCGCGAGTACACGCCGTTTGCCGAACCGCTGACCGTCGGGCAGTGCATCCACTACGCGCTGACCCGCCCGGCGGTGGTTTCAACGCTGATCGGCTGCCAGTCCGCGGCGCAGGTGGCGGAGGCGGTCAGCTATCTCGACCTCTCCGAAAGCGAACGCGACTACGCGCCGGTCGTCGGCAGCCGCCGCAACGATTTCAAGGGAAACTGCGTCTACTGCAGCCACTGCCAGCCCTGCCCCGCCGGAATCGACATCGCGGCGGTCAACAAATACCTGGACATCGCCCGGCTCGACGAAGCGCACATCCCGCCCGGCATCGCGCAGCATTACCGCTCTCTGAAAAAGCACGGCTCCGACTGCATCGGCTGCGGCAGCTGCCAGAAGCGGTGCCCCTTCGCGGTGCCGGTGATCGAAAACATGAAGCGGGCCGCGACGCTGTTCGGCGCTTGACAGAAACGGCCGGCGCGGCTATATTTCTTACTCCGTAAAACGAATCAGGAAACCTGCAGGAAAATTCCATCATGAAAAAAGCGGACGTTTATTTTACCGATATGAGAGTCAAGCCCGGCGGGCGGAACCTCCAGCAGAAACTGGCTCTGCTGCTGAAACGGGCCGGAATGGACACGATCGACTTCAAGGACCGTTTCGCCGCGATCAAAATTCACTTCGGCGAGGCCGGCAACCTCTCCTTCCTGCGCCCGAACTTCGCCCGCACCGTCTCCGACGAGATCAAAAAGCTCGGCGGCAGGCCGTTCCTGACCGACTGCAACACCCTCTACGTCGGTTCGCGCAAACATGCGCTCGAACACATCGAAACCGCCTACCTCAACGGCTTCACTCCGTATTCGACCGGCTGCCACGTGATCATCGGCGACGGGCTGAAAGGGACTGACGACATCGCAGTTCCGGTGCCCAACGGCGAACTGGTGCGCGAAGCGAAGATCGGACGCGCGATCATGGACGCCGACATCTTCATCTCGCTGACCCACTTCAAGGGGCATGAGATGACCGGCTTCGGCGGGGCCATCAAGAACATCGGCATGGGTTGCGGTTCGCGCGCCGGCAAGATGGAGCAGCACTGCGACGGCAAGCCGACCGTGGACCGGACGCTCTGCATCGGCTGCCGGGCCTGCGCCCGCATCTGCGCTCACGGCGCTCCGACGTTTTCCGAAGGCAAGGCGGAGATCGACCATGCGAAGTGCGTCGGCTGCGGCCGCTGCATCGGCGTCTGCCCGAAGGATGCCATCCAGCCCTCCAGGGGGCAGCAGGAGGGACTGCTCGACCGCAAGATGGCCGAATACGCGCTGGCGGTGGTGCACGGCAGGCCGCATTTCCACATCAGTCTGGTGATGGACGTCTCGCCGTTCTGCGACTGCCACCCGGAAAACGACGCGCCGATCGTGCCGGACATCGGCATGTTCGCTTCGTTCGACCCGGTCGCGCTGGACCAGGCCTGCGCGGACGCGGTGAACAGCCGCGCCCCGAATCCCGACAGCCTGCTCGCGGAGCACGGCAGTCATCACCACGACCACTTCCGGGATGTCTCTCCCTCCACGAACTGGGAGCTTCAGCTGGAGCATTCGGTGAAGATCGGCCTCGGCACCCGCTCCTACGAACTCGTCACGGTCTGACGGCACGGAAAGCGTTCTTTTCATGGATACGAAAAACTTCATCGCCGAAAAGCTGGACCGCGACGAACTGATCCGGCTGATCGAATACCACAACCGGCGCTACTGGGACGAGGGGGAGCCTGAAATCCCCGACGCGCGTTACGACGAACTCATCCGCGCACTGCAGAAGCTCGAACCGGATCACGAACTGGTCACCCGCGTCTACGCCCCGGCCGTCGCCGGTTCCGGCAAGGTGCGGCACCTCCGGCCGATGTTGTCGCTGGACAAGGCCTATTCGCTCGAAGAAGTGCTGGAGTGGGCGAAGAAGTTCGCCCGCAGCGAGAACGAGGAGCTGCTGGTCGAGCCGAAATACGACGGCATTTCCGCCAACTTCGACGGGCGCGTTCTCTCCACGCGCGGCGACGGCGAACTCGGCGAAAACGTCACCGACAAACTGCCGCTGGTCGAGCTGGAAACCGCCGGGCACACCGGCAAAGTGGACCGGCCGGTGCGCGGCGAACTGGTGATCCGCGACGACGATTTCAAGACCCTCTATTCGCATATCCGCAAGAAGGGCGGCGGCGTCTACAAGAACTCCCGCAACGCCGTCGCCGGGATCATGGGACTCAAGGAGATCGCCGAAATGGAGCTTCAGGGGGCGAAGATCACGCTGGTGGATTACAATCTGGTTTCGTTCCGGGTGAAGTATTCCGAGCTGGCCGCGAAGTGGGAGGAGCTGCGGCGGAAACTCGAAGCCCTTCCCTATCCGCAGGACGGCATCGTGATCAAGCTGGCCGACTCCGCCTATTCCGCGTCGCTCGGCAACACCGCCCACCATCCGCGCGGCGAAATCGCGTTCAAATTCACCAACATCCGCCGCGAAACCAGACTGATCGGCGTGGAGTGGAGCTTCGGCAAGAACTGCCTGACGCCGGTGGCGGAGCTGGAACCGGTCGAAATCTCCGGCACCACCATCCGCCGCGCCACGTTGCACAACATCCAGAACATTCTCGAACTGGGCGTGCAGATCGGCGATACCGTGACCGTTGAACGGGCCGGGGACGTGATCCCCTACATCGTTTCGTCCACCCCCGGCGAGGAGCGCCGCTCCCCGCTGATCGAAGATTGTCCGAGCTGCGGCGCGAAGCTGGTCCGGCGCGGCCCGGAACTCTGCTGCCCCAACCCGGAGTGCCCCGAAACCCAACTCCAGCGGCTCGCCGCCGCCGTCCGCAACCTTGGCATCGAACGGCTCGGCGAACCCACTTTGCGCAAGCTGATGGAAAACTCCGGCGTCCGCCACCTCGGCGACCTCTTCGAGCTGACCGCGATGGACCTGCTCAGGCTCGACGGCTTCGCCGCCAAATCCGCCGCCAACCTGATCGAGGAGATTCAGAAGGCCCGGATCGTCAACGACTACCAGCTTCTTGCCGCGTTGAATATCCCGAACATCGGCGCCAACGTCGCCAAGGTGATCTTCAGCCACACCGACTTCGCCAGCCTGCGCCGGATGTCGGAGGAGGAGCTCAGCGCCATCCCCGGCATCGGCCCGGAACGCGCCAAAGCCCTGGTTTCGGAGCTGGCCGCCCAATCGGAATACCTCGACGAACTGCTCGGCGCGGTCCGGCTGATCCACGCCGCCGCACCCGCCGCCGAAATCCCGACCGTCTGCTTCACCGGGAAAATGCCGGAGAAGCGTTCCTATTACGAGAAGCTCGCCACCGCCCACGGCTACCGGAGCGCGGACGATGTAACCTCCTCGCTGTCGCTGCTCGTCGCCGCCGATCCCGCCGAAAACAGCGGCAAACTCAAAAAGGCCGCCAGACTCGGCGTCAAAGTGGTTTCGCTCGACGAATTTCTGTCCATGCTGTCCCCCGCTTCCGCGCCGATTGCAGAGGCGGACGGTCAGCTGTCGCTGGGGATTTAAGAGAGTTTCGCCTGACTGCGGCAACAGTCTTGGGAGTACGGAGATTCCTCTCCGCTTTCCAATCGGCCCGGCCCTTACAGACAGAATACCATACAGCAACACTCCCGCCGCCAGGGCGAAGTTCCGCCGATAAAGCAAATAAACTGATAGATAATAAATCCGGTTTTGTAATTTTTACGCAGTAAAAATTCAAAACCGTACCCGCCGCCGGGTGCTACCCGGTCGGGGGGACCGGCGGGCGAAGCGCCACCGGCCGCCGGAGGCATCCCGGTCGCAAAAGCCAATGCTGATCTTGAGGGGGAAATCGAAAAATATTGAGCATGGGGTTTGCTTTCCTGCGGAATATGTGGTATTTTGAGAACAACAATCGATAATATTCACGATAATTGAGGGGGTATGCTGATGAAGGAGCGAGTTTTCACGGTCCGTAACAAAGCGGGAATTCATTGTCGTCCGTCCAGCGTGATTCTGAATACGATCAATAAGGAGTTTCCCTACCATCACTTCTGGGTGGAGACCAGCGACGGGCAGGAAACCGAACTGAACAGCATTCTGACGCTGATTTCGCTCGGCCTTACGGTCGGCTCCAAAGCGGTGCTGCGGGTGGAAGGCCCCGATGAGGATGCCGCCGTCAACCGGATCGGCGATCTTTTCGAGCACGAATTCGATTTCCCGCCGCGGTAATTCCGGCGCAGCCGCCGTCCGCACTCCCGCCCCGCCGACATGGAGCCGGGAGGGGTGTACGGCAATGGATATTACAAAATTGTAACAATACCGAATGAAAATCTATTTTCCTCGCGAAAAATTCAAATAAAGAAACCTTATAAATTACATTTATGTAACTTTTGATTCCATAAATAACAAATTTGTAACTCGCGGCAACAGGAATCATTCGGGTGAATCCTCCTAATCCATTGCCAATCCGGCAATTGAATTGATTGGCACGCTTTGTGCTGGATTTTATGGAACGGATTTTTGTCTTCAGACATGTTCCAACTTTACAAATAGGATAAGAAAGGTTTCCGCTATGAACAGCTACGCACAGCGCGTGCTGGAGAATCTCCAGCAGACCAACGGCAATGAAAAGGAATTCATCCAGAGCGTAACCGAAGTGTTGGCTTCGCTCGGCAAGCTCCTCGACGCGCAGCCGAAATATGAAAAGAACAAGATCCTCGAACGCATGGTCGTGCCGGAACGCGCAATCGTCTTCCAGATTCCGTGGGTCGACGACAAAGGCGAAATCCAGGTCAACACCGGCTACCGCGTGCAGTTCAACAGCGCGATCGGTCCCTACAAAGGCGGCATGCGCTTCCACCCGTCGGTGAACCTCAGCATCCTGAAGTTCCTCGGCTTCGAACAGGTCTTCAAGAACAGCCTGACCACGCTCCCGATGGGCGGCGGCAAAGGCGGCTCCGACTTCAACCCGAAAGGCAAGAGCGACCGCGAAGTGATGTCGTTCTGCCAGAGCCTGATGCGCGAACTCTACCGCCACATCGGTCCCTCGACCGACGTTCCGGCCGGCGATATCGGCGTCGGCGCGCGCGAAATCGGTTATCTGTTCGGCCAGTACAAGCGCATCGTGAACAGCTACGACAGCGTGTTGACCGGCAAGGGCCTGAACTGGGGCGGCAGCCTCATCCGCCCGGAAGCGACCGGCTACGGCGCGGTCTACTTCGCCGCCGAAATGCTCAAGACCCGCGATATGAGCTTCGAGGGCCGCAAGGTGCTGATCTCCGGCTCCGGCAACGTCGCGCAGTACGCGGTGAAAAAGGCGACCGAACTTGGCGCGAAGGTGCTTTCGGTTTCCGACTCCAACGGCAGCATCATCGATCCGGACGGCATCGACGCCGAAAAGCTCGCGTTCATTCAGGACCTGAAGAACGTCAAGCGCGGCCGGATCAAGGAATACGCCGCGAAATTCACCGGCGCGAAGTACTACGAGAACCAGCGGCCGTGGCAGCTCGCCAAGTGCGACGTCGCGATGCCCTGCGCCACCCAGAACGAACTTGACCTCGACGACGCCAAAGCGCTGGTCGCCGGCGGCTGCTTCTGCGTCTGCGAAGGCGCCAACATGCCGACCACCCTCGACGCGACCACCTACTTCCTCGGCAACAAGGTGATGTTCTCCCCCGGCAAGGCCTCCAACGCCGGCGGCGTCGCCACCAGCGGCCTCGAAATGAGCCAGAATGCGATGCGTCTTTCCTGGAGCGCCAAAGAAGTCGACGAAAAGCTGCACGGCATCATGATCAACATTCACAACGCCGCCCGCAACGCCGCCGCCGAATTCGGCGAGCCGGACAACTACGTGATGGGCGCGAACATCGCCGGTTTCCGCAAGGTCGCCGACGCGATGATCGACCTCGGCATCTGATCTTCCGCTCATGCGGCGCAACTGCGCCGGTGAAATGGAAACAAGCGAACGGGCCGGATACCTCTCCGGTCCGTTTTTTTTGCCTCTTTTCCGGTGCCGGAATTGCATTCCGGCGTCATCCGTGCTAAGGTAAACCGTACTTAAAACCGAGGGAGGGAAGCCTATGCGTCCGATGCAGTGGATCAATCTGTTGCGCCTGGCCGCCGATCCGAAGGTGACGCGCGTGCCGGTGCGGGTGTTGGCGGCTCTGCGCCGCGCGGGGAAGCGGCGGCTGCCGGAAAAGGTGGACCGGGAGGTCGCCGCCGGGATTCCGGGGCTGCGGACGCTGCGTTATGCGGCACATTGGCTCGACGGCGAAAACCTGACGCGCCACAACTGCCGATGGGTGCTCAACTCCTTTTTGCCCCCCTTCCCGTCCCGGGCGTATGAACGGATGTTTGAAGCGATGCTGAGCGGACGCCGCCTGAGCCCGGTTTCCGCCTTTCTGGCGGTCACCGCGGAGTGCCGGTTCAATTGCGTACACTGCAGCGCGAAAGGGCGGCCGACGGCCCGGCTTCCCACCGGATTCTGGAAATCGGTCATCTCGCAGCTGCTGGAACTTGATGTCGGGATCATCGGCTTTACCGGAGGCGAACCGATGATGCGCGACGATCTGGCGGAGTTGGTGAAATTCGCCGCCGACGGCGGCGCCGCGACTATCCTCTTCACCTCCGGCAGCGAACTGACCGAGGCCAAAGCCGCCGAGCTGAAAGCAGCCGGCCTGTGGGCGCTCGGCCTCAGCCTCGACCACGTCGATCCCGCCGAATTCAATCAATTCCGCGGCCATCCCGACGCCTTCAACCTGGTGACCCGCGCGGCAAAGCTCGCGGTCCGGCACAAATTCTACACCATGACCTGCTGCGTCGCCTCGCCGGAGCTGGTCAAAGAACGCATGTATGAAAAGATTCACGCTCTCTCCGCCGGACTCGGCGTCCAAGAGTTGCGGATCGTCGAACCGATGCCGTGCGGCCGGATGCGCGGAGCCGACTCCGGCGCTTTCCTGACCGATGCCGAAATCGAACTCCTCCGCGACTTCCACTGCACCATGAACCGGCGCGGCGCGCGTCCCAAGGTCTGCGCCTTCAACCGGATCGAAAGCCCGGAGCTGTTCGGCTGCGGCGGCGGAACCCAGCACCTCTACGTCGACAGCGCCGGCGAAGTATGTCCCTGCGACTTCACTCCGCTCAGCTTCGGCAACCTGCGGCGGGAAGCCCTCTCCACCGTCTGGCGGCGGATGAACGACGCTCTCGGCGACCCCCGCCGCGACTGCTTCATCCGCCGCCACGCCGGCGCGATCAACGCCAAAGTGCAGCAAACAGGAGAATATCCGCTCTCCCCTCAACACAGCTGCGAACTCTGTCGGGAAGCCGGTTTCGGCACGTTGCCCGATTACTTCCGGATGGTGACCGGCCAAACCACCACTCTCTCAAAATAACCGCTTCGAAATCCCCGGTCCCCGGTTACTTCACATCTTCGGCGGAAAGGTGATACTCGTTGCGGCAGAACTGGCAGCGGACCGCCGGATTGGGATTCTCGCTGAACAGTTTGCGCAGGTCGTCCCGGCCGAGCATCTGCAGCGCCATATCGCGCATCCGCTCCCGGCTGCAGTTGCACGAGAACTTCGCGGGGACCACCGGATAGGCCGCATACTCCGGTGCTTCGGCGGTCGCCAGCAGCCACATCAGCAACGTGCGGAGCTTTTCGTCGGCCAGCAGCATCGCATTCTGCAGGATTTTGCCGGCTTCCGGCGCCAGCAACCGGCTGCGGATGCCGTCGAACTCCTCCGCACCGCACCCCGGCAAAGCCTGAATCAGCACGCCGAACGCGGACCGGACCGGCGCTTTCGGGTCGGGCTGGAGCAGGATTTCACAGCGGATTTCGCTTTCGACCTGATCGCTGACCGACAGGAAGTAGCCGAGCGCGGCGGACGGCATGATGAACGCGGTCCTGACTTCACCGGAATTCAGGATGCGCCCCTCGCAGGAGCGGGTCACCGCCACGGTCGCATCGGCGTCGCCGCACGCGACCTCCACCGAATCCGCCGACTCCATCACATGCGGGTTGCGGATCAGCCCGCGGACACGCCCGCCCGCATCGGCATCGACCAGCAGCCCGCGCACCGGGCCGGGATAGTCAATGCGGATCGAATATTTCTCCTTATCGTCAAGCAGCACGCTCATCAGCGCGGCGGAACTCAACGCTCCCGCCAGCAGCCGCCCCGCGACGGGGTCGGTGTCGTGCCGGATCAAACCTTCCGAAGTCAAATCTTTGAAGCTGCCGATCGCCAGACGAATCGCGGGACTCTTCACCACCACTCTGGTCAGATAATCCGGTTCCACCCGCATCACCATGTTGTCGCTCCTCTCTCTCCTTTGGGCTGTTCCGGAGGCACGATGCCTCCGGATTTTGATTAAAGTATCCTAATAATACTATAATCGAAAAGCGAAATTTTTCAACACCCCGAACGACAGGTTTTCCGGTTTACGGCGGCAATCCCTTCCTTCAGCGTTTATGTTTCAGCTGCCACTCGTAGATCGAGGGAACCTGCGGCCGTGGGCGCGGCAGTTTCGTGTCGAGCGGAATGATCCGGTTGTCCTTTTCCACCAGCGGCCGGTGCAGGCCCGAAAACAGCTTGCCGTTGCCGCCGGAGAAGGTGTTGCCGATCAGCTCCACGCCGCCGCAATCGGGCGTTGCAAAGAGAATGAAAGGCGAGTTCTTATCCTCAAGAATCACCACATTGCCTTTCAGGATATGGTCGAAGCTGGCGGTCTTGAAAAAGAATCCGACGCCCTGCTTCGCCCAGAGCCGGTTGTAAGCGAAGATCCAGTTTTCGTTCATGCCGCCGAGGTAGACCGCGTCGGAGATCGAATAGCCGTCGCAGTTGTAAACCACGTTGCGCGGCCCGTTCGGCCCGTGCGCGCCATCCTCCGGCGACGAGGCCCAGAACGCGTTCCCGTAGCCGCCGAACTCTTTGGTGTCGCTGATCACGACGCAGTTCTCGAACAGGTTTTCGGTGCTCCAGCCGGCGTGCCACTGCGAATCGCAGTTGTAGAACCTGCCGTTGCGGATCACGTTGCCGGAGGCCCCCCACTGCACCACCGGCGCATGGCGCATCCGGCGGGCGACCACGCCGTCGATCAGGCAGTCCGAGCAGTTGTCCCAGCCGACATAGGCCGTTCCGCCGCCGCCGTTGAACCAGCTCCCGTCGAATTCGCAGTCGAGGATCGAACAGAACTTCGCGTGGCCTCCATAGACCGGATTGCGGCCGCACTGAATCACCTTGAGGTCGCGCGCCACGCAGTCCGAAGCGTATTCAAAGGTCACGCTGCTCAGCCAGTAGTCGTATTTCGTTTCGAGCGTCATCCCCTCAACCCGGCCGCCGCGCACGATGTCGAACTTCCGCACGAACGATTTATCCGCCACCGGGTAATCGAGCCGCAGCGGCTGGTTGAAAGTCAGCTTCGTCCCCTGCACCTCCCTGATGAAAAGATGGGTGCTGCGGAAATTGCCCCAGTTGCAGGCGTTGCCGGTCACGGCGCGGCGCTCCGGGGTTTCCAGCGCCCGCAGGACCACGATATCGCCCGCCTTGAACGGATGGTTCTTATCCTGAAGCACCACCGACGATTCGCCGCGCACGCCGTCCTGCGCAATCCGGTAGTCCCTGTAGGTGAATCCCCTGCCGCGAAACGCGATAAAGCTGCCCGCCGCCTGTTCCGGCAGGGTCGGGCTGACCGCGGCGTCGACGGTCACTTCGGCTTCCACCGTGAACTTCCTGCCGTCCTGATATTCGGCGGTGCCGCGCAGCCGGCGCTTTCCCGGCTTCACGGAGCCGGGCAGGTTCTTCGCGTAAAGCGATGCGTTGCCGGAGTGCAGGCTGCGGGTGAACTTGCCGAATTCCCTGCCGTCCACTTCAAGCTTCAGCGAACGCAGCCCCGCCGGACGGGCGTAGATGTGGACCGCCTGTTTCGGGGCAATCCGGTCGCCGTCTCCGATGCCGTACAGGTCAACCCGGTTATCGCCGGCGTCATAGTTGAAATCGATCCGGGTCCTGTCGCTCCCCGCCCCTTTGAGCGTCACAAAATCCTTCGTGATGAGCAGCATATTTCTCATTTTGAAATTTCCGGCAGGAATCTCGACCGTGCCGCCGTCGTCGGGCAGTGAATCGACGGCCCGGCGCAACGGCAGGGAGATGTCGTCCCCCTCTTTCACTTTCAGCCGGACAACGGTTTTCCCGGCCCGTTCCAGCACGTCGGCCCGCGCTCCGGCATAAGTGAAATCCGGGTAGACGATGCCGTCCGGCCCCGGAATATCCGCCGGAGTCAGCTTCGCCTTCTCCTCCGGCCGGAGCTTGTACTGCGGCTCCCACGGCGGCGGCGCCGGATCGACGGGCAGCGCTTCAAGCCGGATGTCGTCAAGCCGGATCAGCTGCTTGACTCCGTACGGAATATAGAGCTTCACCATCGCGTAGCTGGTTTCATCCGAAAAAGCGGCCCCCTTGAAATCGACATTGAGCCACGCATCCTTTGCCGGAGGAGCACTGCCGAAATGATAGCCGTTGTTGCCGAGCTTGCGGTGTTGGGCATTATAAAATTCGATTCCGACCGTGGCGCCGTATCCCTCGGCAAGCTGGATTTTGCCGGTCACGCGATAGATGCCGCGGGTCACGGGGATTTTTTTCGACCACAGTACGCCGCTGTGCCGCTTTTCCGGCTTTCCGGCAGGGTCGAAACGGATTTCCGCCGCCTGCTTTCCAGAAGCGGCCGTCGCCGAGACTCCGACCTCCGCCCGGCTTTTCGGCAGCTCCCAGCCTTCGAGGCCCTTCTCGAAACCGCTCTGGAATTTCACCTCCGCTGCAAACGCCGCACTTCCCAGCGCCGCCAGAAAAAGCGGCAGAACCACGCTCTTTTTCATGCTGACCGCCTATTGGAACATATTGTTGATATTGGTCGGAAACATCTGAAGCAGCACGTCATCCGAATCATAGATATTGAAGCTCGCGGCATGTCCGTCCAGAAACGCCGCATTCGCCCGGCCCTGTCCGTGACAGTTGTTGATATACAGCGAAGCTTTGTTGATCCAGTCGCTCCGCCCCCAGAAAGAGAGGCTGCTGTGGTTGCCGAATATCTGGTTGCTGTTGACATAGGTATCCAGAAATCCCGGCTTGGTCGCCGGTGCCCGGTAACGGCCGATCTTCGGAATCTGCTTATTGTTGGTCTTGCCCGCGCTGTATCCCAGCACCCGCGCCGCGAATCCATAGGTTCCCAGCGTCAGCGGATCGCCGGATTCCGGCAGGCTGATCTGCCCGATATCCGACGGAGGCGTCCCCTTGAAGCTGTCATAGGCCGGACAGAACGTCACCTTGCTTCTCGACCGCGTATAGTAGGTCTGGCGGTTGATATAGCCCGCCATGAAAAATTTCTGCCACGGATGGCTGTGCGGAAACCCGTCCCAAGTGGTCACATTGGGGAACTCACAGGCAGGAATGAATCCGTCGAAGTCGCCGACGTAAAGCGCAATCCAGGTGCCATGCTGTTTGAGGTTGCTGATACACTGGACGCTTTTCGCCTTCTCACGCGCCTGATTCAGAGCCGGGAGCAGCATCGCCGCCAGAATCGCGATGATCGCGATCACCACGAGCAGCTCAATAAGGGTGAATTTTGGCCGCATCGTGCCAGACCTGCTGATGTACCCTGCCAGCTTTCCTCGTTGCATTTGCTTGTCCTTTATCTTGTTACGCATTTTTACCTCCGCTGTAAGTCGGTCGTGTTTCTTTTAAGGGCCATTACAGGCAACAACTTTTATATTATGTTTACTTATCCGGCCCGATGTCGTCCGATATCAACCTTGGAGTGCGGAGATTCATCTCCGCCTTCAAATCGCACGTGATCTTGCAGTCACTCATACATTTATACCTTTCCATGCCATTACAGGCCACAAACTGGTTGCCGGTCATTTGCGGATGGCTCCGGAGGGCCTTTTTCAAGGCCTGCCCGCCTGCGGCGTGCACGATCGCCCGTCCGGACCTCCCCGCTCGCCTCGGAACTCCCGTTGACTTGCGAAGCACTTCCATTCGCGGGCGCGGCTTCACCGCTTACTTGTCCGCCTGCGGCGGCCAACTCCTCAACGTTCGCTGCGCTCACTACGCCGGAGGGGCTTCGCTCTCTACGTTCGGCTTCGTCACTATCGTTCCTCGTTACTTGCTGCCGCAAGTAATTCCCTCACATTCGTTCGCGGCGCTGACCGCGCTTGTTGTGCGCCGCGTAAAAGGCGGCGTGGTATTACCTATCACCGCAAAAATAGCGATTCGGCCTTATTGTACTGTATAAATAACTTTGCCGACCAACCAAGGCTCGCCTGTTCTAGATGCCGCACGCCCCCCGCAGGGGTATTGGCGTACGCACCCGGCAGCGGCACCTTGCCGCCACCTTGCCGCCCGCTTAACATGCTGGGCATTATGCGAAATCAACCTTACACCGCGGAAAATTCTCCGGCGGCTCCGGAGCACACCACCTCTCTTTCCTTATCCTGCAAATTCTTCCTGACTGCTTTCGGCGTAAAGGCTCTGAGGCGCAACACGGAACGCAACACATTCCCAAGTTCCGTGGTCACTTCGATCGGATCGGCTCCATTATAGAGAATCTCGCAGACCCCGTTGCTGATCAGGTTGCTGATTTCCGGGGAATCGATGTTGTATCCGGCGGAAATCTTGGTCATCTCCGACAGGAACAGCAGATCGCGCGGGTCATTCGCGTCAAAGCTGTTGATCGCCGAAGTTTTACGGATCGGAATCCCGTAACGGAGTTCCCCGAGCCGATCCTGGAATGTTTCCGAAAGCATGGTTCTGACCATCTTGCCGGCCAGCTCGATATCCCCGTTATGGCGGCGGATACAGAGCAGGTCGGTAGCCTGCGCGGTCAGGTCCGCCCCGCCCGGAATCAGCGGCATCGGCACGTTCTTCCACCGGCAGCGGGCGTTGAAATCGACCTCCTCGCGAGCGGCGAACAGAAAAGCGCACTCTCCCGCATTGAAATGTTCCGCATAATCCCAGCCCACCTTCAGCTCCCTGACGCCCAGCGCCTCGTAGAGCGCTTTGACGCAGAAGATTCCGGCGAGAGTGCGCGGATGATCTATCATGACCTTGCCGCCATCGATGATGCTTCCTCCCGCCCGGAAAATGAAATTGATCCAGAAGAATGAATAGTTGCTCCAGTTGAAAATCCGGTTCGGAGGAAGCGACCTGCGCAGGATGCGGACATCGTCAAGAAATTCGTCGAAATTCCAGCCGGAGTGCGGCTCCGGGCAACCCAGACGGGCCAGCAGTTCCGGGTTATAGCAGAATACGCGCGGCGAGAAGATCAGCGGAATCCCGAACAGCCTGCCGTCGACGGTGCGGAAGTTTTTGAAGGGGGCCTCAAAAAAACAACCCTTTTCCGGATATTCCGCATCGAACAGTCCGGCAAGATCGAGATATTCGTCCCGGTTCTGCTGCACGTCGAGAGTGGCGCGGACCTCGAACATCCCCTTTTCAAAACTGTTCAGAGGTTCGATTCCGGGAATCGCCTCCCGGAACTCCCCGATCAGGTTCGGCCAGAAGCGGCGGAAGGATACGAAGCTGCCGGGCAGAATCCGTTCCCGCCAGTCGTGCCGGACAAAGGTGCCGCTGCGCGAAACGCTTTCGAGAATCCCTTCCCGGACCAGCGACGTGAACGCGCTCTGCACGATTGCCAGCGACACCCCGATCCGTTCGGAGAATTCCCGGGCGCCCGGCAGCTTGTCGCCGCCCGCCAGTTCTCCGGACTCCAAACCGCCGAGGATATGCTCCCTGACCTCTGTGATTTTATCCGCCATCGTTTTTCCTTGAGCTTCCTTACACTAATATTATGACAAAAACAATTGACCTTGTCAAGAGCAATCAGTATAAAAAAGCAAAATAAATCGAAAATAAAGCGCAATCGCCCAAACTAACCTAGTCAGCAGGAACATCCGAGATTTCATTCCGATTTCTCCTCCGGGTGGCGGAAGGCACGAGTTTCTTCGCACGGGGAAAAGGAGCATTTCGCAGCGGAATGCGGACATGTTTCAATCGGATCAATTGGCCAGTCAGCGCACTCGGCAATTGCGATACAAAATATCGGGATATCTTCAAATCTGAATAAAAAGAAAAATATTTTATAAAGAGGGTTGCTTTTTTTCAAAATTGAGGCCATAATATTAAGAGGTAAACGGTTTACCTATACAAAAGCGAAAAATCGGTACTGATTATGAGTTTGAAAAGCATCGCGGCGGAATTGGGAGTCACTCCGGCTACGGTAAGTCGGGTGTTGAACGCCAAGAAAAATTTTTCGGTTTCGCCGGAAATGCGGGAAAGAATTCTGGCGCTGGCTGAATCCTCCGGCTATACCCCGAACCCGGTTTATCAGGCGATGCGGGCGAAGGAAAATATGCAGATCGCAATTCTCCAACCCCATTTGCTTCAGGTCGCGGGGTGTGCCGATATCGCCGTCGGGATTGATCATATGTGCAAACTACTGCTGAACCACGGCTTCAGCTTTCACAGTCTCAACCATATCTGCGGACGACAGCAAGACTATCGACTGCCCGCTTGGAAAGTGGGCGGCGCGGTGGCGGTGGACGTGTTCCGGCCGGAGTTGCTCACGCCTCTGGATCAGGCCAATGTCCCGTATGTATCCCTGAACGGAGTCGCCGGACCGCACGGAACCGCAGTCCTGACCGATGATTACGCCAATTGCCGTCTGGCGCTTGGATATCTGCGTGAATTGGGCCATCGCCGGATTGCCTACATCAACCAGTACCGTTCTCCCGAAGAAGCTCCTTTCACACTGGAAGACCATCATTACAGTGTCCGGGAGCGTATGAGATCCTATTCCGATTTCTGCGCGGAAACCGGATTTGAGCCGTTGCCGGAAAGCCTCAGTTGGGATTTCACGGTGGCCGAAACAGTAGCCGCGGCTCTGCGCAGAAAATGCACGGCTTTCGTCAGTTATTCGTTCACCCAGGGCGTGGAAGCGGTCCATTATCTGAAGCAACACGGCTTGCAGGTTCCGGCGGATATCAGCCTGGTCGCGTTCAACAATCCTCCGCTGGCCCGATTCGTCGAGCCGCCGATCACCTGCCTGGAGATTCCCGTCATTGAAATGGGAAAAGCCGCGGCCGACCTGCTGTTGCAGAAATATAAAACCCCGGATTGGCGCAACGGTGAAACCGTGATGTTCAAAGGCAGGTTGATCCGGCGGCAATCAACAGCTCCGCCGTCTATGTAACATGTCCGAATTTATACCGATAAGAAAATAATCAAGGAGTAACGGAATATGGATTCACAAATGCAGAAGCATCACCTCAATCACACAGGGCAGGCCAATTTCACATTGATAGAGTTACTTTGTAAAATACACAATCAGTCCCCGTATGCCGCTCTGCGTAAAAGAGAGGGATTCGGGGGAGAGAAAACAGTGACCAGTGCCGCGTTTCTCCCCGTACCAAGTAATCTTAACATTCCCCTGATGTCCGGCAAGCTCTCACGCCTCCGCCAACGCTCTGCGCGCGGCAAGTCGGAGCAAAAACGTGAAGTTGTTTTTCCGCAGAAAAGCGGGAAGACAACTTCACGTTATTGCGGATCTTCCTTCCCCGCCGGCCGACCGCGCTCCCGCCAGTCGACCGTCCCGTACCCGGCACCGGCACCTTGCCGGACGCAGGGGGCGCGGCACGAGGCGGACACGCCCCCCGCATACCGCCGCTTAAGGCCGACTACCGCAAGATTTACGTTGATTGAATTACTCGTCGTGATAGCTATCATCGCAATTCTGGCCGGAATGCTGCTGCCGGCACTGAACAAGGCGCGGGAGAAGGCAAAACAAATTTCCTGTGTCGGTAATCTCAAGCAGACCATGCTCGGCCAACAGCAATATGCCGATGATTACAACGGTTTTTACTTCATCAAGACGCACGACTCAATCTCCTGGGCGCAACGTCTGGCGAAGGAGAACTTCATGGAGTCGAATCTGGAAGCGTATCCCAATACCACCCCCCTCGGCTACCTTTCATTTAAGACGAGTCAATGTCCCTCCGCACCGGCCAGACGCGGCGATGGCGGCGGGAATCAATACAGCCCGTATATCGGGGTATACGGAGTACTCATGCCTTTCAGCGGCTCCGGCAAGAGCTTTGCCTCCGGTTCCGATAACGAGAAAAATTTCGGCGCCATCGCGACCGCAGCCGGCGATGACGGTTATACCGCGAAGTGCATCAATGGGAAACGACTCCGCAATGCAGTCGAACTGCCGGTGGTCTCTGACAGCTCCCCCACCAACGGCGCCAACAAAGGCAAGGGGGGTTACTGGTTCAGCCCGAAGAATGACCTCGGCGGTTCCGAGGTCGCCGCGTCGCTGCGCCACAGCGGCCGCTGCAACCAAGCGATGGCCGACGGCCATGTCGTCAGCCGTTCGGCAACCGAACTCCGAGGTAGCCTCCTTGTTTTTGAAATCATCGCCGACAGTAGCGGCAATCAAGTAACCTTATGACCGGCCGGAAAGGAAAAAACTTATGAGAGGCTTTCTGCGTTCGGTCACAGCCGCCGCGTTCGGCTTCCTCGGAATTGTACTCGCGGCCGCGGAATTCGGCCCGTTCACCATATCGGACGCCAAAGGGATTGTGTCCATTTCCGGCCAGCGGTTCATGCTCCGTCACTTCGACAACACCTGGTCGCCCATTGCGCAAAATGACGGTCGAACCGTGACGGCGGATGGTTTTCCCAGAAAAACGGCGGATACCTTCGAATGGCAGGGCCGAATGCCGATCCGCAGGGGAAACGGCTTCTTTCTCCTGACGGAAAAGGTCACTGCCGCAGGAACCGAAAGCATCGATCTTGAAATGCGTCTTCGATCCCGGGACGGTGTGGAAACCCAATCCATCGCGCTTGAAACCGAATTCAGGCTTCCCGATGCCCTGCAATACGCCATCACGATCGACGGCAAACAGGCCGGTTTCGGCAAAGAAATGGATAAGGCACGCAAGAGCCAGCTCTTCTTCCCGAAGAAATCACGCCGGCTCACCATCACTTTGCCGGACGGCATTCTGACCGTTCAGGGAGAATTCGCATGCAATCTGCAGGATAACCGCCGCTATGGCGGTAAAGACTGGGGATTGCGCATCTACTTTTCCGAATACTCCGGCATGCTGAAGGATGTGCGCCTTGGAGTGCGCCTGGCCTGGCAGCCGCACAAGAGCACCCCGCTTTCACTGCAAAGAGCGGCCAATATGGGATTTGCGGATCAGGAAGCCGAAGACCGCCGGGGCGGCTGGACCGATCAGGGGCCGAATAATGACCTGCGGATGTTTCCGGTCGGTCGACAGACCTTTCGGCGGATTCCGTTCGACATCGTCAACCCGGCCGAGAACGGCGGCAAAGGGTGCATCGTACTGCGCGGGCCGCAACGGTCCTGGCTTCCGCCGGCTGCAGAACTAGACGGCAAGGGCGCTTCGGGACGCTATCTTTATTTGCTCCACGGGATCGCCTGGGAACCGGCGCGCGGCACGAAAGTGGGCACCGTCGTCGTGGAGTCCGAGCGAGCCCAGTACGTCAACCGGGAAGTCATGAGCTTCGATATCGTCTCCGGCCGGGACGTCGCCGACTTCTGGGGACCACGTTCCATCGAAAACGCGATGGTAGGCTGGAACGGGCGAAACCTCAGCGCACCGCTCGGCCTTTACCTGACCCGTCTGGATTTAGGAAGCGCTCCGGTCAAACGAATCCGTTTTGAAAGCGCCGGGAAGTGCGTCTGGATGATCGTCGGCGCCACTCTCTCGGACATCCGGCTTGAGACCGGGGATCATCAGGATATCATTGTGGCGCCGGGCAAGGAGTACATTCCCATTCATAACAGGACAAGAGTGATTCCGGGCAGCATTCTGGACTTTTCCGACCTGCTCGACGCCCCGGCAGGCAAATACGGCTTCGTCAGACGCTCCGGCACCCAGTTCGAATTTGAACGCAGGCCGGGCATACCGGTTCGTTTTCAGGGAGCGAACGTCTGCTTCCGGGCGGCCTGTCCGCCACACCATCTGGCGGATTCCATCGCCGGCGACTTTGCGGCGATGGGATGGAACCTGCTGCGGCTCCATCACTTCGACGGTATGCTGAGCGATCCGGAAAGCAGTTCTCCGCTCGCCGTGCACGAACAGGTGTTCGACCGCTTGGACTATCTGATCGCCGCCTGCAAAAAGCGCGGCATTTACCTGACGCTGGACCTCTTTACCCTGCGTCCGCCTAAAAAGGATGAAGGAATTCCGGGACGCACGCTCACCGTCAACGAATTCAAAGCGCTCTGCCTGCTCGACGGCGGAGTACGCGAAAGCTATAAAGCGTTCGCGCGCCTGCTGCTGAACCACACCAATCCGTATACCGGGCTGAAATGGAAACAGGAACCGGCGATTGCAATGATCAGCCAGCTTAACGAGGACACCGTTTTCCACGTCGTCAACTCCAGCGGCTATGTGCAGGAGAGGTATGAGAAAGAGTTTGAACGATACCTAGCCAAAAAACGTCTCAAACTCACCTCGGACAACCACCCGCGTCTCCGGCGGAAATTCCTGATGGAAGCCTACCTCCGCGGCTATGCCGACCTGCGCCGGTTCTGCGAAGAAGAAGGGGTGCGAGTGCCGTTCACTGACCAGAACTTCTGGGGAACCCTCGGGGTCACCCTCCTGCGCGGCGAATACGATTACGCCGACAACCACTTCTACTGGCAGCATCCGGTATTCCTCGACAAAAAGAAACCGTGGCAGCCGCCGTTGTGGGTGACGGGCGAATGCGCAATCGCCAACTATGCAGGAGGAGCCGGAGAGATGGCGCCGACCCGGCTGCTCGACCGCCCATTCAGTATTTCGGAATGGAACCACGTCTATCCCAACCCCTGCCTGATCGAAGGCGGCTTCCTGATGGGAGCGTACGGAGCGCTGCAGGATTGGAGCAGCATCTGCCGATTCGCCTGGTCACACGGGGGGCCGAATCTGGATCGGGCCGAAACGCCGCTCAACGAATTCGACATCGCCAACGATCCGATGCGGCAGCTTTCGGAACGGGTTGCCGTACTCTTTTTCCGGCGTAGAGATGTACAGCAGGCGAAAACCTTCTACCCGCTCTTGCTTTCGCGCCGTCACGCCGATTCCGACGACCTCGACACCTTCCCGCCCGCTCTGCACCGACTGATGCTGTTGGGAACAACCGGAACCCTGCTGACCGAGCCCGGCAAAACGCCGCTGCTGCCCGCCGGCACCCGTCTGGCGGTTCTGCTGAGTGGAGAGCCGCCAAGCGGCGATATTCCGCACCACAACGCTGCCGGAGCGTTGAAGGAACTGGAGCTCGACCGCACCCGGTTCGTCAGTGACACCGGCGAAATCATCCTCGACGCGAAGACAAAAACGTTTACGGTTTCGACGCCGAAGAGCGAAGGATTCGTGCTTGCCGCCCGCCAGATGCTTGAGGGCGGATTCGCCGGTGTGCGCAACGGCGACACGTTCGCCGGTTTCCTCATTGCGGCGATGGATGGCGAAACACTGGAAAAGAGCAACCGCTATTTGCTACTGCATATGACGATGAACCACAACACCGGCATTCACTTCCGCGATCCGGCGATGACCATCGTCGAGGAATGGGGCGGCACACCGCTTCTGCTGCGCCGGAACCGCGCCGAAATTACTCTGAAGCGCAACCTGACCGGCTTCACGCTGTACGCAGTGGAACTTGACGGCTCACGCCGCGCCGCAGCTCCATTCAGGGTTCAGGACGGTCGGACTGTAATCACCGCCGACAATGCGGCAGGCAACACCGCAACTGTCGTTTATGAACTGGTGAGGGAGTAATCCCGTCATTCCCTGCTTCTGGAAAACTCACGGGATAATCCGGAATTTCGCTCCTCTCAAGGCGGACCGAACGTTTAGAGCTTACCCCTAAATAACGCCGTGTGCAAGTTTCCTGAAATGGAATTTCGCCCTTTGGGCGAGCAGGATGCTTCGCCTCTGCACCCCCGACCGGCAAGGTGCCGGTGCCGAATACTTGAGAGCCGGGAGGGGGGAGGCTCTACTGTGGACAGGCAGGTGGGTACCTGAGCGGCACACCGCTCAGGTCACGCTTCCCGGCCCTTTCTGGGATACCTCCCCGGATACTTGTACGTTTTTCCCCCCTGTCAATCTTGCATCGTCCCCCCTCCTGTATCC
>ERZ1034915.603-NODE-603-length-23722-cov-6.669075_pt1 | contig 23722 bp, 18 predicted proteins | sample MGYA00520592_ERZ1034915 | MGnify/ENA primary metagenome ERZ1034915 (study PRJEB33766, sample SAMN09781787) | gut metagenome | biome: gut microbiome | host: Homo sapiens | place: Madagascar | study: EMG produced TPA metagenomics assembly of the PRJNA485056 data set... | reverse complement strand
ACCCTGACGCTGACCTCCGGCAGCATCAGCAACAATACTGCCACTGGCGACGGCGGCGGCATCTGGACAGCAGCGGATATGACACTGGCGGCAGATTTCACCGTCACTGGCAACACTGCCGGAAACGGTGGCGGCGTCTACGCCTCCGACAGCGCCAGAGTCACGCTGAACGGCGGAACACTCAACAGAAACACCGCAACCGCCAGCGGCGGAGGTCTTTACCTCGCCACCGGCACCGCGCTCGAAATGCTGAATAGTTCCACCGTCAACACTAACAGCGCCCTGAACGGCGCAGGCGTTTATGCCGAAGCAGGCTCCACCCTGACGCTGACCTCCGGCAGCATCAGCAACAATACCGCGACCGGCAACGGCGGCGGTTTGTGGACTTCCGGAATCGCAGTGATCAGTCCTGATTTCACGGTCACGGAAAACCGGTCCGTCAACGGAGCGGGAGTATACACAGCCGGTCCGGGCAAGGTCACCCTGAATGGGGCAACCCTCAGCGGCAACACCGCAACCGCCAGCGGCGGAGGTCTTTACCTCGCGAACGGTACTTCACTCGAGATGCTGAATGGCTCCACGATCAGCACCAACAGTGCAGCTAACGGCGCAGGCGTCTACGCCGAAGCCGGGTCCACCCTGACGCTGACCTCCGGCAGCATCAGCAACAATACTGCCACTGGCGACGGCGGCGGCATCTGGACAGCAGCGGATATGACACTGGCGGCAGATTTCACCGTCACTGGCAACATTGCCGGAAACGGTGGCGGCATCTACGCTTCCGGTACTGCCAAGGTCACCCTGAACGGCGCGGCTATCAGCAGCAACACCGCAACCACCAGTGGCGGAGGTCTTTACCTCGCCACCGGCACCGTGCTCGAAATGCTGAATAGTTCCACCGTCAGCGCCAACAGTGCAGCTAACGGCGCAGGCGTCTACGCCGAAGCCGGGTCCACCCTGACGCTGACCTCCGGCAGCATCAGCAACAACACCGCAACCGGCGACGGCGGCGGTTTGTGGACTTCCGGAATCGCAGTGATCAGTCCTGATTTCACGGTCACGGAAAACCGGTCCGTCAACGGAGCGGGAGTATACGCAGCCGGTCCGGGCAAGGTAACTGTTGACTGCGGCAGAATCTATTCCAATATCGCGACCGGCAACGGTGGCGGTGTATACCTGACGGCTGGAGCCGCGTTTGAAATGTTGAACAGCGGCAACATCTACAGCAACGCCGCTGTCCATGGTGGTGGCGTATATGCCGATTCCGGTTCGATTCTGACGCTGACCTCCGGCAGTCTCTCTGACAACACCGCAACCGGCGACGGTGGCGGCATCTGGACCGCAACCGACATCGCGCTCGCAACCGGCTTTACTGTAACCGGAAACAGCGCGGTTAACGGCGGCGGAGTCTACGCCTCCGGCAATGCAAAGGTTACATTGAACGGCGCGACCATCAGTGGTAACACAGCGAGCAGCAATGGCGGTGGCATTTATCTTACCAATGGCACTTCACTTGAGATGCTGAATGGCTCCACAATCAGCGCCAATAGTGCGGCCAACGGTGCAGGCGTCTACGCTGAAGCCGGGTCTATCCTGATGCTGAACTCCGGCAGCATCAGCAATAATACTGCCACCGGCGACGGCGGCGGCATCTGGACTGCAACCGACATCACGCTCGCAACCGGTTTCTCCGTAACCGGAAACAGTACGGTTAACGGCGGCGGAGTCTACGCCTCCGGCAGTGCGCTGATCACCATCGACGAGGGTGGAAACATCGACCTCAATACTGCGGCGAATGGCGGCGGCATTTACCTTGCCGGTTCTTCCGTTCTGGCGGTAAACGGCGGCAGCATCACGAACAATACCGCTTTCTCTAATGGCGGCGGTATCTACGCGGCAGCCGGGACCACCCTGAACCTCGTCTCCGGCAGTATCAGCGACAACACCGCGACCAGCGGAAACGGCGGCGGCGTCTGGACCGCAACCGGAACAACTGTAGACCGGATTTCCATCACCGGCAACCGGGCCGACAACGGATACGGAGGCGGACTCTATGCCACCGGCCCCGCCGTGGTGACGGTTTACGGCAGCATCACGTTGAACAGCGCGGCCAACGGCGGCGGCATCGCCATCGTCGACGGCGCACAGGTCACGTTGAAGCATGATGCGGCAGTCAACCGGAATCAGGCCGCCAGCGGCGGCGGCGTCTATGTCGGGAGTTCCGGCCGGTTCACGGCGGAAGATGCCTTCATCAACGACAATATCGCCACTGCCGACGGCGGCGGCGTCTATTCCGCCGATCAGGGCTATTCGTACATCACCCGTACCCAGATCGACGGTAACCGGGCCGGCGGCGCGGGCGGCAGCCTCCATGTCGCCGGCGGCGAACTCCTGATCCACGAAACCACCGTATCGCGCAATGCCGCAGCGAATGGCGGCGGCGTTTCCGTCGCGGGCGGGGAGTTCGGCGCGGTCAACTCGACCATCGGCTTCAACACCGCGACCGGCAACGGCGGCGGAGTGTTCCAGAGTGGCGGCGTCACCCGGCTCGTCAACGTGACGGTCGCGGCCGACCGCAGCGCGGGAGCCACCTCCGGAACGGGTTTCGAGCTCTCCGGCGGCGAAGCCTATTTGCTCAACAACATCATCTACGGCGACGGTCTCGCCAACGATGTGCAGTACAACGGCGGCACGCTGGATGGATTCAACAACATCTACGGCAGCTTCAGCAGCCGGAACTGGACCGGAAACATCGCGGCGACCTACCGGAACTCCTTCGGCGACGATGTCGCGCTGCGGGTGAATCCCGGAGCCGGGCGGACGGAAACCATCGCGATCCTGAGCACCTCGGACGCAGCGGCGTACGGCGTGCAGACCGGCTATACGCGCAGTTCGGACGGCACCTCGATCGATGCGATGTTCTTCCGGACAACCAAAGGCTGGCTGGAATTCGCCGGAAGCTCCGCCGATGCTCCGGAAATCGTGGTCGGCGCAGACCAGCGCCAGGTCAACGACGGCGACGGAGTCCATTACTGGGCGGGCGCCTATTCGATCGCCCCGTCGATACAGCCGCCGGTGCCGCCGCCGGTCGACCCGGAACTCCCCTGGAATATCCTCAAGGATCATTCAAATCACAAGGGATTCACACAGACTTTCGAGGATGCGCGCGGCTGCCTGGTCTACGTCTCCAGAATCGACCTGCGGCGCGTGCCGGACGGCGAATTCACAGTCCGGTTCAAACCGGCCGTCCATCAGACCGAACTGAGCGACGCGCTGCGGCTTTTCGAACACAACTCAAGCGAATGGCCGGCCGAACTCGAAACCAGTGAACTTCTGCCGGTCAGGCATGAGCTGTTCCAGGATCACTTCAACCGGTCCCTGGAACAGATGGTGCACCTGCCGTCGAAATTCGCCGCTCCGGGGCATTTCGCCAACCCGGTCATCGGTCACTGATCCTCGGATCACCCGGTAAAAAACATCGGCGGACAGTTTTCAAAAACTGTCCGCCGAATTTATTCGGATCCGATACAAGTACGCGCGAAATCCCCGCTTCAGAATCTCGGCCCGGTGGAACCGCGCCGGATCAACTGATCCTGCAGGATGGTTTCCGGCGCTGCGGCCCTTCCGTCGATCAGTCCGATCAACTGCTGTGCCGCAAGCTCTCCCATGCGGCGTGCCGGACGACGGATCGTCGTCAACGGAGGATTCAGCAGCGTACAGAAATTGTCATCGTCAAAACCGACCAACTCGATATCCTCCGGAACCGACAGCCGGGAATTCAGGATCGCGTTCAATGCTCCGGGGGCCAGTTCATCCCACATCAGCAGGATCGCATCCGGCGGTTCGGGCGTCATCAGCAGCTTGTGGGCCGCCTGGTAGCCGTAAATATCCAGTCCCACGTCGGCCGGAGAGCAGGAGGCCAGTACCACTCCCAGCTCCTGCACCAGTTCCATCCGGAATTCGATGCCGCTTTCACGCAGCGCCTCCCGGTAGCCGGCATATCTTTTCCGCACGGAAAAACTGGTTTCCAGCGCATCGAAGGTGTCGGTCAGGAAACCGATCCGCCGCCGTCCCTCCGCAATCAGCCGGAGCGTCGCTTCATAAGCCGCCTTCCGGTCATCCGAACCGATATAGGGAATGCCTTCGATTCCATAATGATGGTCGAGGCAGATGATCGGCCAGCCTTCCTGATGCAGTTCGAAGATCAGGTCATGATTGGCGGACGGAACCGGAAGCAGCGCGACTCCCGCCGTCCCCTGCCCGTGCAGCCGTTTCAGGTGCTCCGCCTCGCGGAGCGCATCGCCGGCACTGTTCCCGACCGCCACTGCATAATTGTTCCGAGCGGCTTCCGCCTCGAAGCCCAGAAACACCTCGTGATCGAAGGAATCGCGCGTATAAGAGCAGATGAAAGCCAGCTGGCGGCCCGCCTCCTGTCTGGCCGGAGCCCCCCCGGAATGAATCACAAACGTTCCCCTGCCGCGGACTCCGGTCAGGAATCCTTCGTTTTTCAGGAGATCAAGCGCTTTCAGCACCGTCTGGCGCGACACGCCGAAACGCTCCGCAAGCTCATTCTCGGTCGGCAGGCAACTGCCCACCGGAAAGACGCCCTCCTCCAGTTCCCGGACAAGGGTATCGTAAATGTTTTTGTATTTTGCGGCTGCGTTCATAGTTCCTCTCTAAGATATTATCGTCTACTATTATACTACAGGAAAACGACTTTTGCAAGAGAGTATGTAAATGTATTTCCGATAAATGTACATATTTTTGAAACCGCCGCAGGAATATGGCCGGCAAGGCTGTGGTCCCATCCCGATTAAAGGCGGATTACCGCTCCTCATCCGCCGGAACGGGCAGTTCCCCGGTCTCCTCTTCCGGACGCAGCCGGGCCGGGATCTGCCGTGCTTTCGCCATCTTGACGCCGAGCTTGCGCAGTTTTTCCCCGGCGAGAACCACACTGCGGTTGCGTTCGCCGTGTTTCAGGCGGCGGACCGCCGCGTCGTAGACATCCCGGGCCTTGTCCAGAGTACGGCCGATTTCGTCGAACTGCTCATAAAACGCATAGATCCGCTCCAGCATCTGTGCCGCCGTATCCAGAATCTCCCGTTGGTTGCGGCTCTGGTCCTCGCGGGTCCACGCGGTGTGGATCAGCTGGAGCAGCGCAATCAGGTTGGACGGACTGACCGGCATCACCTTGAGCTTGAACGCCTCCGCCCACAAGGACGGCTCCGAGATCATCGCCAGCTGGTACGGTCCCTCGTTCGGGATGAACATGATTACGAAGTCGACCGTTTCCCGGTCGCTCCGGTTCAGGCGGGCGCTGTAATTCTTTTTCGCCAGTTCATCGATATGGGTGCGGATGCTGCGGATATGGCGCGCCAGTGCGGTCTTGCGGCTCTCTTCGTCCTGACTGTTCATATAGTCGAGGTAGGCGACCAGGCTGACCTTGCTGTCAACGATCACATCCTTGCCGTCGGGATAGTGGATCACCACATCGGGACGCATCCGGCCGTGGTCAGGATCGGCCACCGTCCGCCCGTCGTCATCGCGCAGCGTCGCCTGACACTCGTAATGGATGCCGGGCTTCAGGCCGGAACGTTTCAGGATATCCTCCAGAATCATCTCGCCCCAGTCGCCCTGCGTCTTCTGCCCGCCCTTCAGGGCGTCGGCCAGATTTTTCGCTTCGCTGCCGATCCGCAGGGTCTCCTCCATCATCCGGGAGAGCCGGGTGTTCAGCGCGGTGTTCAATTCGATGCCCTTGACCTTCGACTCCTCCACGGCGGTCTTGAACTCCGTCATCTTCTCCTTGAGCGGATTCAGCAGCGATTCCAGCTGCTCTTTATTGGCGCTCTGCAGTTTGCCGGACTTCTCCTCGAATATCCGGTCGGAGAGGGATTTGAACTCCTCCTTCAGCAGTTCCAGACGGGTCTGCCACGCCTTTTCCTGTTCCTGCCGCGCCCGCTCCTGCTGTCCGGCAAGCAGCTCCTGTTCCCGCCGGAAGCCTTCCTGCATCAGCCTTTTTTCCGCCTCGGCCTCCGCCAGCGCGACGCGCGCCGTTTCAGCCTCGCGACGGTTCTCTTCCACCTTTCCGGCAAACCGCCGGGAAGCCGTCCACGCCCCGATTGCGCCGCCGACAATCAATGCGGCGATGATAAGCAAATATTCCATATCACTCTTCAAAAAACAGCATGAGATAATTGTAAAGGATATCACAGTTCACGGTTTCAGCACCGGCTGGCGGCAATCCCACAATGAAGCATTTCACAAGAGAAGCCGCTTTTTCCCGGAGCCGCTTTCATCAATATACACGGCGGCTTTCCCGATTGCCAGCGGCACGAAAGCATTTTTTGCCGAAAGAGGCCTCAAAGTTTGTCCCACTGATGGTGGCCCCCTTCCGGGCAGTTGAATACCGACGGACGGCCGCTCACCGCCACCTTGATCTTACACTTCCGGCACAGATGGCGGTCCCGTCCGGTCTTGCCGAGCAGCGTCCAGTCGTGATGCCCCGAAGCCGGACAGTCCGCCGGATTGGGCCGGGCCGCGGTCTTTACCGCAACCGTGCATTTCCGGCATAGATAGACCGAATTTCCCGCTTTCCCCAGATCGGTCCAGCGGTGATGCCCGCCGCCGGAACATGCAAACACGGCCGGGGTTTTCTCCTTTCCGACCGCAATCGCGCATTTGCCGCACAGATAATAGCGGCGGGCTTCCGCCATCGCCGCCACCCCGGCCGCAACCACACCGCAAATCAGAAAAAATCTTGCCGCATTCTTCATTCCGCACCTCCGAATTCATTCCTTCCGCGACAACCGGTCGGCCAAGCCGCACCGTCGTCTCAACCATTATCCGCAACAACTCCGGTTATCTTACAGAACCACTTCGGAAATCCGGTCGTTTTTTTCAGAAAAATCAACAGAGGAATGGCAGCGCCACGCCGTATTCAGGCCGACCGGCGGAAACGCGGTTCACCGGAACAGGAAGAACCAGAAAGCGCCGGCAACCAGAATCACTCCCGCCCCGCCGGCGATCACGGCAATCAACACTCCCAGCGACACTCCGGGAGTTTTCTCCGAACGCATATAGCCGGGCAATGGCAGCGACAGGCTCTTCGGCGGCAGAGGCGGCGGAACCGCCTCCAGTTCCCCGTTCTCTCCAGCCGAAACATCCCGCTGGATCGGCCTTTCGGCCGGAATCGGACGCAGCGCCGGTTCCGGCAAAGGCACGGCGCAGGCCGCCGGAGGCGCTGGGTGCAGCGCCAGTTCCGGCTCGGGGGCCGGAATCACCAGACTGCAGCGGCAGGCGGGACAGTGGCCGCGGTTGCCGCCCCAGCTGCGCGGCACCCGGATGCGCTGGCGGCAATGCGGGCAGGCGAATTTGAACGTCGCCTCCGGTCCCGGCGCCTTCACCGCGGAGCCGCACTCCGGGCAGAATCCCGGCCCTGCCGGAACCCCGGTGCCGCATTGTTCACAAATCATCCCGCCTCTCCGGAAGTTGCTGTGTCCGATCCCATTTCAATATTATAGTATAAATCGATCGCAAAAACAATACCGCAACCCTGAAATCAGTTAAAAATGATCAGCTTTTTCAGCAATTCGGCACGACAAGCGATGTGTCATCGTGCCGGATCGGCATTCAGAAGCTGACCACCGGGAAGAAGTCCGTATTCTTGCTGTCGCCGAGCCCGGGGGCGACCGCGATGAAGCTCTCGCGCATTTCGCCGTCGTTGTCGTTGATCAGCAAATTGAAACGAAAGCCCCGCCCGGCCGCCTCCTCCGTCAGGCCGACGGCGGCAAACGGAATCACGGCTTCATAGAGGGTCCGTTTCCTTTCCTCATCGCGCCCGGTTTCAAGCCGGAAACGTTCCGTCACGCGTCGGACATCGAAGCCGACGGGGGCATTCCAGACAAAACACCCGTTTCCTCCGTCGCCGCGTCGGAAGAAACCGATCTCCCATGAACCGGCTTGCCCGGGAATCCGCAATGCGAGTTGAACGCTGTCGCCTTTCCACGACTCCACCCCGGCGAAGGGCTGGCAATGCCTGTCGTCGGTCACCTCCACGCGCAGTTTCAGGGAATCCCGGTTCCGGGCAAGGTATACCTTGCCGCTGAGGTCCTCCGGCCCCTTCCAAAAGAGATGGCTTCGGGCGGGATCATTCGGAGCGAGCATGGTCAATCGGGAAGCGTCCTTGAGCTCGAAATCCGGAACCTGCGGAAAATCCCCTTCCCGCAGGCGCGCCACCGTCCAGAGCGGCTCCTCAAGCTCCCCTTTCCAAAGCCCGCCCGCTTCAAACCGCAAATTCAGGTGCTTCAACTGTCCGTGGAGCGAGCGGAACGTGCTTTCCGCGCGCAATTCAAGTTCGACTGTCCTCTCCCCGCCCGGAGCGAGCCGGAAACGGAAGCCGGAGCGTTTCAGCGCCACTCCGCCGGGTGCGGAGAAGTCCAGCCGGAACAACCGCGCCTTCGCCGTCGCATTGGTCACCCGGTATTTCACGGTCGAACTTCCGCCGGGAACCAGGTTGGCGTCCCCTTCGCGCCGGATCAGTTCGCCGCACGGGACCGGCTCCTTTTCCTGTCCCCCGATCAGCAGCGTCGCGGGTTCTTCACCGACCTCGATGACCGCCTCTCCCCCGGCGGCGGCCATCCTGCGACGGTTTCCGAAAAGATCGATCTGCTCGCACCGCCCCGTCACACCGCCGATCACCGCCAGCCGGACTGCGGAGTCCCCCCGGTTGTTCCAGTGTGGCAACAGGAAATTCCCCCTGCCGTCCCGGAAGAGAAAACAGTCCAGCCCGTCGCCGAGGAAAAGGTCCTTCCTGTATTCGCCGCCCCGGAAAACACCGGCCAGCATATTGTACGCCGCATACGCCTCCTTCGGGTAAAAATCCCGGGTGACCAGTCCGAAGTTATGCTCGTTGTTGCGCGGGTCGTACCCGTCGTTTCGCAAGTCATACCAGTTGTAGCCGACCGCTCCGCGCGCCCAACTGTAAAGGAGTTTCTGCACCAGCGTCCGGGCCTGCCGGCGCTCGCCGATATGGATGGAGGATTCCGCCGTCTCGTTGGCATACCACGGAGCGGTCACGCCAAGCTCCCTGCGCAGTTTCATCAGCCGTTCGATCTGCGGCCGGTAGTGCGCGAGCGGCCCGTGGCCATGAAAGGCGTGGATATCATAGAAGCCCCTGCCGCCGCGCAGCGTTTTGGGCATGTGTTCCGGGTCGCTCATTGCGCCGTGCATACCGGGCATGCAGGCATAGCCGCCGGTGAGCACGTTCATCTCCGGCGCGGCGGCCTTGGTTTCGCGGTGGGCGATCTTCATCAGTTCGAGGTATTCCGGCTGGGAGAAGTCAGCGAAGCCGATCAGGTCCGGCTCGTTCCACACTTCGACATAGCGGATTTCCCCCCGGTAACGCTGCGCGAAGGCCCGGATGAAGTTCGCCCAATGACCGTAATCGGGCCGCCCCTTGCCGCGCCGCGCCGCCGAAACCGGCTTCCACTCCTTCGCCACCGCCCAGCCGGGTACATAGCAGTAGATCGCCTGCGGCTCCAGATGGTACTTTTTCAGGGCGGCGACCAGCCGGTCATAAGAAGAGAAGTCCGATCGCCCCTCCTCCGGCTCCAGCCGTTCCCAGAGAATATCCTCGCGCACGACTTTCGCGCCGCACCATGCGGCGGCCATCGCCTCGCGCTCCAGCTCTTCATCGGAACTTCCCTGCGAATGGCTGCACACCCCGAACAGGAATCCCTCCGCCCTGCCCGGCGTCGGTCCCGCCGGCGGCATATATGCAAAACTCAAGCGCCGTTCCAGCGGCCTCACTTTCGGATCGTCGTCAATCACGCGCACCTCCACGCGGGAGACGCCGAACTTTTCGGGGCGCGGCAGTTCCAGCCGGAACTCCTCGCCCGGCCCGAGCCGCCATGCCGCCGCCCTGCCCGGCGCATATTCCAGCCGCCCGGAAGCTGTCCTTCCCCTGGTGTTGACCAGCTTCAGCACGGGTGTCCGGCCGTCCCCCGGCGTCAGCACGTGAATCGGATTCCCGGTCTCCAGCTCCGGCGTGAGCGGCCGGTTGCTGTCGAGGACCCGGATCGACACCCGTTCGATTCCGATCCGTCCGGCGCCTTCCCGCTTTCCGAAATCCCCGGCAAAGCCGTTCAGGCGGACGGGGAAGTCGAGCACTCCGTCGCCGGGACCGCCCCAACTTCCGGCCGCGGGATTTCCGCAGTCGACCCGATAGACAAACTCCTGTCTGCCGCTGAGATTTTCCGGGATGTTCCGGGAAAACTGAAAGGTCTCGCCGCCGGCGTCGGCCAGTCGCAAATTGAAACTCTTCAATCCCCCGGCGGGGGGCAGTTCCGCCGTCACCCGGATTTCCGCGCGGATAAATTCCGGCAGAAAAAGTTCCCGGTTGATGAAAAATTCAAAATGCCGCGCTTTCGCACAATCCCAACTGATTTCAAGTCCCCGCCGGCCATAGGCGAAGCCCTGCGCCTTCTCCTGCGGCCGGTGCAGCACGACCGGGAGTTTCTCGCGGGTGAAATCGACGACCTCCTCCGCCGGAAGCCCCGCCGTGATTCCCGCCGCCAGCAGAAACGCCGCCGCAATCCACCTCTTCATTCAACGGATCTCCAGATTCAGGCCGTTTTCGGCGATGTAGTAGACCCGGCGGGCATCGTCCTCCCACACCTTCCGAAGCGCATCCCGATAGTCGTACGGAGTCGACAGCGCGGCATGGCCGTCAAAAAAACCGAGCGTTCCCCGGCCGCCGTGCGCCGGAAAGAAGCCGTCGCGCCCCGCGTCGTTGCACAGCGCCCAGCTTCCCATCATGGTATCCTTGCGGGCACTGTCGGCGAACAGCGGAAAGGAAGCGGGAAACTTCACCTGCTTGAGCCTGAGGCAGTGATAACCGGTCACCGCCGAGAGGTACTGCGCCTGCGGAACCGACTGGTTGGAGCTGTCCGGCTTGGCGATGCCGTAAGTGTTCCAGGAGATGTCCCCGCTTTCGGGAATCGGAATCTCCGGGCAATAGAAGAGCTTGTCCTTTCCGGTGATGTCCAGCGCGCTGCCGCTTAACGTGGAACGCCCGGCCAGTACCGCCGACCAGCGTGCGTTGACGGAATAATAGAGCAGCAATCCGTCATTCTCGCCGAGGTACATCCAGGCCAGCGTAAGCAGTTGCCTGTGGTTGTTGACGCAACTGATCGACCGCGCTCTGGCCCGCGCCTTGTTCAGCACGGGCAGCAGCATGGCGGCGAGAACGGCGATAATCGCAATTACCACCAACAGTTCAATTAAAGTGAATTTCCGTTTCATTGACAGACCTTTCAGGGGTTGATGTTTCTGACCGACTGCCGCTCGATCAGCAACGGCGGGGCGGAACGCAGGCCGAAGCGTCCTCCGGCCGACAGCGCCTCGACCCCGGCCTTGACCGCGGCGGCAAATCCAGCGAAGTTTTCCGAAACCGTGGTGAGCGGCGGAGTATAGAGCGTTCCCGCCGCGAATCCGCCGTTTCCGATCACGCTGACATCCTCCGGCACGTTCAGGCCGTAATCCTTCAGCGCCTTGAGCGCGCCGAGGGCGGAGGTGTCGCTCGAAACGAAGATTCCGGTGAAATCCGCGCCGTGTTCCTCCAGATGGGCGCTCAGCGCGGCATGGGCCAGCGTCGGCGAATAGTCGCCGCTCCTGACGCCGCAATCGATCACCGCCGGTTCAAGCCCGTTCAGCCGGGCGAGATGCAGAAAGCTGCTGATCCGGCAGTGTTCCGCCAGCGACATCGGCTCCGAAAGCAGCAGCGCGAGCCTGCGGTGGCCGTTCCGGATCAGGTGGTGCGCCGCCGTCATGCCGATAAGTTCCGGATGAAGGTCGACCGCATCCACTCCGGCATAGCTCAGGGTATTGCAGCAAAAGACGATGTTTTTCGGCAGAGCCAGCAGCCTCCTGAGCTCTTCCCTTTTCATACCGTATGGCGGATAGAACAGCACCGCGTCGGCCCGGATCGCCTCCAGCCGCTCGATACAGTCCCTGCCGTCAAACGGATAGAGCACCGTCGAAAAAGCGTACCTGTCCGGCTCCTCCCCGAGAACCTTTTCGACCGCCTGATCGAAATTGCGTACCTGCTCACTCTGCCAGTCGCAGTGAAAGGAGACCACCCGGAACCGGTCAAGCTGTTGGTTGCGAACCACAAAAATCCCCTCTCTCGGCCGGACTTCGATCATTCCGGCTTCGGCCAGCAGCCGCAGGGCCTGATCGACCACATGCCGCGTCACCCGGAACTGCTCCATGATCTTGCGCTGAGAATAGAACCGGCGACCGCCCTGAATCGACTCCAGTTGGCCGCGCAGCTCAAGATAGAGCTGTCTGGAACGGCTTTTGACTGCTTTGGACATCGCTGAATCTCCTCCTCCGGAGCTGCTGAATCAAACTCTTTACCCATAATTATAGCAAATCGACTCAGCTATTGCAAGACTGAGTCGATTTTTTGCAAATTTTTTTTTACCGCAGGATCAGTTCATCAGCGATGCAGCTTCGGAGTGAACACGATTTTGCGCGCCGTGTCCGGCTCTCCCTGTTCCAGAATCCGGAGCAGTTCTTCGCCGATCGCTTCACCGAGCTCGTATTTGCACTGGGTCACCGTCGCAGGGCGCGGGGAGAGCAAATCCAGGAAAGCGAGGTCGTCGTAGCCGACCACCGCCAGCTCCTCCCCGATCCTGACCCCTTCCGCCAGTGCCCGGCAGCACAGCGACGCCGCCAGAAAGTCCGAAAAACAGAATACGCCGACCTTCATCTGTTTCGCCGCCGCGATCACCGGCTCCGGCGAATCGACCTCCTCGACCACCGTGCCGCGCTCGGCGAAAAACTCCCGGAAAGCGATGATCCGGCCGAAGTTGCAGCCGACGTGATCCTCGAAGATCATGATCCGCTCCGCGCCGGTCGAGGCGATGTATTCCGCCGCCGCCCTGCCCCCGGCGGATTCGTCGTTGTAGACGCAGGTCAGCCCCTCTGCCGGGGAGTTCATGACCACCACCGGCGTGGTGCCGTTCAGTTTTTGCAGTTCTTCAAAATTCACGCAGTTTCCATGCTCGTCGAGCGCGGGCGAAACCACATAGGCGTCCACCCCGATCCGGCGCATCTCGCGCAGCGCCTCCAGCTCGCCCGCCGCGTCGGTGTGGGCGCTGGAGAGCACCAGATGAAAGCCCGCCGGAGCCAGCTTTTCCTCCAGCCCGGCGACGATGTCGCTCCAGAAGGAGGTGTTGATCCGCCCCCGCACCAGCAGTCCGATCAGATAGGTGCGGTTGCACTGCAGCGCACGCGCGAAGATGTTCGGCACGAAATCATTGCGGTCGATCGCCGCCTGAATCCGTTCGCAGGTCTGCCGGGAGAGCTTGTACTGCCGGGCTTTGCCGTTGATATAGAACGACACCGTGGTCACCGAAACCCCCGCTTCCCGCGCAATATCGGCCAATTTGATCCGCGCCGCCATCTCCCGTCCTTTCCTGTATGATCCGAGTGTATAAAATATCACAAATTCCGGCTGATTGCAATATTTTTACCGGATCGCTCCTTTTTTATTTGAATTTTCATTTCTCCGGAATATAGTATGTTAAAATGTTTTAGTTAAACCAGAATGGAGGTCTTTTTATGGAAAAAGTCGAATTGCAGGAAGCGGTGCGCCGGAATCTGCAATGGTTTGAAGAGTCCGGGGTCATGGAGCCGCCGGACGGAAGCTGGGGGGTAGCCGAACGGCTCAGCGTCGCGGAGGGAGAAGCACTCGAAAAGATGAAACGCGCCTTCCCCGCCTGGACCACGCTGTCGCAGGGGCTGGTGATCGAGCAGCGCCGCGCCGACTGCAACTTCGAAGCCGCCCTGCTCTATAAGCTGGCGGGAGAGGTTCTGGACGATCCGGAATGCGGCGCCGTCGCCGGGAAACTCCTCGATTTCCTGTACTTCCGCAGCGGTCTGCTGAACCGCTACGACGAGGGCTTTCCGGCGGGCGGCTGGCGGTGGTCCCATATTCAGTGGCGTCCGACCGTCTGGTTCGACGACGACGCATGGTGCATTTTCATCCAGCTGGCGCTGGCGAAGCTCGATCCGGCGCTCGACGCCCGGTATGAACTGAAAAAGTGGGCGCAGCAGCTGGCCGGAGAGCTCATCCCGGCGATGCGCCGCACCTTTATGGCGGAAGATCGCCGCGCGCCGGGCGAATGGCACGATCCGGCCGGCGCATGGAGCGGCCGCCTCGAACTGCCGCACTGGGGATCGCTCGCGGTGATGGCACTCGCCCGCGCGGCACAGGATTCCCCCGATCCCGCCGCCGCTGCGGAAATCCGCCGTTACCACGGCTACCTCCGGGAGAATCTCGAACATTTCACCACCAGTGAATTCGCCTATGCGATCCTCGGCGCCACCTCCGCCTACCGGGTTTTCGGCGAAGCCGCCGACCTCGAACTGGCGCGGCAGGCGGGCGAACTGCTGCTGGCCAAGCTCGACCCGGAGACCGGCAACCTGCCCGCCGAACACTACGAGGCCCCGACCGGCGGCCGCCTCACGGATACCATCTACACCTTGAACTGGTCGTTCCTCGCGCTGCAGATGCTCGATGAGCTCGCCGACGATCCGCGCGTCCGACAGGCGCGGCGCCTTCAGGCGGAGCTTCTGGTATCGATTCAGGACCGGACGCCCGATCCGTTCTTCCGCGGCTGCTGGCGCGGCATGTACGACCTCGACAAACGCGAATGGGGCGGAGGCGACTGCTTTGAAGGCGGCGCGGGCAGCATCTACACCGGCTGGACCAACGCGCCGATTTCCATCGGGCTGCTGTTCGAGTCCCGCCGCGAATCGCTGCTGAGCCTTTTTTAGAGCTTATCCCTGAATAAGCCAATTTTTTTCCGGGCGGCGGGTTGAAAAACGGAACCTGCTGCATTCTATTTCCAAAGATGCAAACAGGAGAGTGATTCGGCCCATGCCCGGAACAACAGCGATTTCCCCTTTCGACCGGGCCATGTGCACACTTTTTTTCGCAACAGGCCTCTATCTCTTCTGTTACCCCTACCTGTTCCCGGAAAAATTCAAGACTTTACGTTGGGGTAATCCTCCACATCAGAAAATAACCCGGCTCGGTCTGCTTGCTTCCTCCATTTCACTTCTGCTGTTTCCTGCCTGCGCCATCGCCCAATACCTCCAGTGCCACTGGCTCTTCGACTTGGGTCGCGGATTGCTCATCGTCTGTTTCCCGGCATTTTTTCTGGACAGATTAATCAGCCCTTTCGTTGATTTTCCACCCCGGCAACATCCCCGGAGCCGTCAAAAGCCGGAAAAGCGCCGGAAACACCGCCGCATCAAAACCCGCGATCTCCTGATCGGCCGTACCTCCCGCACCCCCTGACCGCCTTCCTCACCGAAACACAAAAAGAGAGCCGGGATTCCCGGCTCTCTTTCGTATCGTTTCAGCGGAACTCTCAGAGTTCTTCGCCGACTTCCCAGCGGACGAAGCGCTTCACCTTGAGGTTCGGCTTCAGTTTCGCGAGGCAGGTCTTGTCGTCCTTGACCCACGGCTGGTTCATCAGGCAGACTTCGGTATAGAACTTGTTGATCTTGCCGCTCAGAATTTTGTCGAGCATCTCGGCCGGCTTGTTCGCCAGCTTCGGATCGGCGGCCTTGGCGATCTCCTTCTCCTTGGCAATCACATCCGCCGGGATATCGGACGGAGCGATGTACTTCGGATTGAACGCCGCGATATGCAGACACAGATCGTTCAGGATCGCCGGATCGGTTTCGCCTTCCACCTCGACCAGCACGCTGACGCGGCCGTCCATATGGTGATAGCTCGCGAACACGCTCGCTTCGGAAGCGTTCCACTTCGTCGCACGGCGGATCTGCATATTCTCGCCGATCACGCCGATGTGGTCGGTCAGGTTGCCCTTCTCGGCGGCGTTCACCGCTTCGGTCACATCGCCTTCGCCATCCAGCGCGAGGGTGTTCTCGGCAACCGTCTTGACCAGATTGGTGAATTTGTCGGTTTTGGCCGCGAAGTCGGTTTCGCAGAGCACTTCCACGATCGAGGCCTTGCCGTCCTTGATGGAGGTCAGGACCTTGCCCTGATTGGTCGCACGGCCGGACTTCTTTTCCGCCTTGGCGGCGCCCGACTTGCGGAGGTTCTCAATCGCCAGCTCCATATCGCCGTCGGCGGCGACCAGAGCCTTCTTGCAGTCCATCATACCGGCGCCGGTCTTCTCCCGGAGCTCGGAAACCATTGCAGCAGTAATAGCCATTTTTATCGTCTCCTCTACTGGAAAATTCTCAGATTACTCGGCGCTCTTGGCTTCGGCTTTCGCTTCGGCGGGCTTGCGGCGCGGAGCGCGGCGGGGCTTGTCGGCCTTCTCTTCCTTTTCGGCGTCATCGGCCTTTTCCTGGGCAACCTTCTTGGCGGCTTCGGCGGCGTCGCGCTCTTCGGTGACCTTCTTCCGGTAGATTTCACGGGCAACCTTGATCGCCTCGGCGAAGAGGTTGGTGATGATCTGAACCGACTTCACCGCATCGTCGTTCGCGGCGACGGGATAATCGACCAGCGACGGGTCGCCGTTGGTGTCGACGATCGCGACGATCGGAATATTCAGCTTGTTGGCTTCGCGGACCGCATTGATCTCGTTGTAAACGTCGATCACCACCAGCGCGGCGGGCAGACGCTTCATCCCGGCGATGCCATCGAGGTCGCGATGCAGCTTCTCGGCGCGGCGGGAAAGACCGGCGATTTCCTTTTTCTTCATCGACTTGGCGGCATCGGAATTCAGAGTGCCGTCGATTTCCGCCATCTTGGTGATGCTCTTGCGGATGGTCACGTTGTTGGTCAGCGTGCCGCCGAGCCAGCGTTCGGAAACGCAGTACATGCCGGTGGTATCGGCCAGTTCCTTCACGATCTCGCGGAGCTGCCGCTTGGTGCCGACAAACAGGATTTCACCGCCGTTGGCGACGGTACGCTGCAGAAAGTTGCAGGCCGCGGCGATCTGATACATCGTCTTGGTGAGGTCGATGATCGAAATGCCGTTCTTGGCGCCATAGACGTAATCCTTCATCTTCGGGTTCCAGCGGCGGGTCTGATGTCCGAAATGGCACCCGGCTTCCAACAGATCATTGATACTGATTTTCGCCATTTTCACGGCTTCCTTTCCTGTTTGCGGCGCTTTTCAAATTAGTAAGACGCCTTCACGTTTGGTTGTTATTTCCGCCGCACGATCATGCGGCAGATTCGATAAAATAAACCGTGCAGGCCGTTTTTTCAAGTCCGAACCGCACGGTTTTTTCAAAAAATCCGAAGCCTTTTCAGGCGAGAGCCTTTTTCCAGTATCCGATCTGTTTCTCGACCTGCCGGAAACCGGTCGCGCCGGTCACGTCGCGCTTGGCGACGCTCTGCTCCGGGTCGAACAGCGTCAGGAACTCCGCGGTCGCTTCCGGAATCGTCTCGCGCATCTCCTCAAGGGTCACCTCGTCGAGCCGTTTGCCGCGCTCCTTGCAGTACTTCACAAACGAGCCGACCCGGTGGTGGGCGGTCCGGAAGGGAACCTTGAGTTCGACCAGCTTTTCAGCGATGTCGGTCGCCATCAGCGCCGGATCGCTCGCCGCGGCGCGCATGTTTTCCGCCTTGATCTTCATGGTTTCGATCATCGGCGGATAGACCTTCAGGATCATCTTCACGGTATCGAGCGCGTCGAAAATCGCGACCTTGTCCTCCTGCAGATCCCGGTTGTAGGTCAGCGGCAACCCCTTGCACATGGTCAGCAGCGCGGTCAGGTCGCCGTAGACGCGGGCGGTCTTGCCGCGGGTCAGTTCACAGACATCCGGATTCTTTTTCTGCGGCATCAGCGAGGAACCGGTGCAGAATGCGTCGTCCAGCTCCACGAAGTTGAACTCCTGGCTGCACCACAAAATCAGATCCTCCGACAGCCGGCTGGTGTGCATCGCGAAGATCGCCAGCGCGTTGACCAGCTCGATCGCGAAATCGCGGTCGGCGACCGCATCCATGCTGTTGCGGGTGACCCGGTCGAAGCCCAGCTCTCTGCAGACCATTTCCCGGTTGATCGGCAGCGTGGTTCCGGCCAGCGCGCCGGAGCCGAGCGGCATCACATTGACCCGCCGGCGGCAGTCGGCCAGCCGCTCCGCGTCGCGGTCGAGCATTTCGACATACGCGAGCATGTGGTGGGCGAACAGCACCACCTGCGCGTGCTGCAAATGGGTAAAGCCCGGCAGGATCGCCTTCGGATTCGCATCCGCCTGCGCGACCAGCGCCCGCTGGAAGTGGCGAAGCTCGCCGATCAGGAAATCGATTTCGTCGCGCAGATAGAGGCGGATGTCCAACGCCACCTGGTCGTTCCGGCTGCGGGCGGAATGCACGCGCGCCCCCTCCGAACCCAGCACGTCGATCAGCGCGCTTTCGATGTGCATATGGATGTCTTCCATCGAAATATCGTAAGCGAAATCCCCGGCTTCGATCCGGCGGCGGATGTTGTCAAGCTCGGCCCGGATCGCTTCGCAGGTCGCTTCCGGAATGATTCCCTGCGCCGCCAGCATTTTCACATGCGCCTTGCTTCCCTCGATGTCATGCCTGTAAAGCCGTTTGTCGAAAGAGATCGATTCCGAATAAAGCGCGACCTCGTCGCGCGTGGCCGAACTGAACCGGCCGCCCCAGAGCGCCATTGCAATACCTCGTGTCTGTTTCCTGAAGTTTCAAAACGATATTCCCTATTAAAATAACCGCCTCCGACTGGAAATTCAATTTACAACGAGTATATTATCCGCTATTATGGCAAATAAAACAGAAAAAATCAATACCGGCGTCCCGCTCTACGAACAGGTTTTCTGTCCGCGCTGCGGCGAACGCCTCGCCCCGGCGGACCTCGAAATCTTCGCGGCCTGCCCCTACTGCGATTATGTGTTCACGCGGGACAACAATCTGGAGGACTTCGTGCTTCTCCCGCTGATCACCCGCTGGGCCGGACGCGCCCACAACCAGTTCCCCGCCGGCTGAAAACGCGCCGTCAGCGGCTGCCGGAGAGCGCCCGCTTCCGCACTCCGCTGAGGTGTTCGGAAAAGCCGCCGTTCCGTTCAAAATCGCGAACTTGCGCGGCCAGTTGGCGTTCCAGCAGCAGGATGGCAAGATTCAGCAGCGACAGGATGCCGTTGGCGGCGATTTCCGAATACGCGGCAGAAGTTTCCGCCCGACTCCAAGCCACCCATTCCTGAAAATCGGCAAGCGTGGAAATCCGCAGTTCCCGCAGCCGAATCAGCGCCGGATGCAGCGACGGCCACGGCGCAAGATTGCGCTGACGGAGGAAATCCTCATAATCCAGCTTCAACTCCTCCAAACTGCCGCGGGCAACGTTGGTAAGGTTCAATTCGAGCTTCCGGGAAGTCCGGCCGTCCACGCTGCCCTCGGCGATATTCTGTACTCCGGAACGCGCCGCCTGCGTCATCTGGTCACAGGTGCGGCTGGCGGGATCAACATATAATTCGACAAAGCGGCAAGTCAGATCATACACCAGCCGCGCAATCTGAAAACTTTTCAACCGGCGGTAACCGCCGCCCGGCAGCAGAAGCGGTGTGGGAGGTTTGCGCATAACTACGGCCTTCGGATTGGGGGACACGGACATTCACGGACAAGCACGGAAGACACAGATAAACACAGACCGCCGACTCCACCGGAGGGCCAAACCGCCTTCCGTGCCTTCCGTGGCTGTCCGTGCTTGTCCGTGCCGACGTCAGAAATTGGTGATATCGTCGCAATCCTTCTCTGTCGCCGTAGCGGAAGGATAATATCCGGTTCGCTCCGGTGCCGGTTTGCTTCGATCTGTAACCGTATCATTTCCAAACTTGCCATCTGCCCCAGCTGAAACAAGATCAAATCCCGTTTTGTTAATCGTTCCCGGATACTTATAGTAAATCGTACCGCCCCAGCCGTCCTGCAACTGCTCATCTCTCACACTTTTCATCAAAGACTCAGCCTCTATAACTCGCCAAAAGTCTTTCATTTGATCTCCAACTTGCTTAGTTGCTTCAACTGTACTCGGCTTAGTGTCATCAAATGTGATAACATAGCCTAATTCAATCTCTTTGGGGTTCGCGGGATCATCAGGATTAGGGACTTTATATTTTTTTTCATTATAGGCAACTTTTATTGCTTGATAATCTCCTTTGCTAGCTGGGTAATACCCATACTTAGTCCGATGGTTCTCCAAGGCGGCTTCCAGCCGCTTGATCAGGGCTTTGGTGCTGGACTCCTTGGCGGAGTTCATCGCATAGGTGTAGGCTCCGAAGCCGATCGCGGTCAGGATGCCGATCAGCGCGACCACGGCGAGGATTTCGACGAGAGTGAACTTATTGCAATACTTTTTCATCACAACATTCCCGGTAAAGTTGATTTCAGGCTTCTGAAGCAATATAATATGTAAATTTCGATTTTTCAAAGCACGCGGAGGTATTTTGTGAAGATTGCGGGAAAAAGAGTGCTGGTCACCGGCGGAGCCGTCCGGGTCGGAGCCGGTCTGGTCCGGGCGTTCGCCGAAGCCGGAGCCGACGTCCTGATCCACTGCCGCAATTCGCGCGCCCAGGCCGAAGCGCTGGCCGCCTCGCTGCCGAATCCCTCCCGGCACCGGGTGCTCGCCGCCGACCTCGCCCAGCCCGGCGAGGCGGAGCGGTTGTTCCGGGAGGCCGGCCGGATCGACATTCTGGTCAACAACGCCTCGCTGTTCCGGCTCAAAGAGTTGGCCGACTCCGACGAGATGTCGGATCGCGCCCACTTCGAGGTCAATTTCTGGAGCCCGCTGACGCTGATGAAACTCTTCGCCCGTCAGGGACTTTCCGAAGGAGCGGTGATCAACCTGCTCGATCAGGAGGTGCTGCAGGCCAGTCCGCACGGCGGCGCCTATTCGCTGTCGCGCCGCGCGCTGGCCGAAGCGACCCTCGAACTCGCCCGCGAACTCGGCCCGCGCAATCTGCGCTTCAACGCGGTCGCCCCCGGCCCGGTACTGCCGCCGGTGGGACTGGAAGATTCCAGGATGGTCAAGACCCTGCCGACCGTACCGCTCCGCCGCAAAGTCGAACTGGACGACCTGGCCCGGACCGTGCTGTTCCTCGCCTCAAACGATTCGATCACCGGCGCCATCCTGAATGTCGACGGCGGGCAGCACCTGTAAAAAAGCTCTTTTTCCACCGTATTTTCATCTCTTCTGAAATGATCATGAATGGTCATTTTTCGTCGCATCCTGTTTATAAATATCCATAAACGGTTGATAAAAAGTCATAACTCATTGAGTGTGATGCAGAATATATTTTTCCAATAAAAATCTCGCAAAAACACAATATATTGTGGATTCAGCTCTTGCCTTATCAACATTCTGTGGTATAATTAATATCATACGCTCCATTTACGGCCGGGGGGATCCGGATCGCCGGGATGGATATCGGAAACACTTTAATTTGCCGGAGGTGTCGTAAGTCTTATGGAAATCAAGTCGTCCATCCTGAAGATGAAGAAACGCGACGGGCGCGTCGTCGAGTTCGATCCGGAACGCATTGTAATCGCAGTCGGCAAGGCCCTGAAGGCCGCCGGCACCGCCAGCGACAAAGTCGCCCGGCACGTGACCCGCGATGTGGTCGCGGAACTGGTCGCCAAGGGGTATGACGATCCCGAAATGATGCCCGATGTCGACCTGATTCAGGATCTGGTCGAACACGCTCTGGTCAAGCGCGGGCTGTCGCAGGCCGCGAAGCTCTACATCCTGTACCGCGCCAGCCACGACAAGATCCGCGAAGCGCGCAAGCTGATGATGGACGTGCAGGACCTGGTTTCGAGCTATCTCGGTCAGGAGGACTGGCGGGTCAACGAAAACTCCAACTCCGGCTACTCCTACGCCAGTCTGCTGAACCATGTTTCCGGCGCGGTGATCGCCAACTACACGCTGGCCAACATCTATCCGGCCGAAATCGCCGAGGCGCACCAGTCCGGCGACTTCCATCTGCACGACCTCTCCTGCGGCATCGTCGGCTATTGCGCCGGCTGGAGTCTGCGCGATCTGCTCGAGCGCGGTTTTCAGGGGCGCGGCGGGCGCGCATCGGCGGCGCCGGCCAAGCACTTCGACACCGCAACCGGCCAGATCGTGAATTTCCTCTCCACCTTGCAGACCGAATGGGCGGGCGCGCAGGCGTTCAGCTCCTTCGATACCCTGCTCGCTCCTTTCGTGCGGCGCGACAAGCTCACCTACCAGCAGCTCAAGCAGAATATTCAGCAGTTCGTGTTCGGTTTGAACATCGCGAGCCGCTGGGGGCAGACCCCTTTCACCAACCTGACCTTCGACTGGGTCGTGCCGGAGGACCTGCGCGACAACCCGGTGATCATCGGCGGCGAGCTGCAGGAGGAGACCTACGGCGAATTCCAGCATGAGATGGATATGATCAACCGCGCGTTCCTCGAAGTGATGTCCGAAGGCGACCGCGACGGCCGGATCTTCACCTTCCCGATCCCGACCTATAACGTAACCAAAGATTTCAACTGGACCAGCGACAACGCGAAGCTGCTGTTCACCGTGACCGGCAAGTACGGGCTGCCCTACTTCCAGAACTTCATCAACAGCGACCTGCGCCCCGGCGACGTGCGCAGCATGTGCTGCCGTCTGCAGATGGATATGCGCGAACTCCGCAACAAGACCGGCGGCCTCTTCGGCGCCGGCGAACAGACCGGTTCCATCGGCGTGGTCACGATCAATATGCCGCGCCTCGGCTATATCTCGCAGGATGAAAAGGAGTTCTTCGCCCGACTCGACCACCTGATGCAGCTCGCGATGGAGTCGCTCGAAATCAAGCGCAAAGTCGTGCAGAAACACCTCGACGGCGACCTGCTGCCTTACACCAAAACCTATCTGCCGAATCTGGAACACCACTTCAGCACCATCGGCCTGGTAGGCATGAACGAAGCGTGTCTGAACTTCCTCGGCTGCTCGATCTGCGACCCGGAAGGCGCGGAGTTCTCCCGGCGCGTCCTGCTGCACATGGCCGAGAAAATCAAGGATTTCCAGGAGTCCAGCGGCCACATCTACAACCTCGAAGCGACTCCCGCCGAAGGCACCAGCTTCCGGCTCGCCCGCCTCGACCGCAAAAAGTATCCGGGAATCATCTGCGCCGGAACCGACAATCCGTACTACACCAACTCCACCCAACTGCCGGTCGGCTACACCAGCGACCTCTTTGAAGCTCTGGAGCTTCAGGCCCCGCTGCAGCAGCTCTACACCGGCGGCACCGTGTTCCACTCGTTCATCGGCGAGCGGATCGACGATCCCGAACTGGTCGCGTCACTGGTCAGGCGGATCGCCACCAACTACCGGATCCCGTACTTCACGCTGACGCCGTCGTTCAGCATCTGCCCGGTTCACGGCTACATCCCCGGCGAACACACCGAGTGTCCGCTCGAAGCCGAAAGCGGCGGCGAAGAACCGGAACTCAAAATAGCGGAATAGTCCAGGCTACGGAACAAATCGTCCCGCAAACAAATAATTCCAACTCAAGGAGGTAGAATCATGGCCAAGTGTGGAGAAAAAACCGAAGTGTACAGCCGCGTCTGCGGCTACTTCCGCCCCGTATCCAATTGGAACAAGGGCAAAAAAGAAGAATTCAAAGACCGCAAAACTTACGAAGTCAAATAACCATTCGCCTTCGGAGCTTTGCCTCCGGCGGCCGGGGGCGCTTCGCCCCC
>ERZ1034915.602-NODE-602-length-23767-cov-6.880693_pt1 | contig 23767 bp, 13 predicted proteins | sample MGYA00520592_ERZ1034915 | MGnify/ENA primary metagenome ERZ1034915 (study PRJEB33766, sample SAMN09781787) | gut metagenome | biome: gut microbiome | host: Homo sapiens | place: Madagascar | study: EMG produced TPA metagenomics assembly of the PRJNA485056 data set... | reverse complement strand
ATCTCAAACTACGTCGAGCGCCTGATAACGCAAGCGCTCAAGCAGGAGGGCTAATTGCCCTCCTTTTTTTGCGCCTCACATCGCCAGCACGATCCACCTGATCTGGGCCCCGTTGGCCCAGCATCGGGAGGAGCCGTTGGTCCGCAGGCGGAAGGAGCTGGCGGTGATCTGGTCCGCCACGCAGGTGGTCGCTGCCGCTGCTAAGGTGTCGCCCGCTCCGCCGCCGCTGGAGTTGATGCACTGGGCAGCTGATTTGTTGGTACGCACCCCGGGCACCAGACCGGAAGCGAAGTTGACTGCATATCCGCACACTACGTTATAGGTAGTCGTGCTGTCAAATGTGGGGGTGTTCTCCACTCGCAGGAAGATCAGGGATGGCACTGTGCCCAGATTGTGGGTGACGGTCTCGTATACGGCGTTTGTTACCGTCTTTCCCAGCGTTACAGTGCCCTGGGCCATTTTCAGCGTACCGGTGACCTTTCCCCCGGCCACATACGCCGTCAGGCCCGCCAGGATGTCGCCCGCCGTGGCCGTGGCGTCGCCGGTATCCACTCCGCCGCCGGTGACGATGCCGCCGATGGCTTCCGGGAAATCCTCGGCGGCAAGGGGCGCTTTACCGCCGGTCTTGCTGCGGATGGCGTCTGCAATAGCGCTCAGCAGAGCGCTCAGGGTGCTGTATTTTCCCATCAGTAGCTCGCCTCCATTGCCGCGCCGACGGCCGCCGCGATAGCGGCGCCGACCTGTGCCGCCGTCTGGTACCCGCTGTCATTGGTGATCTCGGAGGTCTTGACAGGCACCCGGGTGTTCAGCTTCCGCACATACACCAGACCGCTGGCCAGCATGGGCGTGACCTCATAGCTGGCGTTTCCGGTCAGTGCGGCGGAGTTGGCGGAGCTGCCGCCGGGGACGTCGCCCACAAACGTAATGCCTGCCGACACCGTGGTGTACAGCTGTACCTCCGTGGCCGTGGTGTTCACCACCCGGAAGGGATTCACGTTGCCGTAGGTATACGGGATGAACACCCGGGCCTTGGCGCTGAGGGCCGTACCCAGCACCAGCGCCTTGTCGCACAGCAGCAGCTTGTAACTCTCGCTGCTGCCGCCGGTGGTCAGGTGTTCGTTGAGGTTCACCACCGTGTCCTGCAAATTGTCCACCGTCAGCTGGTTGCCGGAATACCAGGTTTCCTCCGCCGGGTTCCGGCTGAGAAAGCCGGTGATAACGGCCTTGCCAATGGAGGTGTTGACGGTGCTCTGAACGGACAGCGTTCCCTTTATGCTCACCGCCGGGTCGTCCTCCACCGTCACGCCGTCCATGCGCAGGTTTTCAATGTCCAGCGGGATAATGACCCGGTTGGCGCTCTTGTTGACGACGTACAGCTGTCTGATCCGCAGGCTCCCCTTGCCGGACAGCCGCAGCGTGGGATTGGTCTCCCCGGATTTCTGTGTATGCCGCCAGCCGTCCACGCGGACGTCGAAGGTGCCGCCTGCGGCGCTGCTGGTGTAGATAATGGTCTTGGCGTCCGTCTCGATGTTCCGCAGGGTCAGCACGCCGGGCAGGGTAGCCTTGGTGGTGTACAGTGCGAAGCCGCCGATGCCGTTGTTCAGCATCCGCACGTTTTCGATGGTGATGTTGGTGGCCGTGCCCAGATTGGGCTCCACGTCGATGCCGTACTGGGGCGCCGTGCGGTCGGTATAGGTGAAGTCACAGTCCCGCACCACCACGCCGTCCGCCTCGATAATGGACAGGCCGTTGCGGCTGCATTTGTAAGTGCGGATCCGCTCCAGCGTCACGTTCTGAGAGATCTCCGCCATGGTCCCGTTGCCGCCTACGCACACGCCGTCGCCCCAGGTGTACCGGATATCCACATCGCTGACATGGACGTTGTGGCTGTTGACGATGCGGATGCCGTGACCGCTCTCACCGGTGGTGGCCGTGTGGGACTCCCGGTCGCCGATGATGGTCAGCCCGCCCTCAACGGTGACGTTGTCCACGTTGTGGATGTTCAGCACGGCGTAGAAATCGTAGCCATTGGCGGTGAGCTGGAGGGTAGCGGCGTCGAAAAGCAGCCGCTGCCCGCTGTGCACCGTCAGGGCGGCAAAGAAATTGTTGTCCGCCGTGGTCGCGCTGACCTTGTAGGTCCCGGTGGGGAACAACACGGCGGAGATACCCCGTGTGCTGGCCGCATCCAGCGCCGCCTGGATGGCCGCCGTGTCGTCGGTGGTGCTGTCGCCCTTAGCTCCGAAATCCCGGACGTTGAGCATGTCCCGGTACTTTTTCCGCCAACCGGTGGGCTTGCCGTCTGCATCCACGGAGGACACCATGATCTGGTCATCCGCCGCCAGACCGGACAGGCCCATGGCGGCAGCTACGTTGGCCGCCGTCACGCTTGCATCACTTCCGGGTTCGCCTTTACCGCCGCGAGACGGCTTGCCGGTGTCGGTTGTGCCGAGATACCAGTTGCCATTGTCGCCGATGTGTGGCGTAACGCCGTCAGCACCAGCAGTGCCTTCTTTGCCCGGTGCACCGGCAGGGCCTCGCGGGCCAGCCGGGCCGGTCGCGCCCTTTTCTCCCTGTGCGCCATCCGAGCCATTCGCACCAGTGGCTCCACGAGACGGCTTGCCGGTGTCGGTTGTGCCGAGATACCAGTTGCCATTGTCGCCTATGTGTGGGGTGACACCGTCAGCGCCAGCAGTGCCGTCCTTGCCCGGTGCACCGGCGGGGCCTTGCGGGCCAGCCGGGCCGGTCGGGCCCTTAGGCCCCTGCGTGCCGGCGTCGCCCTTTGCGCCCTTGGCTGCAACCCCGGTGTCCTCGTCGCCCAGATACCAGTTTCCATTATCTCCGATGTGTGGCGTAACGCCGTCAGCGCCGGAGGGCAGCGGCAGTTCGCTGTCCTTGTATGCCCCGGCGTCGCTGTCCCACAGCTGCCACACGCCATCTCCGGGGATTGGCGGATGGGCCGCGATATCCCGCAGCCGGGCCTCCGCCTGGCAAAACTCCGTTGGCAGCACCGGCCACTTGCCGCCGGCGGTAATGCTGGGCAGCACCCGCAGCTGCACGATGTTGGTATGCCGCTGGGTGTCGTTGTCCGATTGCAGCGTGCCCCGCAGCTGCACGGCGTAGCGCCCTTCCTCCGGTACCATGCCCCGAGTCACCACCACGGCCAGCCCATCGCCCACCGCCGCCAGGGACCATATGTCCGTGGCACCGGATGGGGCCATGACCAGCAGGTCCCAGCTGTACCCCTCCGGGATGTCGCCCGTCACGGCGATCTGTTGAGACTTGTGGTCCAGCTGAGCCGCAGCCGGTCCCTCGACGCTGCGCAACTGCCAGCCCCTGAAATTCAACACGGCCATTTCGCTCACCTCCCGTTTTCTTCTATTCTAACGGATGCCGGGCCGGGATTTCTCCCCGGCCCGGCATTTTTTTCAGCTTTCCCAAGCGTTTGGGATTCTCACTCCCACGGCGTGCCCTTGTCGCTCCAGGTGGAATTTTTCAGCGCCAGCCACATGGCCTTCTGCTGGCTGGGCGCCAGGCCCAGGCTCTGGATATACGCCACATACTTGGCCTTCAAGGAGCCGGACACGGTTTTGCCCTCCGCATCCTTGTCGCTCTCCAGGGTGGCCACATACTCCATGGCGGTGCTCAGCGTGTCATAGCTGATGCCAGCGGGCTTGGCGTAGCTGTTGTACGCCTCCCGCAGTTTCTTGCTTTCATAGGTCTTGCGCTTCATTCCCGGCCACACGCTGCCCACGGTGTTGTTCCAAGTGGTGATGACCTCCCGGGTGGCCGCCGACAGCGGCAGCCCCGACAGCATGGACACCGCCCGGAAGGTCTGGTATACCTTGCCGTATGTGGTCATGTTGCCGTAATAGGTGGTGCTGGTGGCCTTGTCCTGCTGACCGGTGGCCAGGCGGTACGACTCCATCAGGATGTCATAGGCCTTCTTGGCGTTGGCCAGGCCCTCCGTATCCATGCGCCCATTGTCGTAGCCGTCCAGCGCGGAGAACACATCCCGCATATACGGCAGCTTGTTCAGGGGATTCAGGTCGCTGGCCAGGTTGCCGTCCAGGCCGCCGAAGGCGCTCCACAGCTTCTCCCACAGGGTGTCGTCGTCATCGTCCCGCAGTGCGTCCGCCAGGGACTCCACCACAGCCGCCGCCAGGGCCGACACCACATAGGCCTGATAGGCCCGCCCCGCCGTTTTCCAGTTCCGGCCAATGGCGGTTTTCAGGCCCATGGCCTTTTTGTCCTTCAGGATCTGCCGCGTGCCCTCCATGATCAGGTTATAGCTCACCGTGGGCTCCGACATGAAGCTGGTGGCCATTTTGGCAAAGGTGCTGGACGAGCGCATCATGTGGCTGCGGGTCATGGTGGAGTCGATGACCTGGGTCTGATAGATCACGTCCCGGAAGCGCTGGGCGGTGGCCTTCATCAGCTCGTCGCCGGAAAGCCCCTGCTTCTCCTGCACCTCCAGCTTGCAGGCCCGCCACAGCCGGGCCCAGGTGATCTTGTCGCCCAGTTCTGCCGCCGCCATGGACTTGTCCACCAAATCCTCCAGCCTGCTGCCCTTGCCCTTGATCTGGTCCCGGATGGACCGTCCCACATCCGTGTCGAAAAATCCCATGTCCTTCCACAGGGCGATGCCGCTGTGCTCCAGCATCTCCGCCGTGGCCTGCCTGGTGCCTGTCCGGTCGCCGAACGCCTTGGCCAGGTACTTGTAATCCAGCACCGCCGCCGCGCGGACGTATGCCGTGGGCTGCAGCAGCGCCACCCGCAGGTTGGCCGCCACCGCCGCCCGCTTATAGTTGGAGATCATTTTGTTGGCGAAACCCTCGCCCCGCGCGCCGCTCTCCTTCACGCCGTTCAGGTCCTTCAGGAACTGGACCACATACCGGTTGGCCGACTGGCCATAGGCCTTGGTCATGGCCCGCTGCACCGTCCGGGTGTTCACCTGGCCCGCCTCGTTCTTCACGCTGTCCTTGTAGTTGTACCACTTCTGAGCATCCACAATGGGGATCACCAGGGCGTTGTACTTGGCCATGTCCGCCATGTGGTTGCTGAACACGTCGAAGATGCCCCGCAGCATGATGGCGTTGTTGGCGTTCTGTACCAGCGGCTTCACGGCGCTGATGTTCTGCAGGCGGTACAGGCTGCCCTCCGTGCCGTCCCCGGCCCGGGAAAGCCGGTCCTGGCTGTCCGTCTCGATGGGGTAATAGATCTTCTCCGTGAAGCCCCGATACCCGAAGCGCTTCATGGTCACCTCGTTGCCCCACTTGGAGCCCTGCTCCGTCATGTAGTTTTGCAGCTTATCCGCCACGGCGATCTGCTCCGGCGTCAGCTGGCCCAGCAGCCGCCCCAGCATCTGGTCGTCCATCTTATAGTGCTCGTCCTGCTTGATGGTCTTTTTGCGCAGCTTCCCCCGGGTCTCGATGTCGGTAATGCGGATTCCGCCGCCGAACAGGTGCCCCAGGGCCTGCTTGCGTTTGCTCAGGCAGTACAGGCCCATCAGCTGCGCCGTGGTCATGCTCACGGTCACGGTCTTGCCCTCCTGATCCAGCAGCTCCACCTGGCGTACCTCCGTGTCCCAGGCCCTGGCCTGCTCGTCCGTTATGACACTCTTCCGGAAGTCCAGCACCTGCTTGCTGTTAAAGGCCAGCTTGTCCCAGCCGTCCTGCAGCTCCCCAAAGATGGCCCTGCCGCCCTCGCCGAACCGCTGGAACGCATACCAGGGCAGCGTGTTGTCCCACGCCACAAAGGTTTCCGCCTTTTCGGCAGCCCCCTTGTACTGGCCCCGCCGGTGCAGCTCCGCCATGGTGTCCTCCGCCGCATCCGCCACCCGAACGAAGGTGCGGTTTTCCAGCAGCTCGTTCATCTTGGTAACGGCCCGGGTCACGGTGGACAGGATCACGTCCAGGTCCCTCAGCTGCGTCAGGTTCATTCGCCGCAGCACCGTTTCCGTGGGCATGCGGTCCTCGATGATGTTTTCCACCGTCTGGATGTGCTTTGTCATTAGGTCCGTCAGTCCCGGCGGCAGGTCCAGATAGCCGCCCAGGGCGTCCTCGCTGCCCTCCGTGCCCTGCTGGAAGGCCTCCTGGTCCGCCAGCACCCGGCGGATGCCCTCCATAGCCCGGCAGTATTCCTGGTCCGCCCGGGTGGCCCGGTCTCCCCGCAGCGACGACCGGCTGGAGTAGTCCAGCGCCGTCAGCAGCTGGGCCACGGGCTTTTTCAGCGGCTCCGGAATGTGCTTCTTGTCGGTGTTGGTGTTCAGCCGGTCCGCCAGCTGCCGGGTGGTGCGCTCGATCTTGGCGGTAACGGCCCGCCGCCGCTCGCTCTCCTCCCGGCGCTCCCGGTACTGTGCCAGGCTCTCCTGCTCCCGCCGCCGGGCATCCTGCAGCCGCTGCTCAAACTCCGCCCGGTACCGGTCTTTCTCCTCCCGTGCGCCCGCAAGCCGCCGCTCCACGTATTCCCGCTCCCGCTCCAGCAGCTTCCGCACGGGGCCCATGCTCTCGATTTTCAGCAGCTTCCGGTCCTCCTCGTCCAGCTTGTTCACGATGTACTCCGTATAGTCCTCCAGATCCTTCACCTTTCCGGGAGACAAGGCCTTCTCGCCGGACTTGTGGTCTGCCAGCCGCTGCCGCATGTTCTCCAGCAGCTGCTCGTGCTCGGCCAGGCTCTTTGCCACCTCCCGGTACCACTTCAGGATCCGCCGCTCCTCGGCGTTCTGCGCCGTGGTCTCCAGCGCGTTGGCCAGCAGCTCCCGGTCCGTGATCTTTGCCTCCCGCATGGAGAAGCGAATATCCGGGTCTGTTGTGGGGCCCTGGTTATCGACGCTCTTGACTTGGTTTGCATCCAGCGCAATGTATGCCTCTGTGCTCCGGCCCCAGCTTCCCTGGTCCTTTTCCAGAAACACGCCGTCATATCCGTTTTCTCTCAGCGCAGCGGTGGCCGCCTTCTTTGCTTTCAGCGCAAGTGCATCCTGTTTTTTCGTCCACTCCTCGACCACTTCGTCCTCTGCATTGAACGCGGCGTCAAAGCCCTCCGCATTATATGCGGCACGGGCTGGTGCATCCGGGTTCTCTTTTCTCCACCGCGTGAGGAAGTCCACAAAGGCTCTTTTTGCTTTCTCAAATTTAGCCCCGTACTCCTTGTCGATATTCCCGGACTCTGCCTTGAGCGATGCATATTCCTCCGACATTCGCGCCAGGCTTTGCACCAGCTGTTCTCTATTGTCCACACGAAGCGGGTTCTGGATATTTGCGTACAGCTGCATTTGTTTCTTTCCCCGGACTCCGATGTCTCGGGATGTCTTTTTGAGAAAAACGCCGAATGGCGTCTCATCGTCCCCTGTTCCCGCACCCTTGTGTTCGGTGTCGAATACAGTGAAATCCCCGTCCGTCTGGTGATACATGACAAGCAAATTTCCGTTCTCGTCTCTCGCCTTACTGCCGCGGAAGTATTCCTGCTGGGCAGGGGTCAGTTCTCGCCCAGTGTTGTCCCGCACAGAAAATTTGGTATTGCTTTTTTCATTTTCGTGGCGTATAATACTTTCAGAAGGTTTTGGCTCGTATACACCCGAATGCGCCTGCGCAGAGAAGGGTGGTGAGCTGATTACCTTCTTTTTTTCTACGTCAACCATGTCGTAGAGATAGGATTTCCCATCTGCGTCATTGCGGATCAGGAGCACACCGCCGTAGACAGCATAGTGGTCTACGGCTTTTCTTGCGTTCAGGACCGGAACCGCAAAGCGCGTCTTGTAGCGATACCACCCATTCTGCGCATCTTTCCCGTGCTTTTTCTTGACGTTCTCGCGCCACTCCCCGTCCTCTGCCAGCAGGAGCATTTCATCAAGGTTCGTAGCCGCCTGCATCTTCACTTCGCGCAGGCCGCGGTGCATTCCCAAAGTGTATTCGGAGCCTTTGTACTCACTGGGCAAGTCTTTTCCGGCGTACACCGGCAGCGTATCGGCCAGAATCGTTGAAAACGGCTTCTCCGCATTCACCAGTGCTTTTAGATAAGCCGCTGCAGCCTTATGGCTGCGCGTGTCGGTCTGAGTGTCGAGCACCACCATTGTCTGTCCGTCAAGCCGCCGAATCTCATACTGCACCTGCGCCGCAGATGCGCCGGCAGCGGGGCCTGATTGCCGATGGAGGTTATCGCCCCACACGCCGTCATCGCCGCTTGTGTCGTGGATCAGGGAGTCATCCCACACGATTGCGCCGTCGGACGTTTTTATGCCGCCAACCTCGTCGAAGATTCCATGTGAGAACGCCCACGTGATAAGCTCCGGCGTGTCCCACGCGTCGGCCCCATCCAGGATGTCAACAGGGTCAAAGTGGTCAGCCACCTCCGCCCCGCTGAGGTCCTCAAACACCTCAAGTGCAGGCAGGAGAAGGTATTCGGCCTTGTCCCGCTCCCACGCTTCCGCGATAGCCTCCTTGAAGTCGTCGATCTCCGGCAGATCGTCATGGCGGACGGCGGCAAACCTGTCCCCATAGCCTCTGGCCTCACTTGGATCATCCGCGAACATTGCATATCCTATGGAGTCCGGAATCACCTTGCGCCTGTAGCCGCGATAAGACAGGTCGTTCCAGTAATCTTCGCCATTTACAGCCCTCGCAATTCTCCCTCCGCCGTCACGTGCAGACGCCTTTCCTCTGGTGCTCGCCGCTTTCTCCCCACTTGCCGTTTCCGCCTTGCTTTGCTGCAAATTCCGCGCCGCGCCGACGAGAGCGTCGTCCCAGATCTTCTGCAATTCTTTGGCGTACCGGGTCAGTGCCTGGGCCTCCGGCTTCTGGGCCGTCAGCCCCCGGAATGCCTCCTGGAGCTTCTTCACCCACTTCCGCAGCCACGACCGGATATTTCCGGCCAGGCTGCGGTTTTGTTTTGCCAGGGCAGCCGCCGCCTGGCTGTCCTTCAGCATCATCTGGCAGCCGTCGGCCACCACCTCGTCCAGCGCCTCGTCATAGCTCAGCTCCGGCTGGTCCTTCTGGTGCCGCTGCACCAGAGCGTCCAGGTCCACATCCTCCGCCTCCATCAGGCGCTCCACCACGAAGGTCCGCAGCTGCTCATACTGGGCGGGGCTGTATTCCTGGATGAAGTGGGTCAGCTCGTGGCTCGCCGTCAGCAGCACCGCCGTCTCGCTCATATCGCCCACGCGGTTCTTTCCGGCGTTGATGTCCAGGTATACGGTGCCGTCCCGGTAAAAGCCGTTGGCCGCCGTGTACTTGCCCTTCTCGTTGGCCCGGCTCTGATAGAACACCACGTCCACGCCGGTGACCCGGGCCAGCTGCCGCATAACGTCCACGGAGTCCCGCTGCCGCCGGGTCATGGCCTCCTGCGTCACCGGGGCATAGGTCACGCCGCCCACTGTGGCCCCTTTCAGGCTCAAAGTTCCCTCCCGGGTGATGGCGGCGCCCTTGCTCTCCTGCGGGAACTTCTGCCGCTCCCGGTCCATCCTCTGGTCATATACGGCCTTGCCGATGTCATAGGCGATGCCCCGCTGGGTCTCGTTCAGCTGGTCCACCGCCTGGGACGCCATGGCATAGTCCCGCTTCACGCCCGCCGCGCCGTATTCATACGCATTGTGCCACTGCCGGGAATAGGTCTCCAGGTCCTGCCCGTCCAGATAACTGGCGATCATGGCTGGAGCGCCCTCCTTCAGGTCCGCCGCCAGATAGGCCAGCATCTCCTGCTGGCCGGTGGTGGCCGCCCTCTCCTTGGGGATGGTCTCGGTCTTGCCGTCCTCGCCCTTCACGATGGCGTCCAGCTGGCCTGTCTCGGCGTTGTATTTGTACCCGGTCACAGGCCGCCGGTCCGTGGCCTGGGGGTTGACGCGCTTTTTCCGGAGCTCGCTGATGTACTCGCCCCGGCTGGTGTAGCGCGGCAGGTTCTCCGCCCACATGCCGGAGGTCATCCGCCCCGGCTGGTCCGTCCCCTCCGTCTGTCCTTGGAGGCGCATTGCCTCCTCCAGCTCGTTGGCCACCCGCTGGCCGTATTTGCTGTTCCGCAGCGTCTGGCGGGTCCGTTCCTCCCGGGCGCGGCTCATGTCGCTGTCATAGAGCTGCGCCACCGCCCGGCTCACGCTCTCCGCGTTCGGATCGCCCAGCTCCTCCAGGCGGGCCTGCGCCCGCTGGCGGACGTTTTCCCGGGTCTCCTTGTTCCGGGCTTCAATGGTGCGTTCCATCACCTCCCGCAGGGCGCCGCCGCTTACGGTCTTGCCCTGCTCGGTGCGGCTTTTCACCTTCTGCGCCAGCCGGTCCTTTCCGTCGGCGCTCAGGCGGTCCTCCGCCGCTGTACCGGCCAACTCGCTGAATTGCTGCACGGCGCGGTTCTGCTGGCCCACGTCGATGGCCGACTTTCCGCCCGCCATCAGGCCGCCGGCAATGCCGCCCGCTACAAAGTCCATGGCCATCTGGCCCGCCAGGTCCGCGCTGGCCTTGGCTGTCGCCGTCTGATGGCTCATGCCCTGGTCCATATAGGCCCGCACGGCGGTCCCGTACTCGCTGAGTCCGCCGTTGATGGCCCGGTCCGTGATGTAGTTGGCGAAGCTGGTGAAAAGCTCCTCGCTGCCCTCGGTGGCCGCTTGGAGCCCCGCGTTTTTCATTGTGGTCCGCAGCCGCTTGGCCAGGGTGCCCTGCGCGGGCTTCAGGGCCAGCAGCCGCTCCAGAGATACGTCCTCAAACAGCGTCTCCGCCACGCCTGCGAACAGGCCCGTCCACAGGGCGTTGGTGTCGTCAATGCCCCGATCCTTGGCGTCCACCATGGCCGCCGTGGCCGCAGAACCGCCCAGGAACGCGGATCCCACCATAGGCGGCACACCGATGGCCGCCAGAGCCGCTGTGGCCCCGGAGTCCATCATGCTGGTGCCGATGTTGTAGGCCACGGACGCCACGTTCTGGCCGAAGATCGTAGCGTCCGTGCTCCGCTCCAGCTTCTCCGACACCGTGGTCCTGGCAGCGTTGGAGCCGCCGTACAGGCGCATGGCCGGGGTGTAGTAGTTGGCCGGGTGATCTACGCCGCCCAGCTTCTGCGCGTTTTGCAAGGCCAGGTCCGCCGCTCCCAGGCCGCTCAGCAGATTTTCCGGCACCGACAGCACCGTGGCCGCCGCCGCACCTGCCGCGCCGCTGTCCGCCAGGTTCTCGTGCCACTGCACATTTTTCTGATAGGCTTCCTGGTCCTTCTGGCGGCTGCGCCAGGTCACCAGCTCCCCGATCTCCGTGTCGGAGTATCCCGCCGCCTTCAGGGTGTCCGTGGCCTGCTTTCTGCGGCTGTCCTGGGCCACCCGGGCGCTCATGACGGCGGTGCCCGTCTCCGGCGTCTCCACCAGGGTCTCCACCGCCGCCAACTGCTTCCGGTTCAGCTTGCCCAGGGCCTCCAGGCCCTGCCGCTCATACTGCACCTGCTTGGCCTGGTTATAGATCCGCTGCATGTCGTCGGCCTTTTTCCGGGCCTCTGTGTTCTCCGCCGCCGGGTCATAGCCACCCATGGCGTGGATGTTATACTTGGGCTGCTGTCCCGCCGCCTCCTTCTTGGCCTGCTCCAGCAGCCGCTCATATTCCGCCAGGTCCAGGCTGGCCAGCTCCTCCCGGCGCCGGGCCGCCTCCTGGGCCTCCTGCTGCTCCGCCACGATCTCCTCCGGCGTTTTCTGGCTCTTGCCAAAAAGCCACTTTGCCGTCTTGGACGCGGCTGCCGCCTCCCGCTCCTGCACATTCTTGCCCCGGTCGGTCAGCGCGAGCACCCCCGTCCAGGCCGGTGAAACCACGGGTGAGAGCGCCAGCAGCGCCTTTTTGTATGTCGCCTTGGCCCGGTCCGATCCGAAGCGGTCGTCCTGCTGCGCGGCAGACTCCTCCGCCTGCTTCAGGGCCGCCTGATATTCCGCCAGGGTCATGTCCCCGTTGCCGGCCATGATCTCCTGCGGTCCCATGGCCTTGGCCCGGGACAGAATGCGCTCCTTGGCGGTGGTCTGGGGCTGCTGCGCCAGCGGCGTCCCCTGCCGGTAGCGCATGGGCACGGTGTCCTCCTGCTGCACCTGCCGCACCCGCTGCATCTGGTGCTGATATTTTTTGTTGTCGTCATCCAGGGCCCTGGCCCGGGACAGAATGCGGTCCCGGGCCGTGCTGCCCGCTGCCTGTTTCGGCATGGCGCTCCCTCCCTTACACGGTCATCCTTGTGGGCTTGTTGATGTTCTTCTTGGTGCTGCGTGCATAGATGGGCTTCCCGCTGCTGTCGGTGCCCTGGAGAACAATATACCCCTGCTGCTCCAGCCGCTCCGCGTCCTCATAGCTGATATCGCCGTATCCGGGGACATACACCCGGTTCCCGCCGCTTCCCGGATACCCGGCGTAGCTTCTGCCTCCGGAGGACTTTCTGGCAGAACTTCTTCCGCCGCTCCCGGAGCCGCCGGAGCTGCTGTACCGGGCCGCCGCTGCGGCTTCCGCCTGCTGCTGGCGGTAATACTCCTGCCACTTGGCAGCCTCCGCCGCGCTCATGCCCGCCGCCTCCAGCTCCTGCTGGCTGGGGCTGTACCCCGTGGCCCCGATCAGGGTCACCAGGTTGCTGTAGGCGTCCTTCTTCTGCTGATAGGCAAATTCCCGGTCCTGCCTCCCGGCGCTCTCGGCGTTCCACCAGTTTTCCGCGCCCCGGCTGTATTCCGTGTCCGCCCGGTCTGCCTGATAGCTCAGGTCCTTCCACCAGTTGCTCAGTTGGTCCTGATACCGGCTGTATTCATCGTCCCGCAGGTCGCCGGTCAGCTGATACTGCTGCAGCATCCGGTCCCCCTCGTCGTTATAGGCCTGCCGCGCCTGGGCATACAGCTCCGGCACCACCTCGTTGAGCTTCTGCAGATAAGCGTCATACTGCTGCTGTCCCGCCGCCTGGGAATAGGTGGAGCCATACCCGCCGGTCAGGCCCGCCGCCTGACCCATGGTGTCCGCCATGGCCTGCCGCCCCTGCTGCACGTACATCTGGCGGTACTGCTGGTATAAGGGATCGTTGGCCGCGTCATACTGGAACTTTTCCCGTCCCATGATCTTATCGTACAGGTCCTTCAGCCGCTGGGAATAGCTGTCCTGATACTCCGGGCGGGTCTGCTCCGTCTCCTGCATCCGCCGCAGCGCCTCCTGATACGCTTGGTTTCCGCCGGGGTCATAGCCCACCTGCCGGCCGCTGCTCTGGGTGGACGGCGCACTGCTCTGCACCGCCGCCCGCTGGCCGTTCGTCTGCGCCGCCTGGGCAGAGGCCCGCTGGGCAGCGGCAGGCTGCTGGGCGCCCATCAGCTGATAGCTGGGCTTTTCCACCGGCAGCTCCGCGCCCTGGCGGATGTCTCCGATCTGCACCGTCGCCCCGCCGGGCACCGTCTGCTTTTTCTTCCGGTCCGTTCCGGTGTTCTTCCATCGAATTGCCATGTTGTGCACCTCCTATGCTGTACGCGTCCACGCGTACACCGCCAGATACGGCGGCATGTTGTTGTGGGCCTGGCCGCCGCAGTTGGATGTGGCCTTGCCCGAATAGGCGTTGTACTGGGTACTCGCGGCCTTATACAGGCGGATGGCGTTGACGCCCTCCGTGACGCTCTGGCCCGTGTAATCGTAGCCGTGGGTATGGTTCGCCATCTCCTCCGCCGTCAGGACGTGCGTTTCCTCACCGCCTGTGGAACCAGCCGCGTGGGAATCACCTGCCGCCAGCAGGAACACGTCCTTGATCTGCTCCCAGGTGCCGCCGAACAGCGTCTGCGGACTGGTCTCCGCAGCGGAAAGATACACGCTGCCCACCGGCCACACGATGTCCAGCAGGGCTTTCCCGCCCCAGTAAATGCCCCAGCCGTCGGCAATGTCTATGGCGTGCTCATGCTCGGCGTATTTGCCGATGCCAACGGCCTTGCCTCCCTCCTTCAGATGGACCGTTACCTGGGAGGTGGGGATAGTTGTTTCATAGGCCGCCTCATTGCCCAGGCTGTCCCGGGCCACGATCCTGGCCCGGTAGCTGGCTGCCGGCAGAATGTCCGTGTCCCCGGTGATGATGCAGTCCGTCTCGCTGGTCATGGCCGTCCCGGCGCTCCAAGCCCCGGAGGCCGCCGCCCAGTATCCCGTCAGGGTGCAGGCGTTGGCCCCACCCAGCGGGGAAAACGTCACCTTGCCCCGGGCGCAGATGTGGGTCCCCTCGTCTGCCGCGATGCCCGCGCCGTCGGAGCGGTACAGCTTCACTCTCGTCAGCACCGGCGGCGCGTAGTCGTTCAGCTGTACCGTCAGCGTCGTCTCCGCGCTGTAGCCCCGGGAGTCCGTCACCCGGCACAGGACGCTGGCCGTCAGGCCCTGGAGCACGTCCGTCCGGTACGGCGCCGCCTTTACCGATTTCCCGCCGCATACGATCTCATACCCCGCCACGGTGGCCCCGTACTGGCAGGCGATCTTCCCGGCGTCAAAGGCGATCCCGGCCCGGGAGTAGCCCCGCACCCACGCCTGCAAACCGCTGGCCTTGCCGCCGCTGTTGTCCGGCGATGCCGTGCACCAGCCGGTCTGCACGGTGGGCCCCAGGCTCTGGGGAATGGTCGCCCGCAGCGTCTGCTCCTTGGTGCCCACCAGGCTGCCGCCCCGGTATGTCTTGGTGGTCAGCGTCACGTCCACTGTTTTCCCGCCGGTGTTCTGGCTGGCCCACGCGATGGGCGGGGTCCACTCTGCCGAAGCCGCCGCCCCGGTGCATACCGTCACCTGGGCCGTGCCGCACTTGGCCGTGATGTTGTGGGTAAAATCCGACGAAGCCGCCGCGATCCGCAGCGTACCCTTCTGCCCCAGCACCAGTTCCCCCGATACAGAGGAGGCCCTGGGAATGTCCGGCAGTGTGATCTTCTGGGATACCGTCAGGGTGGCCGGGGTCCACTGGCTGGTGAAGCCGCTGTGCCACTCGGCAGACAGTGTCACACTGGCCTTGCCCGCAGCGTCGTGGGCCACGGTCACGGTCCTGGTCCCCAGCTTATACCACGCCTTTGCCCCGTAGCTGTAGGGGCTCCATACCTTCGCTCCCTGCAGCACATAGTAGCAGCTGTTGGCGTTCTGGTTGTAGCTGTCGCCGGTGCCGCAGTAGATCATCAGCTCCAGGGCAATGGTGGATTTGTTCTCCGTCGCTGACTGCTGCACCGTATAGCCCAGCCACAGCTGCCAGCCGTATGTGGATTTCGCTCCGTATATACCCGCCATATTACCCTCCGATCCACTTGATGGCCACGCCGGCGGCGAATGAGATGTCCCATTTTCCTGCCGCCGTCAGCCGCTCGCCCAGCTCGATCTTGTTCACATGCAGCGCCCCGTTGGAAAAATACGCCGTCTCCACGCCGTTGACGTAAAAGCTCATTTTCTCCGTGGTCCAGGTGGTCATGTTGCTGCTGGTGTTGATGATCTCGTATTCCTGCCCGTCCACCGTCGCCGTTCCGGTGGTGCGGATGTCCTGCCCGATGGCAATGCCGATGATGGGCACGGCCCCGTTATAGCCGATGATGCCCTGCTTGATGTACCCGGTAGTCTCTACCAGATAGGCCCGCAGTGCGTCGTCCGCCGCCTGGCTGCTGCTCTCCAGGTCCTCCAGCCCCTGCTGTAGGCTGGCCTGGATCTGTGCCGCGTAGTCATAGGTGGCGGTGATGGACTCCGCCGTGGCCTGCAAGCGGCTCTCGATCTGCTCCCGGAACGTGCCGAAATCCGATATGGCCAGGTAGTCGCTGCGCAGCAGCAGCTCCAGAACGTCCACATGGCTCTGCACCACGTTGGCCGTCTTGATGATCAGTGCTTTCAGGGCCGCCGCCGATTCGTCCACCGTGCGCCGCACCGCATCCGTGTCGCCGCCCCCGGCCTGCTGTAAAGCCTGCGCGGCCCCCGGCGCGAAGTTCTCCACCGTCAGGCTGTTCATGCTCTGGTTCAGCTGCTCCGCCAGCTGATAGAGGTAGGAGCGTATGGCCGCCAGCTGCTCCGCCTGGCCCCCGCGCAGCAGGGGAGGTGTGCTGATGATGCTCATCACAGATCACTCCCCATCTCCAGGATCTTCGCCAGGGAGAATAGGCGCATTTCCCCGCGCCCCGCCAGCTTCAGCTGGAAGTGGTCGCAGCGCCTGGGAATCACCGGCACGGCAAAGGTCCGCGTCGTCCCTCGCTGCCAGCACACCCGGCTCAAACGCTCCCACGGACCGCCGGAGTCATAGCGCACATACAGGGTCAGCTCCCCCTGCAGTTGCACCCGTAGGTCCATGCGCCCCAGATACTTCCGGTCCGGGTACTCATAGGCCAGGATGCCGGTGACGGCCTCCCACTCCACGCTGTCCTCCGCCGTTCCCTGGGTGCCGTACAGGGCCACCAGCTTGCCGGTGCCCTCCTCGATGGCGAACAGGTCGTCGTCGCATGCGGCGAACATCAGGGGCCGGAAATCGTCCTCCCGGTGCCACATGCCCCGGGCCGTGTCGTATACAAACAGGCTGTATGCCCCGGCTCCCTCCCGCATGCTGACGTAATACTTTCCGCCGGCGCCGCCGCCCACGGCCTCGCTGTACCGTGCGTCCCCCAGCTGGGCGCTGATGGCGCAGGGCACGCTGCCGTCGTATGCGCACACCTCCGTGCGCCCCTTGTAATACAGCACCTCGTTCACCACGCACAGGCTCCGCCAGCTGCCCTTCTGCACGCCCCGGGCCGCCGTGTCCGTCACCTGGTGCGCTCCGCTGGTGGACACGGCAATGCGGTGCATGCGGTTCTCCTTGAAGAACGTGGGGTATCCCTGATAGGTGATCGCGCCGGTGAATGCGCCGTCCGAGCCAACCGAAGCCGCCCAGGAGTCTGTGGAAATGCCCATGAAGCAGTTCCAGTTCTTGAAGTCTCCCAACTTGCAGCAGTACAGCTCGTTGACGGGCTTGCCGCCTACCACGCCGTATTTGCAGCCCCACAGGCGGTTTTGCGCCTGGCACACATAGTCCATGTCCGGCACCCGCCGCCGCACTCGTAGCCCGCCGGTCTGGCTGGCGTTCCGGTCCACGATGCCCACCACCACCAGATAGTCGTCCCCCTTGGCGGTGATGACCTTGGTGGCATTCAGCTGGGCGTACTGGGCGGTCAGTGTCTCGCTGTCGCCGCTGTACGCGATGCCGGACAACTCCACCCCGTCCCAGGCGCCAAAGGCCTGGCCGATGCCGGCGCACAGGATCTTTACATATACATCCGGCACCGCCGTCCAGGTGCCGGTGGCGTCGTCGTATTTTTTCAGCTGGTGTTCCTCCATCCACAGGTCCCCGGTCTGGGGCGTCTCCGGCCGCTGGGTTTGGACGTTCCGATACTCCGTCCCCTCCGCATCGCAGAGCCGGAACTGTACCTCCGCGTCCTCGCCCGCCTGATAGTCCGCCTCCAGCGGTCCGAAGTCCGTCAGGTCCCCGGTGTTCAGGTACTTCTTGTCCGGCCAGATCACCAAGAATGCGCCCATACTCACCAGCTGCTTGGGGCCGTCCTCCGTCAGCTGCAGGTCCACGGCCTTGCCGTTCACCACCACGCTCCCGCCGGATACCCAGATCAGGCAGTCCTTGGCGGTCAGGCCGCCGGGGCTGGGAATGGCCTCCCCGATGCCCCGGGCCGGGCGGCTGGCCAGCATGGGCCAGTGGTCCGACGTCAGGTTGTGCATGTCCCACCATTGGCCGTCCTCAATGCGCAGCCGGTGGTCGTACCCCCCGAATTTACTGGTTACCAGCCGCTTGGAGCTGGTCTCCCTCAGCGTTGGCAGCAGCATACGGTCCCCCTCCTCTCAAAACCGCACGGGCCCCGGGTCCAAGGGCACGTGCGTCCGGTTGTAATACCCCGCATAGGCCAGATATGCCGCATTAAACAGCTGCCCGGACTGGTTATACTTTCCGGTCTCGCCGTTCTCCCGGTCGATCATGCTCTGCAGGTAATAGTTGTACAGCTCATCGGCATACGGCTCCGGCACCAGCAGCTCCCGGTCCGTATCGTCCGTCCCGTACCGGGGCAGCGTGCCCGCCGCCCCCTCGTGGGTGCACACCAGTTCCAAAAACAGCTGGCCGTCCAGCCGTTCCAGCCAGCGCACCTTCTGCTCCTCCGTGTACTGGTTGGGCTTCAGGGTGTCCACCCGCTCGATCGCGTCCATAATCGTCATGCTTTTCTCCTTCTGCGCGAAAGGAGGAGGGGCTTCCGCCTCTCCTCCTGACTCACTCACTGATTCATGGGATTTTTGCTGCTCTCCAGCAGCTCCCGGGAGTGCTCATCCATGAGCCGCTCCGCCTCCCAGGAACGCTTGACCTCCTCGGCCACCTCCGGCGGCACCATCGAGGTCTGCCCCTTGGGCAGCAGATAGTTCACGCCGTTCACCGAGACGAACAAATTTGAGTCGTCCCGCTTGTCGCCCCGTGGGATGGTGATGGGCACCCGCTCAGGCTGGGCCTCCTGGGCCTCCTGGACCTCCTGGGTGTTCACTTCGTCTTTTTTCATGGTTCCTCCTTATCCCGCTCAGTTGGCCGCGTCAGTGGCGCTGTAGCTGCTCACGCTCATCACTCGCAGCACCCGCTCCGGATACAGCAGCGTGGCCCCGTTGGTCTCCAGCTTGTATCCTACTGTGGAGAACTGCTCCAGGGGGCCGCCGACCTCGCCCTTGTTCTTGATGATCATCTCCAGGCCGCCGCCCTCCGGGTCGATGACGCCGAAGGCGTCCTTGCCCAGGAAATAGGTGGCATAGGTGACGCCATTGGACTTATTCTTGTAGCTGTCGCCGCCCAGCACCGGCGCGTCGGGATTCTCAATGAACCGGCAGCCATGCAGCTCGCCGATCTCGCCGTTGAACAGCTCCGTGGTGGCGGCGTACTTGTGGGCCTCCACCCAGTCCTTGCTGGATCTCAGGTCGTAGCTGACGCTGGGGTGGATCACGGCCACATACTTGTTGCCCGCCAGCGTGGGCACCTTGTCCTTCTTCATCTTGGTCACAGCCTTGTTCACCATGTCCGGGGTCAGCAGCGCCCAGCCGTCCTCCACGGTGCTGCCGCCGCTGGCGGTGGTGCCGCCCGCGCCCATGGTGGCGCAGCTGGTGGGGGTGCCCACCTTGGTGCCGTCGGCCTTGATGTTGTCGCAGTACAGCACGTTGGTGCCCGTCAGCAGAGCGTCCCGGATCAGATACTCCATGGTCTCGCTGGCCGACGCACCCATCTCCTCGGTGGCGCCCAGGATCACGTCGTCATAGGCCCGCAGCTCCAGCCGGTCGGAAATGGCAGCGTATGCGCCGTACTGGTCGATGCTGGCAGTCTTGTAGGTCATGCCAAACTTCTGGCCCGTGGGGATAACGCCCTCCTGCAGCTTGCTGGCCCGGGGGAAGGTGTTCCACTTCCGCCATTCCACGGTCTTGCCGCGGCCCTTGGGCAGATACTGCTTCTTTCCAAACTGTGAAAAAACCATTTTGCACCGGGCGTTTTCCAGCAGTTCGGTGTCGTAGAAGGTTTTCAGCGTCGGCGACAGGGTGTTTACGCCGGAAAACTCCGTCTTGGAGCTGGCGTCATATGCGTTTGCGTAGTTCACGCTGGTGTTCACCAGCGTGCCGGCGTCGGCAAACAGCTGCAAATTCATGTACAGATTCATGTTGTTTTTCCCTTTCCGGGGAATGTGGTATCAGGTGGGGTATACCTTTTCCCCTCTGGCCGCCGCCATGCGGATCCGGTTTTTCAGCTCCTCCCGCTGCTGGCGCGGCATGCTCCTGTAATCTACCTGGCCCGCACTCTGGGCCTGGGCAGAGGTCCCGTTTTCCCGGGGGCGGCTCTGGTTGGCCTGGATGCTGGCCGCCAGCTTCTGGGCCGTCTCCTGAGCCGCCTGGCGCTGGGCCTTTTCCTGCACCTCCTGCCGGTGCACGGCGAAATAGGCATCCTGTACGCTGATGCCCACCCCCGGCGCAGTCAGCCGCGCAAACGTGGGATTCTCCAGCTCCCGCCGCAGGTCGAAGTCCGGCACCAGCTCGCGCATGGCCGCCTCCTGCTGCACCAGGCCCCGGAAATGCTCCATCTGGACCTGCTGACGGGCCATGTCCTCCTGCATTTCCCGCTGGCGGCGCTCGAAGCGCTCCATCTGGTCCATGCGCCGGGCCATGTCCGGCGACACGCCCAGCTCCTCGGCCCGCTGCTCGTAAAACGAGCTGTCCTCGGTGATGGCCTTGGCCAGTGCCGCCGCGTCCAGATTCCCGGCGTCCAGGTGATACCGGTCCGCCAGCAGCTCCAGCGCAGGCTCCAGGGCCCGCAGGTTGTTCTGGGCTCCTCTGCTCTCCCGGAGCCGGTCGCGCACCACCTGCTGCATGCGGCCGTTGTACTCCGGATCTTCCATGATCTCCTCCCAAGTCATGCGCTTGGGGCCGTCCTTGCTCTGAGCAGCGGCGTCCTGCTCCTGCCGGGCCGTCTCCTGGGCCGCCTGGGCCTGCGGCGCGTCCGCCGCCGCCTGCTGCCTGGGAGCCATGCGCCCCGCCCGTTTGCGGATCTTCTCCTCGGGCACGCCCAGTGCCCGCAGCTCCTCCCCGGCGTCGGGAGCCGTTTCGCCCGTGCCCTCGCCGTCAGATCCCTCGGCGAACAGCTGCAGCCAGTAAAACTCGCTCATGTGGTTTTCCCTCCGTTTTCTGTCCGTATGGTGGACGAGCCCGTATGGTGCCCGGGCCAGGACTTGCACCTGGTGGCCCTCCGGCCAGCTGCTTTGCCCCCGGCATGCTCCCGGGGCGGTACGCACGCCCCGGGAAAAGAAAGGAGGAGAAATGAAACCCGCGAAGCGCCCCCATGCCCAAAGGACCCCCGCGTTTTTATTTTAGCGTACCGCACTCCCGGATTTCTCCCCATTTCCGAAACTTTTTTCAAACCGCACATACCGGGGGTACTGCTCCGCCAGCAACCGGAACCCGGTGCACACGGCGTCCACCCGTTCTTTCACCCCCCGGTCGCAGAAATCGGATTCCATGGTCATGTGCCCGCGCTCCTCCCGGTGGAAGGCGCTGGCGGCCTCTCCGGCGTCTCTGGCCTCCTGCAGCACCTCCAGCGCCGTATAGGCCAGGATAGATGCGCTGGCGCATACCAGGTCCCGGCCCGCCGGTGCCGCTCCCGCGTGGCCCCGGACGGTCAGGCGCAGGCGGCCCACCGCCGGGTCCCAGTCATACCGCACTCGGATCATGTGCCGCCTCCCGGCTGGGATGCCTCTCTGGCCTGGCTCCGGGCCTTGGTTACCATGGCGTTTTCCTCCCGGCTCGTCTGGGGCACGGAAACGGGCTCCTGTCCCGCCGCCGAGCCCTGAGCCGCGGCCGTTCCGCCGCCCATGACCGCCAGCTGCTGCATGGCCGCCGCGTCTCCGTGCTGCTGGGCCAGGGTGGCCGCATATTGCAGCACCATCTGCAGCTTGTCATACATGTTGCCCATGGCCCGGATCTTTTGCGTCAGCTGCTCTTTGCCCCGAAAGTCCATCATGTCCAAGCACATCAGCGTCCGGTCCGTCTGGGCCGGATCGAAAAAGCCCAGCTGGTAAAACTGCAGGGCCAGCTCGTTCTGGGCCATGGCCGTGTAGGCCGTCTGTTTTTGGGCCTGCACGCTGATGTCGAACTCCGGCACCCGGTACCCCAGGTCTACCCCGAAGGCGCTGCCCTGGGGCTGGGGCTGCAGTCCGCTGTTGTCGTAGCTCACGAATTGCTCCCGCCCGTCCTTGCCGGTTATGCGGAACTGCCGGGGCGCGTCATAAAACTGCCGGATCAGATCGATGCACAGCAGCACGATCTCCCGGTATGCCCGGTAGCCGGACTTGGTGGAGTCCCGGGAGCCCTTGCCGCTGGCCTCCTGTAAGGCCGCAATGGCGCTGGCCGCCGTTACCCCCGCCGATGTGGAGCCGGCGGCCGTCTCCGTGTTGCCGCTGGTCTCCCGCAGCTCCTGCACCGTCTCCTGCAGCATGTTGATGTAATTCCCCGGCAGCGCGTTGTAGTCCAGCACCCGCAGTGCGTCCTCGCCCAGGTTGCCAGTGACGTGGACAATGGGCCGGTTCACGTCCAGCAGCTCTTCCTCGTTGATGCCGCCGTCGGCGCGGATGAAATAGCGGGGCGTGGCCCCGGCCACGGTGTTTTTTATCATGGCACTGCGCATCAGGTCGATCTCCTCCTGAGGGGACCTGCACAGGTCCACGTAGCCGTATCCGCAGGGGGAGCCCTCCACCGGAAACAGCGGGTCCAGCACGAACGGGTATTTACCGTGGTCGTACAGGCCCCGCTCCGCCACCGGGCGTCCCGTGGCGATCTCCGCCGTCACCGGGCCGTCAATGCCCTCCTGGGTCACCTGCCGGGTGGGGGCCTCCGTCTCGTTCTCCGTGGCATACAGCACGATATCCCCCACAAACTTGCAGTAATGCAGCACCCGGCCCACGTGGTAATATACCTCCACCACCGTGCACTTGCCGTCCGTGCGGACGCTGTCGTCGTAGCTGTAGTGCTTGGCGGCAAAGATGTCGCCCTTGAGCTTGTCCCGGCACTGGGGATAGGTCTCCTCCAGCAGGTCCCGGTCCATCAGTTCCGTGTGGAAAAGATACCGGCTGTGCTGGATGTCGCTGACACCCGGTTCCCAGTACAGGTTCAGGATGTTGGTTCGCTCCACCGCCACGTCGCCCAGGCCGTTGAGTTTGTCCTTGTCCCACACCACCTTGTAGCAGCCGGTGCCCTCCTTGAGCTTCTGCCACATGGCATTGCTCCAGGTGTGCTCGAACTGGTTTTGCTCCAGGATCACCGGCAGAATGGCCGACAGGGTGTCCGCCTCCTGTCGGTCCCCAGGCTCCCGTGGCAGCACTGCCGGTTCCGGGTAGGCCTCCATGGCGTCGGCGTGCTTGTTGGCGATGACGTTGTGCAGCCAGCCGCTGCGGCTGCGGAAGCCCGTGCGCGGAGAATCCGCCGTTTTGTCCTCCTCCGTGGCGTTGCGCAGCTTCCACCAGTTTTCCGCCTGCACAATGCGGGCCTCCACGCTGGCCTTGCCCGCCCGGTAGTCCGCCAGAATGCGAGTCCACTCCCGTAGCCGCTCCGTGCCCACGGGCAGCGCTCTGTTCTCGTCCATGGTTTTATCCTCCGTTTCGTGTGATTTGGTTCAGCGGGTCGCCCCAGCTGGGGGTCCGCTGCTGCTCCAGGATGGGCTTTACCGGCCGTGACATGCAAAAATACCGCCACTCGTCGGCCACGTGGTCCTCCATCTCCGTGTCCACGTCCTCCGGCCTGGTCTTGGCGTACATCAACAGCGGCACGGTGCGGATAAACGCCTTGCAGCTGTCGAAGATATAGCACCGGGCATAGCCCTCTCGGTCGAATTGCAGCCGGTAATGGCACTGCATCCATCCGGCTATGCGTTGGTTGTCGCCCGGGGTGAAATAGATGCCGTACCGGGCCGCCGTCTCCTGTACGCTCTCGCCCCGGCTGGCGTCCCAGATGGCCGGGTCCGCCACGCCACCCTCGATCTTCCGGCCCGCCAACACAGGGTGGGTCCGCTCGATCTCCGCCGCCCGGCGGAACTGCTCGTCCGGCGTCCACCGCACGCCCTCGTTTGGCTCCCCGGTGCAGCCGTACAGCTCCAGAATGCGGTAGAGGGCGCCGTCATAGTCCACAGCCCACCACGCCATCGAAAAGGGCCGCTGATAGCCGAAGTCGTAGCTGCGATAGATCCGCCAGCCCCTGGGGACATCGAATGGGGCGATGACGTGGGTGAACCGCCGCTGCACCTTGGCCTCCTCCGGGGTAATGCCCGCCTCCTGACAGCGCTTTGGGTCTGG